>Ga0222712_10001871_pt1 | contig 25110 bp, 19 predicted proteins | sample C33_657DmetaG_FD_165043 | JGI IMG/M metagenome (GOLD analysis project Ga0222712, IMG submission 165043) | Estuarine water microbial communities from San Francisco Bay, California, United States - C33_657D | ecosystem: Environmental > Aquatic > Marine > Unclassified | place: USA: California... | reverse complement strand
TATACTATCGCGCCGAAGGTGGCCCGCTCGCGCAGTCTCCCTCAATTTTCTGCCAAGGCTCGTGGAATCGATGGAACCATCCGTACGACTTTGGTCCGCTCTTAATGGAGCCTAGCGACATACCAGGCACCTTGCAGCTTAGCTTGCACGTTCCGAGTGACGCTCACGTCATGGATTTTGTGTTTACCAATCGAGATGTCCCTGGCGCCGGCGCGTACGATTCAAACGATAGAGCGGATTACCACGCCACCGTCGTCGGCGGCACGGGTGAGCCACCCAAACTGCATATCGTGCATATCGCCGTCGAAATGGCCCCAATCGCAAAAGTTGGGGGTATGGGAGACGTCGTCACCGCCTTAGCGCGAGCGACGATGGAGGACGGTCACGATGTGACAGTCATCGTACCAAAGTATGATTGCATGGAGTCGGGAGCGGTCGACGGAATGCATCGTATCGGCACTGTAAAACACGAAAACGTCGACGTCGACGTTTATAAAGGCTGGGTCGAAGACGTGCCGACGACATTTTTGCACCCAAGGAACGGATTTTTCGACGTTGGCTGCATCTATGGTCGCAGAGATGATCACGTAAGGTTTGGATTCTTCAGCGCGGCGGCGCTCACGTGGATGCGCTCTTGCAATCAACAAGTTGACATCATTCATGCCCACGATTGGCAGACCGCGCCGGTGGTGTGGGGAAATTACCCTAAGGCTGTGACGGCGTTGACGTTACATAACCTGCAGTTTGGAGTCGATCTGATCAAGCGCGGCATGGACGCGTGCGACATCGCGACGACCGTGAGCCCGACGTACGCAAACGAGGTGCGCGAACACGGCGCGATTCAAAGTGCGCACCGTAAATTCGTTGGGATTAGGAACGGTATCGATACGGATATTTGGGATCCATCGGTTGATGAATTTTTACCGATCATGTACGACGCGTCAAACGTGACCGCAGGCAAAAAAGCCGCCGTTCGAGAGCTCGCTAAGCGCCTCAACCTGAACCATCCCGAAGGTGCACCGGTCGTCGGCGTTGTTTCTCGACTCACCGCACAAAAGGGCATTCATCTGATCAAGCATGCGTGCTATAAAGCACTCGAGCGCGGCGCGACATTCGTTTTACTCGGAAGCGCTCCCGACGGCGGACATCAAAATGAATTCAACATGCTCGCGCAAGACATGGCGAAAAAATACCCCGGACGAAGCGGCTTCATGTTCAAGTATGACGAAGCGTTTTCGCACATGATGTACGCTGGGTGCGACTTTTTGTTAGTCCCATCCATGTTCGAGCCCTGCGGGTTGACGCAAATGATTGCCATGCGTTACGGCGCCGTTCCCGTCGTCCGCAGCACCGGAGGCTTGCGCGACACCGTATTCGACGTCGATAACGATGTCGATCGCGCCTCCGCTGCCGGCGTCGCCCCGAACGGTTTCGCTTTCGGCGGCACACAACCACCCGACATGGATTACGCCCTCAACCGCGCGCTCGACGCATTTTACGACAAGCGCCGATGGTCTTCCCTCGCCCTTCCCGAGCGCGTGATGAACCAAGATTGGAGCTGGCGCGAACCGGCGAAACTCTACGTCGACCGCTACTGGCGCGCCGTGAAAAAGAAGCGCGAATCGACCTAGCTCTCGCCCGTTCGCCAATTCTGTGTAATTTTCACCCCAAACCCCGTTCGAGACGTCGCGCTCGCGTCTCGAACGCGTCCACCGAAGCCGTTCCGTCGCCGCGCTCGGGTGCCTTGGCGCCGCCTCGTCCGCGCGAGTGGTCATTCCTTCGCGCGTCATGGTTTTAATCTACGCATTTGTCGCGCGCAAGCAAACCGTACTCGCGGAGTACACGTCGTACAGCGGTAACTTTAGCACCGTCGCCACGCAGGTCCGTGGTCGAGAGGCGTCGTCGTCGTCGTCGTCGCTCGCGATCGCGTCGCGTCGCGCGCCGGGGGATAGATGGTTCGCGCGCGAGCGAGCGAGGACCGGCGCGAGCGCGCGCACGCGCTGGAATACGAACGCGCGCGCGTTTGAACGAAAGATAAAGGGTATTCAAGACTGACGAGGACCCATGGGGTCGCGCGCGACGCACAGGCGCTGGTGAAGCTGAGCGACGAGAACACGAGATTCACGTACACGGCGGATGGACACACGTTTAATTACGTCGTGGAGAACGGGTACACGTACTTGGTGGTCGCGGACGCGGCGTCGGGACGACACTTGCCTTTCGCGTGTTTGGATCGAATTAAGAAGGAATTCGTGCGAGATCACGCGTCGGAGGCGCAGGATGCGATCGCGCACTCGTTGAACAAATCATTCGCGCCGCGTTTGAAAGAGCACCTCGAGTACTGCTCGGCGAATCCGGAGGCGGTGAGTAAGGTGAGCCACGTTCAGCAGCAAGTGAGCCAAGTGAAAGAGATCATGATGGATAACATTGAAAAAGTTCTCGATCGTGGTGAGAAGATTGAGCTGCTGGTTGATAAGAGCGACGCGCTGCGCTTCCAAGCCGACAACTTTCACAAGACCGGTCGCTCCCTGCGACGCAATATGTGGTGGCAAAACACAAAGATAAAAATTATCGCCGGCATTATCCTTCTCGGAATCATTCTCGCTCTTATTTTCGGCATTTGCGGAAAAACTTGCATTGGTAAATAGAAGATGATTCGTCCACGTGGCCGAATTTCGAGTGTAACATCAAACAAACAGAAAATTGCGAAATGATATTAAGATCGAATAGTATCGATTACAACGTGCCAACTTGAATTCAATTTCGTTCGTGTACACTGCTTTATAAATATCACTCGTATTGCGTATTGCGTATCAACGTTTGCGCGAGAACGACGAAGACAAATCTCTCGCCAGCTTCTTTGAGGCGCGGCGGGCACTTTGGACACGAGACGGTTTTTGATTGAAAATCTCGTTCGCCTTTGCCAAGATTTGTTCGTGCCAGACTTCCAAACGGAAAACTATCTCACCAGCGCGCGTTCGTGCGCACAAGGCCAGCGGTTGGCCATTCAAGATGTTCGCCAAGTTGAAATTCCCGACGCCCAACTCCACCTTGTACGTCGTGAAATTGATTTGAGCCTGCCAAAACCCAAACGTCCACACGCGCTCGGTGTCGAAAACCGGTATGTCCACGGCCTTTTTCTTCTGTTTTCTGTTGTCCATGATAATCTTGCTCAAAATCTTCGTGCGCAACTGCGCAGTTGTGCCCGGGGGGAAGACCGATGATACGCCACTTACGTTTTCAATGAGGTGTCCCTCAATGTCCTGCACGTCGCCCTCGGGCTCGCAGCTCAGAGCCTGCGCTGCCAGAGCGAGGAGAGCAGTAAATGATGGTCGCTCGACCGTAGGCGAGGTTAGCTCAGCGCTATACTTGGCACCAAACGCTCGAATGACGCGTACGGCTAAACTCAACAACCAACTCGATGGAAGATTCACCAGTGGTCTAACAAAATACTGGCCAATCGTGATTTCGTCCATTGGAATCTCTCGCTTGAACTTCCCCTGCAGGGCTAAATGTATCGTGCGCGCTTTGCCGTTAAAAATGTCCCCCGGAGAGTTCTTTAAATCTCGAACGTAAACGACCATTTGACCCTTGAAGAGTTCGGTGTCGATGTCGAATGGAATTTGGGCCCGCACCATGCCGTGCGGGAGTTGATTATCTTGCGAGATGACTTGCGCCGGTCCGAGCGGGGACATACGTAACGCCACTGGGGCGTCGGGCCAGTCGTGACTCGACAACAACGGCGGATCCGCGCGATCTTCGGGATTAAGCGAAGAGTCGTCGGCGCGGTTCCAAGAACCGAGTCGAGTCGAAAACGATGCCGCAGATTTGAGGAGAGAAGACGGCGTCCCAGCCTTACCGGAATCAAGAAGTTCCTCTCGGAGGGATCTTTTACGCGTTAGAACGTGATGATCTCCCGCCTGGTCTGATGGGCTTGCTTTGACTTCGTACAATTTGTCTGCCGATAGCGAGGTGCGCTTGAAAATTCCCAGCAGAGTTGATACCGCCACCGAACACAACGCGCAAATCGCGACAGCTCTCAAAAGTACATCAATTGGTAACTGAATTCCAATCGATCGCACGATTTCAAGGGCTTCCGTCTTGAAGAACGGTAGAAGCACGTATGCGGTAAGCGAAATCACGCTGGCGCGCAAGACGCTCAACTCCAATCTCAACGTCGAAATCACTCGTTCAACGCGTTCCATCGCCGCCGCGTGTTCGCTCGAAAGCGCTTCCACCGCTCCGGTGTGCCTATCCACCACTGTTCGTACGGCACCCATCTTCGTCTCTATATTCAGCAACTCGGTGCTCACGAAGTACCGCGCCGCCGAAATTCCGGGAGCCACTCCCAAGTGATACCGGTACAAGTACGAACGCTTCTCGAACTTTGTCTTATTCACCCCGACGATTAATTTCGCCGCCATGAGCTCGTTCCCGATCGCCACCGCCTCGTCGCTGTCCTTCGCGATGTTCGCCGACAGCATGTACTGCACCGCCTGCCGTCCCGTGAAGCAATTCTTATACTTAGTCAACCCTCGTCTATGCTTCGCCCCGGTCAAGTACTGGCGCATCTTCACCACGATATCGAAAAGCACGTTCTCCCGCGTCGCGGCGTCGTCCGCGTCGGCATCCGGGCCACTGTCATAGTCCTCGTTCTCGCGCTCGCGCGGCTCATCCTGCGCCGCGTCGCTCGCGCCTGACGACGGCGACGTCTCTCGCGTCGCACGCCCCAACGCGGGTGTCGATGGTTCCACGTTTACGTTCGCGTTCGCGTGCGCTTCGGTGCCGTCGAGCGAGCGACGCATCGCTCGCGCTCGTGCGAGTCGCGAGAATGAGGAAATTCAAACGTTCGCGCGCGACAAGTGGCTAATTTCAGCCGAAACGGAACGCGAAGAGTCGCGAAGAAGGCGAAGGGACGCGACGACGCTTCGCGCGCGCGCGATCGATCGCCCGCGCGCACAAAAGAAGGCAACGAGGCGTGTGGCGTATTAAAGTAGCGTCCGCGCGCGGCGCACGACGGTTGGCTTGGGGCGGGTTCGCTTCGCTCGAACGAGCGAACGCGAAGTACGTCAATCGCTTCGCGACTTGGAACCGATCTCGCCCGGGTTCGCACTCGCGCTCGGCGTTTCCACGAGCGACGCATCGACATTGGCGTCGTCGCTCACCCCCCAGGCCATTCGCGCGGACGCGGCTTTCATCTCCTCCGTCACCGAATCGACGTCGCTCGCGTTCGCGACCGCCGCGCTCGCGTCCGCGCTCGCCGCGCTCGCGTCCGCGGCCCCAGCTCCGCTCGGCGCACCATTCATCCCCGCCGCGCGTTCCCCAACCGGCGCTTTTCGTTTTTGCGCCGTTACCCCACCCCGTAAGACCGACGCGGTGTCGTCCAAACCAATCTCATCCCGCAACGTATCTTGAAACTCTCGCGACACCTCTTGAAGCTCTTTAATCGTCGGTTGGAACTCTCGTAACGTCGCTCCGATTTGTTTCGCGATATCCGCCAAACCTTTCGGCCCGAAAACTAACAACGACACGATGCCGATGACGAGCGCTTCGGGGGCGCCGACGCCGAACAGAGAGCGCGCGCGAACGCTCGTTCTCGCGAGCGAACCCTCGCGACGCGTCGCGCGACGACCATTCGTCGTCCTCGCGATCGCCATCGCATCACACGCGCGCGAGTTTCCACGGATTCCACTTCGCACGACCATGTGTCTCGTTCGCACTCGCCTCTGGATCTCGACGAAGGAAGTCACGCGCGCGCTCGCGGCGACGCGCGAGGCGCGCGTCGTCGCCGGCGACGACGACGCGCTCGCCGTCGCGGCGCCTCGCGCGAGTGATAGCGTCATCGTCGAACGGGGTGCGATGCGAATGACGCGCGCGCTTAAACAAAAAGCACGACGTCACGCCGTCGAACGCGCGCGCGCGCGACACAGTGACGATCGATGGACTCTTTTTTGAGCTTTTTTTTTGAGCTTTTTTGAGCTGCGTTCGCGATGATGACTATGAAGGACGTCAGAGGACGACGTCGTGCGACATCAAAGCGCTTTGAGATGAGCGCGGCGGATTTCGGGTACTCCCCGCGAGATTTCGCGCGAGGGAAGCGCGCGAATGCGTGCGGTGAGGACCAAGGGATAGGAACGCGGATGAACGCGCGCGAGAGCGACGCGACGACGACGACGCGAAACGACGGAGATGACGAGGGAGGAGTTGGAGGAGACGCGAACGCGACGACGGCGAAGGTGGCAGAAAACGGAGAGAGAGACGAGGGCGAAAAAGGACGGAGGTCCGGGAGAGGACGCGTCGGGGCGTTGGAGAGCGCGTGGAGGGATTCGCGCGCGCTGACGACGCGGTGGAGGACGACGGTGGACGCGTGGCAGGACGCGCACGGGACACCGATGTGGATCGTGGAAAATAGGAAAATTATATTCAAGATGATGTATTTCATCGCGTTCTTTTGCGCGCTGACGATGACGGGGTTGGTGGTGTTCGCGCACGTGTGGGTGGCGCTGGCGAAGGCGATTTCTTTGCGGCTGGCGTACGCGGTTTTGTTCGCGACGGTTTTGGCGATGGCGCCTCCCGCGTTTCCGAACGCGGCAGCGCACGCCCTGGCGTTGGTGTTAATGGCAGCAGAAATAGCGCTGCTGTGTTTGAACGCGGTGTTGCTTGGATTGGTGCACGTGGCCATCGCGTTGAACAAGTACGTACTGCCGGCGTGGTTTCAGCGCGCGCGAGTCATCATGCGTGAATCCACGGGAGGGATGGATCATCGCGGACGCGCGAACGCGCATTACATGGATACGCGTCAGGCCATACTCGCCGAGCTCGAGCAAGTGAAAACGTACGCGGAGTGGAAGTCCGTGGCGAGTAAATTGGATTCGTTTCCGGCGGATGTCGGCGAAGGCGGCGCCGCGTGGCGGTCCGATGATCAGAGTGAGGCGTACGATTCGGTGCTCGTCAAGGTTTATTTAAAAACTATGTCGAGCGCGCGCGAACGCAACGAGTTGACAGCTTTAGGGTTATGTTTGCGGACAGTTTTGCACCGAAATTTCGGCGGCATCGATAGATTATTGAGCTTGCGCTTCGCGCGAGTAGGCACCAAAAAACTCGTCGAGGATTTCCGCGATGAAATCGTGGCGACGATTACTCACATCGCTAATTCGAAAGATGAAGGACACGTCGTGGAGATGCTGCAGCTTCTTAAGGAGTCCTACCGCTCGCTCGGACGCACTGCGTTGTGTTTATCCGGTGGCGGCGCTTTGGCCATGTACCATTTTGGCGTGTTGAAAGTTCTCCTCTCCGAAGGGTTGTGTCCGCAAGTGATTTCAGGCACGAGTGGAGGTTCCATAGTTGCGGCATTTCTCAGTTGCGTACCGCCGAACGAACTCATCTCGACGATTACGCCCGACATTCCCACTCGGTACGGTCGCCGCTGGTTCCCCAAACCGTACAAGATGGCACTTCACTTTTTACAGCACGGCGTCCTAATGGACGCCGGAGGGTTTTCGCAAACTACGAAAGCGTATTTCGGTGACATCACGTTTGAGGAGGCCTTTCAGATGTCCGGTCGAGCGGTGTCTATCCAGGTGTCCATAGGATCCCAAACCGGGTACGTCTTGAATCACTTGACGTCGCCCCAAGTATTGTTGCGCACTGCGGTGTGCGCTTCGTGCGCGCTCCCCGGTTTGATGCGTCCTGTGGAAATTCTCGCGAAAGACAAGTCTGGAACTCTCGTGCCTTTTCATCCGCCAGATGTGAAGAGCTACGACGGGACTATTACCCAAGACATTCCCTCGGCGCGTCTCACGGAATTGTTCAACTGTAACAATTTCGTCGTCTCACAGGTGAATCCGCACTTAAACTTTGTCTTACATCTCGCAGAGGAATCGCACGGTCGTCGGCAAAAGACAGCGCGAAGCTACCAACGCCGAAATGCCGTGCAGAAGCTGTTGCGCGTCGCCAATTTCTTGTTGCTAAACATCAAGTACGGCATTCAGAAACTTCTCGAGGTTGATTTATTCGACATTCGATTCGTGCGAACGCTTCAAGGCGTGTTGATGCAAGATTTCCGCGGGCACATTACCATTCTTCCGAGCTTGAAGTGGATGGATTACTCCAAAATCGGCGCACAGCCGAGCGAGCGTGATATGCAGCGCTACATCACGCGTGGAGAACAAGCCACGTGGCCGCACGTCGAAGCCATTCGATACACGATGCAAATCGAAACCGTGCTCGTGGACGCTATACGCGCGCTCACAAAACGCGGCGAAGCCATGGGCGTCAGCGCCATCAAACGCACGTCGTCTCATGGATTCCTAGAGCACTAAAGTTATGTAAAAACTAATTGTACATTCAGCGGCGCTGAATTCGCGCCGAATCAGCGCGAATATTTCCTCGGAAGCCTTCCAGACGCTTTGCGCCGCCTCACTGCGCGCCATGGCCATGACTTCAAACCCCCGTCTCGCCGCCGTCGAAGTGCTCAATTTCTGGTTCGGATACACCCGTCAAGAGCTTCGCGCGATTACCAAACCTGACAAGGCACAAATGTCGCTTTGGTTTGGTTCTCGTGAGGAGGACGACGCGACTATTAAGATGCGTTTCGGCGCGCACGTAGCGGAAACGTCAGCCAAGTACGACACCATCGACGACATGGCGAATAGAAACGCGCCGATGGAACACATCCTCGCGGACATCATCGCTCTCGATCAGTTCACGCGTTCGATTCATCGCAAAACTGCCCGCGCGTTTGAGAACGACGACAAGGCGTTGCGGTTAGCCAACGTCGCGCTCGAGCGTGCAACCGAAATCTCCATTCTGGAAAAGATGTTCGTGGAATTACCGTTGATGCACAGCGAGAACATCGTGGACCACGAGCGATTGTTGGCGCTCCGCGGAATCGCCCCGCCCTCGGACGCGAACGCCGCGCTCGAGTCGAAAGACTGGGCGGTGAAGCACTGGGCGGTGATTAAGAAGTTCAATCGGTACCCTCATCGCAACGCCGCGCTCGGCAGACGATCGACGGCGGAGGAGGAGGCATATTTAGCCGCCGGCGCGAGCTCGTTCGGGCAATGACGACCGTTCGCGCGTCGAGTTGTTTTGATAGCGGTCCCGTACGGTGCGTCGCCGCGGAGCCGCGCGCCGCCGACGGCGCGCGGGCTCCACTTTTCGCCGCGCGCCTCGCGCGAACGCCCCTCAACTCGCGCGCACTCGTACGTATTTCCCTTCGCTCGCGCGCTCGTCGCACGCGCGATCGCATCGCTCGCGCGCGTCACGAACCTCGCCGCCTGACGCCGACTTTATCCAAAACGCGACCCCCAGACGTCGATGCTCACCGCACGAGCGAGCGCATTCGCGCGCGTGAACGCGCTGGCGAAGACGCATAAAGTATGGAAGAAGCAAAATGCGAAGCGCTCGAGGGAGTTCGTCGTGCGCGCGGTGAAGGTTGAGATTCGCCACGAGGGCAAGGTTCACGTCGTAGAGGTCGGCGACGGGGACAGCATCTTGGATGTCGCCCTGGACGCTGGAATCGAGCTGAGACACGATTGCAAGATGGGGGTGTGCATGATGTGCCCGGCAAAAGTGGTGAAAGGGAAGGTGGACCAGTCGGGGGCGATGCTGAGCGATGACGTCACGGCGAAAGGGTTCGCGTTGTTGTGCTGCTCCAAGCCGGAGGGCGAAGGCGTGGTGATTCAAACCGTTAGCGAAGATGAATTGTTGGAAGAGCAACTGTGCTCGAGCGGTTAATAATGATTTATGCGTATACGTATTTGCCGAGTGTGGACGACGCGACGGGGGCGACGCGGACGGCCACGAGGCGGACGACGACGTCGAGGTTGGTGGTTTTACAACATGTCAAACTTCGAAGACGTCAATCGTCTTCGGCGGCGTCGACGTTAGTTTGCTTCGACGCTAATCGTTTCGAACGTCTCGATGGCGTCACGGGAGTCGGCGGCGGCGCGGCGGTGGAACCGGCTGATTTTCGTCTCGAGCCGCGACGAGGCGTCGCCGGCGCCGATAGTACCTCGGTAACGTCCTTCACCTCCTTCACCTCCCGCGCTCGAACGACACTCAACGGCTCGACAACCGCATTGACATTCGCGCCGTGCGACTCGATCTCGCGAATGGTATCGGTGATGACTTTCCCCATCATGCGCGCGAACGCGTCCGCCAAGTTTTCGCTCGCTTCGACGTCGCCTCCTCGCTTCGATGTCGCCGCCGCCGCATTCGCCTTCACTTCGACGCTCGACACTTCCACGCTCGCGCACGCACCCGACGCATTGGACGTCACTTCGTCATCGCCGTCGTCATCGAACGCGTCATCGCCTTCGAGCGCGTCGCTCGTGCCTCGCGAATCCGCGAGCACGACGAGCTCGCCCCCGCGCTCGATGATCTGTCGCATCGACGGCATCGCCTCACGATGCGCGCCGTGATTTCCAATCTTCGCGCGTTCTCGTTCCAATGTCGCTGTCTCGCGCGCGCGTCGCATCAACATCGCCGTCGCCTCGCGACGCGCCTCGCGTTCGTCCTCCTCGACCTCGCGCTCTCGAGCGACGCGTCCCTCGGTCACTTCTTCTTTGTCTTCTTTGTCTTCTTCGTCGTCGTCGTCGTCGAATCGAAGGACCTCGCCTCGATGGGTTCGCACCAACGTCTCCATCCTCGCTCGACTCGCTTTCAACGCGCTCATCGCTCCGTGGACGAGCGCCGACGCTCGCGCGCTCATCGGCGTCGCGCCTCGACGCGGCTCGGCGCGCGCGATGCTCGCCTCTTTCGTGCGCGAAAAGAACTCTTCCGCGGTCAACGCGCTCGATGCGAACGTCGATAAAGGAGGGGAATTCCCTCGTTCGCTCGCGCGAAAAGTCGAATGCGATGGCGAACACGACGAATGCGCGTCGTCGCGGCGCCGCGCGCGCGGCTCGAGCGACGTCGGCGACGCGAGCGACGTCATCGCGAGCGCCAACGCGGGGGCGCGAGTGGGCGACGCGCGCGCGTCTCGAGCGCGGTCGTTCGCGCGAAGAGCGCGTTCCATGACCGCGGAGGACGCGACGGGGGCGCGTAGAAGTGAGGTGATTGGTGATTGAAGTGTCGATTCGTCTTCCCGAGCTCGCGGTTGTCCCCCTCGCGAGGACGACGGCGGCGCGAACGGAGGACGACGCGAGGAAGTCGCGGGTGTAAAGTATGTATATGAAAACTATGTGAAGTAATGATACAACGATGTCTTCCTGGTCAGAGATCGCGCGCGTCATCGTCGTCGAAGTCGTCGTCGTCGATCCAGGCGGCGTCGTCGGCGTCGACGTTTGCGAGCAACGCGGTGAGTCCGGCGAGGTCCTCGAGCGTCTTGGGGTCGTTGAACGCGCGCATGAGGAAATCGTCTCGCGAGCGGCGGTATTCGGATACGATCGTTCGCGAGCACGCGGTGCACCGAGGAAAGCACGGAGCGTCGAATAAGGTTTGCGTGAAACCAGCGACGGAGCCGCGAATTTGATGCGGAACGACGCCGAGCGGCGACGGTTCGTCGACGTCGGTGGCTTCGCGCGAGGGCGGGGCCGTGCTGGCGCCGCTCGAGGAGTGCATCAACGCGACCATGAGTTCAACGGCGAGCGCGCTCGCGAGCGGGGCCAAACCAGGGCGAGTCACCGTGCACTGCTGATCGAGCGTTCGATCCTTGGTTGAATTCGCAGGAGCCATGACGTCGTTGCAGAAATAACACCCCAGTCGCGAGCTTTCTTCGCTTTGATCGACACCGCAACCGTGGCGCATGACCAGGTATGTGTTGAAACCCAATGCGGCGTTGATGCACAATGTGCCCTTGTCGGCGCAAATCAGCGTGGGAAGCCAACGCGATTCACGCGTATCGGTCAACAAGTACGCCACGTCGTGTTCGGCGATCAACGCCTCGAGCGCGTCGACGTCTCGCAAAACCTCCGCCTTGAGATCGTCGCTCACGCTGTGACCGGGCATGGGAATCGACATCACCACCCCTTTCGCGCGCATACCCGGAAATATTTCAATCAGTTTGTTCGCCGCCGCCGCCGCCTTGGGCGCGCCGCCGTCGACGCAATCCTTGAACTCAAACAACGACTGTCGCGCTGGGTTTGAATACGACACTCGTCCAGAGTCAACGAACGTGATTTCACGCACGCCCCATCCCATCAACGTCCGAGCCACCGCACACCCGAGCGTGCCCGCACCGATGAGTAAACATTTCGAGCTCGCGAGTTTCTCGTGGTTCAATTCGGGCAACAACCGCCATCGCATGAGTTTCAAATTCAAATCCACCGCCTGCGAAGCGAGCTGCGTGGGATCCATCGTCGCCCCGAGATCAACGCTGCGCGGTCCCATCTTCCCGCGCGCGTTACGCTCCCATCCCACAACCTTTATCGCGCTCTCGTCGTCTTCAATTTCTGGCGCCCGCATCGTAAACTCCACGCACGCCTCGGCGACGACGCGCCCTCGCCTTGTTCTCACGCACACCACCCCGATCGTCGTCGCTCGCCACCGCGCGCGCACTAACACCGATAAATTCCTCAACCCCCACCCCACGTGCGTCATCGCCGACGAAGAATCCGCGAAAGCTAAAATCAATCGCTCCCCTCTCGCGTTTCGCTCCGCGTACTCCCCCAACGCGTACGCCTCCGCGCCGTCGCCGCTCACGATCCACGCCCTCGCGCCTCCGCGTTCGAGCCATTTCTCGCACGTCTCGCACATCGCTCGATCTCGCTCGTTCGCCGAATCCATCGCTCGCAACGGCGTCGCTTCCACCTCCCCGCTCTCCAGGGCGGGAAACGCGAACCAATACGTCGCTCGCCACGTCTTCGCGCACACGTGCGCGACGCACGCGAACGATTCCATCAACGCGCAATCACTTTCGGCGTCTCCACTCGCGATCGCGCGTAAAAGCTCGGATTTCATCTCTCCGAGCGTTCGCGCTCGATCGGTCGCTCCGACATCCGCGGCGCCGTCGCGCCACGCGCACGTCCCAATGATCGTCATCGCGTTCGTCGACGTCGATGCGCTCGACGACGACGCGATGACGTCATCGAACGCATCGCCATCGACTCTCACGCACGCGTTCGACGCGGAGTGCGAGACATACGCGCGTTCGCCGCGCGCGCGTCGAGCGGCGGCGCGTCCGCCGCCGTCGTCGAGCGCGCGTCGCGCGAGGGCGCGGAAGAAACTCGCCGTCGGCGCGCTCGTCAGGGGTTCGAATTTGAGTTTTGTGTATCGTTCGACGACGTCTGATGGGGGATCCATTCGCGCGACGTCGCGTCACTTTGTGTTGATCGATTGATTGATCGATTGATTGATATCATGTCGTCATCGTTCTCAATCAATCAATCAATCAATCAATCGATCGTCACAACGCGCCTGTCGGTATCGGACGCCTCGACGTGGAGGCGATGAAGTGTCACGCGATGACGCGCGCGATCGCGCGTTCGTCGGGAGTGACGATCGGTCGGGCGAGCGAAGGCGCGAAGGCGGCGCGCGAACGGGCGAACGCGCGAGCGACGCGTCTCGGACGACGCGCGACGCAGACGTCGTCGATGGAGTCGTCGTCGTCGCGCACACGCGCGAGCGCGAAAGATGAAGTGTATCGCGTGATGAGCGCGAATCAAGAGGTGGCGATCGTGAGCGTGATCGGAACCGCGATCGCGAAAGAGGCGGCGACGAGGCATCGCACGGCGCCGACGGCGACGGCGGCGTTAGGGAGGACATTAATGTGTGCGCTTTTGCTCGGGACGTTTAAAGGAGAGTCAGAGACGACGCAATTGACGTTTAAAGGTGATGGACCAATCGGGCAGTGCATCGCGATCGCGACGCACGATGGGAAGGTGAAAGGATTGGTGAGTAATCCGAGCGCGGACCCGCCGCTGAGGAACGACGGGAAGCTGAACGTGGGCGCGGCGATCGGACGGGGGGTGCTCACGGTGAGCCGAGCGCATCCGTCGATGAAGAAACCGTTTACGGGAACGGTGGAGATTCGCACTGGGGAAATCGCCGAGGACGTGGCGGGGTATTTACAAGAGTCAGAACAGGTTGGGAGCGCGATCGCGGTGGGGGTGAGCATCAATCGAGATTGCGAAGTCATCGCCGCGGGTGGTTTCATGGTGCAGATCTTGCCATTCGCGAGCGAGGAGACGATTCGAGTTTTAGAACGCGTCATTCCGTCGTTGCCATCGAGCACGGCGTTGGTTTCAGAAGGCTTGACAGCGCGACAAATCGCGCAGCGCGTGCTCGCCGAGCTCGACGAGCGCGTTGAGCTGGCGACGTCAATCACGCCTTCATACGGCCCGTGCGAGGAGGCGGAATTGCGAGAGCGCATGCTGCGCGCAGTAGCGTCTTTGGGCAAGGCTGAAGTCGACCAAATTCTCGCCGAAGACGGTCAAATTGAAATCACGTGCGAGTTTTGCAAAACGACCAACGTCTTGTCCGAAGGCGACTTAGCGGCAGCGCAAGCTGAATTAGCGCGGCGTTGAATGTAGCGTGATTTGATTATTCCCAATACTTTTAATTTACAAATAAGAATGATTATGGTTTCGCGATCGCATCGAAATCAACGAGTCCTGCGCAAAGAAAGAATAGCTTCTGAAAGAACAGGTACGGTCGGCATCGCTGAAGCGGCCTGCGATTCCATGAGCTTAGAGTCGTATATTTCGGCGAGCTGTACGCGTCGAGGATTGGCATTCATCGCTTCTTCAATCGCCGCGACGTATCGATACATTCGGTGGCAATCGAGACGACGAATTCGTTCCTCTCGACTGAACTGGCGCAACGCCCATAAGCGCTCAAAAATCGTAGGCCCGATGCGTTGTAGGGTTTGAATGCTTTCATCTTCCGTTGCGGAGTCCATGCTCGCGCTCGCAGCGATTTGTTCTTCTTTCACGCTCATAAAGGACGCTTTGGACAACGACCCTGTGGACTGCATCAAATCTTCCACCTCGGCTTCGAGCTCGCTTTCATTGGTGGGCAAGGAAAGAGATGCCAAGAACGTTCGAGCGCGGTTGCGAACCGCGCCAACAAATCGTCTCGGCGGCTCGATTCCTCTATCCGAAGGTAAACGCTCTGTCTTCAGCGGCGTGCCCAATACGTTTTCGATGGACATTTTCTGTTTCCACATGATGCCCGCCGCGCCCCACTCGCGCGGTAAATCGGCAAAAAGCCCGGGATTGTCATTGTCCAGTAAGATTCCCTCGCCAAGGTGACAATACGGACGTCGCACGAAAGGTCTAGACATCGGTAACAACGGAATAATGTCATCCTTTTGAACGACGCGCAAAATGTCCAAATCCTCAATCGCCTGCGCCGTTTCCTTAGGACCGAGCTTGGGCGCCCCAAACGTCACAACTCGACGAACTTTCACGTCACCAGACTTGTGATAAAGCAAAGCTAACGCAACCGCGGCAGCGCCTCCGAGGGAATGACCCGTGAGTTGCACTTCGTACCCTTTGATGAGCAGAGGCGCGAAAGCCTCTCGACATCGAACGGCGATGTTCCGATACCCGCGGTGCATTGGAACCTCGATGTCACCTTCCCCTTCTTTCGGCGGCGCCGTGCTAAGTCTAAGATTCTGTGCCACATTTTTATAATTCTTCGTTCCTCGCAATGAAATCGTATGCAATTTCGATCTGTGATTCGTCGTCACGATCGCTCGTTGCTCGCACGAACTCAGCTCTAGCACCTTGACTTCCTCTTTTCGAGCGTCGAAGAACGCTTCAATATCCGCTTCAGACGACCCGTTCAACGACGCAATCTGCGCTAACCTATACAACTCATCGAACGTCCCGACGACGGGCAGCACGTTTTCCGGCGACGTTCCGCGCGGCATGTTGATCTGTTTCAACCAGCTCGGCGCGAACCGCATCGCCTCCACCGCTCGGTTCCTCAGTTCCGCCAGCCTCTTCCCGCTCACCGCGTCGACCACTCTCGGCGCCCCCTCCACCGTCGCGTTCGGATCGTTCGCACTTATCGCCACCTTTTTATCTACATATCGAGCGCTCGAGCGCGTTCGCGCGAGAGACGTCGACGCGCCCTCGCCGCGGTCCCGCGCTCGCGCCGACGGCTCGCGACGAGCGCTTCTCGCGCGTTCCGCAACCTGCTCACGAAATGTCGCGATTTCCCCGTCAGCTTTCGCGCAAACCATCGCGAGCGGCGTCCATGTCGTTGTGTTTTCGCGCGACGACGACGCGCGCGCGACGAAGGACGAAAGAATCGCGCGGGAAGCCGTCGGCGCGAGCGCGCGCGCGCCGAGCTCAAGCGCGACGTCGAGCGCGCGTTGTTGGAGGACGTCTTGGGAGGGAATCGCGCGCGTACCTTGTTCGGAAGGCGCGAAATCGCCAGACGAAACATCGTGAGCGACCGCGATCGACCGCGCGCGCGGTGGTGTGACGCGGTGACATTGAAGGCGCGCGATGGGCGGAAGTTTCGCGGCTGCCCGCGGCGCGAGCGCGGGAGCGGGATGGAAAACGCTTGAGCTCGAGCGAGCGCGCGCGACGAGAGGGCGATTGAATGGCAGGCAGAAGCTATATATGAGTATTATATACGTGTCCACGAGCGTGCGTGACGAAGGTGTCATGGCTAAGATCGCGCCGCGACTCGGAGCGGAGAGCGGGAATATTCACTCGCGACGAGCGAAATCACCAGCGCGCGAGTCCTAATGGCTTGCGAAAAAGTGAAATGAAAGCGCGCTCGATGGAATGTGACCTCATTGCGAAGCTCGGATGCGTTCGCGCATGGCATTGAGTTCGGAAGCCATTAAGAATGCGAGCTCGATGGCTTGGCTTGCGTTCAAACGCGGATCGCAGTGCGTCAAGTAGCGCTTTTCCAAATCCGAGTTTGAGACATCAACCATGCCGCCGGTGCACTCCGTGACGTCTTGACCGGTCATTTCTAAGTGCACACCACCCGGAACCGTGCCCATTTCTTCGTGAACTTCAAAGAAGGCCATGATTTCATCGCGAATAGCCTCGAAAGGACGCGTCTTGAACCCGTTATCCGTTTTCACGGTGTTTCCGTGCATTGGATCCGTCACCCACAACACGTTCAGCTTCGCGTCTTCAATCGCCGTGATGAGGCGAGGAAGATGCTCGCGAAGCTTCTTCGCACCCATGCGCGAAATTAAAGTGATGCGACCTGGGACGTTGTCCGGATTCAACGTCTTCACCAACGAAACGACGCCCGCGCCGTCGCTCTTGTCGGAAATTTTTATCCCGATGGGGTTGGAAATACCGCGAAAGTACTCCATGTGCGCCCCATTTGGTTGGCGCGTGCGTTCGCCGCACCACAAGAAGTGCGCCGAGCAACCGTAGTATTCTTGCGTGGTTGAGTCTAACCGAGTCAGCGCTTCTTCGTACCCCAGGTGGAGCGCTTCGTGAGCGGTGAAGAAGGACGTCGAGTTCATCGCCGGATGCGCCTCGTCGATGCCGCACGCCGCCATAAAATCAATAGCGGCGTCGACGCGCTGCGCGAGGTCGTTGTATGCGTGACCCTTGGGGTTGTTGGACATGAAATCCAAGTTCCAGTCGTTCACGCGCGTCATCGCAGCGTAACCACCGTTGCTGAACGCGCGCAACAAGTTGAGCGTGGCGCACGACTGATCGTACGCCCGAACCAAACGCGACGGATCGGGTCTGCGCGCCTCGGGCGTGAACTCAACGCTGTTAATGTTATCGCCGCGGTACGACGGCAAAGAAACGCCGCCAATCGTCTCCATATCCTCCGAGCGTGGCTTGGCGAACTGCCCAGCCATGCGTCCAAGCTTCACCACGGGCACCCCCGACCCGTACATCAACACGACGGACATTTGTAGTAACACGCGGTACGTGTCCCGAACCGTATCCGCGCGGAACTCTTTGAAACTTTCAGCGCAATCACCGCCGAACAACACAAACGCCTCTCCACTCGCCGCTTTGGCGAGCTTTTCCTGCAAGTTTCTCGCCTCACCCGCGAACACGAGCGGCGGCCTATTCTGAATCTCCGTCAACGCCGCCGCGAGCTCCGCCTGATTGTCATAATTCGGTTGTTGCAGCGCCTCTCTCTCGCGCCACGTGTGCGGCGTCCACGCCGCGAGATTCGCCCCTGTCCTCGATACGTCCTTCGAGTGCGCCTTCTTCGTTTTCCCACCCGCCGCGCGCACGCTATCGCATCAAAACATCATCATCGTCAGTCCGTCGCCCTCGTTCGCGCTCGCGCGACCCTCGTCCTTCGCCCGTCGCGCCCTCGTCGCTATCGCCTTGACTTTTCCCTCGCTCGTCCCAACTCCCTTTGATTCCTCTGTATCGGTATCTTCCTTTTCATTCTCCGTCGTCGTCGCGCGATCAATCGCGCCTCCGTCGTCGTCATCAATCATCATCGTTCCATCGCTCGCCCTCGATCGCGCGATCGCCGACGATCGACGCGCTCGAGCTATCGATCGATCGGCGATCGCGTCGTGTTCACCGCCATGTCCCATGTCCCACGTCGTCGTCGTCTCGTCGTCGTCGTCAACGCACCTCACGCATCGTCGTCGTCCTCGTCGTTCCCGCGCGTTCGCGCACGCGCGCGCGCACGTCGTCGACGACGACGACGACGCGCACTTCGTCGACGTCGCCATCGCGCTGTGGCGGCGCCGCGACGACGACGTCGTCGACGACGACGGGCGCGCGGGAAGCGACATAGACGTGGTCGGTCGGTCACGGTCACGTCGACGCGTTCGACGACCTCGAACGCGCGCGCCGAGCTCGAATTCGCGACTCGAGGTCGACGCGATTCCCGTGGAAATCGCCCGCGTCGACGATCGATCGCTCGCGGTCGACCGTATCGGTCGGTGAGTCACTGACTCAGAGTCAGCCAGCGAGGGAGGTCGGTCGCATACGGGTGGTTGCACACCCGTGTTCGTCGTCCATTCGTGGTGCGCTCTGGTCTGGACGCGCGTTCGACGACCGCTCGCGGGCGAACACGTTTCATGCGCATCGCTCCGATTCGTCGTCGTCGCGAATCGTCGTCGTCGCACGCCGATCGGTCGTCGTCGCGCGACTCCGCGCGCGACGTCGACGTCGACGTCGTGGGATGCGATCGATCGATCGAGGCGATGCGATGCGATCGATCGATCGCATCGATGGAGTCGCGGCGACGAGTCACGAACGGTGGACACCGCCCGCCGGCGAGTCCATCGATGCGATGCGATCGATCGATGCGATCGATCGATCGATGCGACACGATCGATGCGATCGACGCGATCGATGCGATCGATGGAGTCGCGGCGACGAGTCACGAACGGTGGACACCCCCCGCCAGCGAGGGATATTCCTCGACGTCGCGCGCGTCGCGCGCGCGCGCGCCCTTACGCACGCGAACGCGCGCGCGTCGCGACGTCGCGTTCGTTCGCACTCGTCGACGACCGCGCGTAAGGCGCACGCGAACGCGCGTTTTTTTCGCGAATTTCGTTCGCATCGACCCGTCGTCGCACGACGACAGTCGCGCGTCGTCGCGCGCGCGCTTCGGGTGATGATGGTGACGATGACGATGGCGCGCGGCGCGCCCACGCGCGCGCGGGCGACTCGCGCGCGACCGAGCGAGGCGCGCGCGCGAGTTCGTCGAGGTGCGCGTTCGCGCGATGCGCGCGTGATATATATTTTTTTGCGTCGTTCGCGCGCGCGATGACGACCGCGTCGAACGCGCGCGTGGCGAAAACATGGCGAACGATGATGGGTGATTGTGATTTTTGAATCGAAGCGTCGCGTAACGGTTGACTGACGCGCGCGCGGCGACCGGGACGGGAATAGGGATGAGTGAGACGCGCGCGTTCAGTGGACACGCGCGCGTGGTGGATGACGTCGATCACAGTGCGTGTGCGCGCGAAAGCGCGAACGAGAAGGGGCGCGATGACGGAAGAGATGATTTCGAAACCATGCTCGCGGTGCTCCCGGAGGACGTGCGCGCGGCGGCGGCGACGCACGCGCATCGCGAGCATTTGTTAGAGATCGTGCTCGATTTAGGGCGCGCCCCGGAGGCGAGATTTCTCGGGGATCTTGGGTCACAGTTCTTGCGTGAAAGCCCGATCGAGGAGCGCGAGCTCTTGGCGGCGGCGGATGCGGTCGGGGAGTTTGGAGGCGATAACCGAGCGGGCATCGAAGGGACGCTGCACAGAATTTCGTGCATTCGAAACCGACGAGGGAGAATCGTAGGTATGACGTGTCGCGTTGGGCGAGCTGTGACTGGCCATATTGATATGATACGCGATATTTTGCCGAGTGGGGAAAGCGTGTTGTTTTTGGGGCGACCAGGCGTGGGGAAGACGACGGTGATTCGCGAGATGGCGCGCGTGTTAAGCGACGAGCTCAAAAAGCGCGTCGTCATCATCGACACGAGTAACGAAATCGGAGGTGACGGCGACGTTCCGCACCCGGCCATCGGCGGCGCTCGACGGATGCAAGTCCCCGATCCATCCATGCAGCATCAAGTGATGATCGAAGCCGTAGAGAACCACATGCCAGAGATTATCATCGTGGATGAAATCGGCACGGAGGCGGAGGCGTTGGCGTGCCGAACAATCGCCGAGCGCGGCGTGCAACTCATCGGCACCGCGCACGGTCAACTTTTGGGTAACTTAATCAAGAACCCAACTCTTACGGATTTGATTGGCGGTATTCAAACCGTCACGCTCGGCGACGACGAGGCGCGCGCGCGCGGATGCCAAAAGTCTGTCATGGAGCGTCAAAGTCCGCCCACGTTTCCTATTTTGATCGAGATGCACGAGCGCAATATGTGGGTCGCGCATAACGTCGCGGAAAGCGTTGATGATTTGCTCAGTGGACAACGTCCGGTCGTGCAACTGCGAACGCGTGACTCGAAGAATGAAGTCTCGATTCATCGCACCGTGTACGACATGGACGTGAGCATAGGCGCTTCAAACATTTCGCACACGTTGGGCGCTATGGGTGGTATAATTGCCCCGACGGCGACGATCCGCAACACGATTGATGAATCCATCGACGATCCGTATTCATGGGCACAAACTATTGGACGTGTCCCCGATAAAGATATCAACATGCTGGACAATGAATTTCAAAAGAAAAAACGGGGCAAGAAAACGCGAGTGAACGCGAACGCGTCCAGGCTGATGCGATGAGTGCGCGACATTATTAAATACGTATACTATATTACCGCCGCGCTACCCGTCGGTTACGGGATGCATGTGCATTTCGCACACACCGTGAAACCAACACCATCCATGTTCGTTTGTTGTTGTAAGCTGTTGTCATCGTTGAAAATCACGCCTCCTGGCGGCGGCGGCGCGTGAACCAGTTTCGCCAAAACTACTAATAATATCAAACCCGTCGCGCGGTCGTTCTAAAACGCACGAGTCGTACTTTACCCACGACCGTAGACTTTGCGGAACTCAGAAAGTTGAGTTTGCGTCAGCGAGGCGAAGATTTGCTCCACTGCGTCGACGTTGTCCAGCGTCGCCTCTGTTCGAACGCTCGCCGCAGACGAAGGTGACTTTCCGAATTCATCCTCTTCAGGAGGCATGATCGCTGGAAGTTCAATCGCTAGCGCTTCGACTTTCGGCGCGCCTGGTAATTTTCGCTTTGGCTGTGGCTTCGGCGGCGCCGACAACTTGGCGCTCACCGTGGCCCAACGTGCGAGGAACACGGTGAGCGCCTTGGAGACGACGCTGTGCGTCTTCGCGCGCGCAGCTTCGAGCGTAGCACGTGTCTTTTGCGCTCGTGCACCGGGACCGACGCTCAAGGAAATCATCGCAGAGATACATCCGAGTTGAACCATTCGCACGACGGCGCGCATAACTCTACTTTTTTTTCGTTCTTCTGGCTCTTCTGCATCCTCGGAGACATCGTCGAGCTCCGTGTACAACGTGCGCTTTGTCTTCGCCGAGCGCACGGATCCCGCGATGCTGTAACGCTTTTGCGCGCCTGGCGTGCGCTGCGCGGCGGCACCAACGGGCCAGCGTCTCGTACTAAATGAGGAAATGTCCGATCGCGCGCTGGGCGACTCTGGCGGCGCGTCAGATGATGGAAGCTTCGACGGCGTCAATCGAACGTCGTGCGGTTCTGGCGCCTCCCTCTCCTTGCTTCTTTTGTTTCTCTTTGCGACTCTCGCCACGCGTCCGAGAAAGCGCAGAGGCGCACGCGCGGCAAATCGAGTAGCCACCAACGGCGCGCCCACGCTAAACTTGGTGACCATTAACGGCGCTCGTATGGCGAGCTTGCCCATCATCAGCGGCGCTCGCGCCGCCAGTTTGGCCACCGCCGCTGGCGCGCCGACGACAATTTTACCGATCGCGAGCGGCGCGCCGACGGCGAATTTCGCGAACCAGAACGCCGCGCCGATAGGTTTTGTGATGACGCCGACGATGGGCGCGCCTAATCCACCGTTCGCACCCCCGACGACGAGCGTCGCTTCCACCCCAACCTCGTTCGCTCGAGCGCACGCTTCGTCGTACTCCTCGCCAAACTTTTCGTTTAAACGTTCGCGCTCATCCGAGATCGCCTTCACGCGCGCCGAGAGCGCCCTATCCATATCATCAAGAACGTCTTCAAACGCGCGCGACTGTCTTTCGAGCACCCTTCGCGCGTCCTCGCGAAATCCGTCGCGTTCGCTCGCCGATAACGCGCTCTCCTCAATCGCCGCGTTTAAATTTTTCCTCACCGCCGCCTCGGCGTCGTTCTCATACCGCCATACTTTCGCCTCCACGCGTTCGCTCACCTTCCGCGCGCTATCCTCCAAAGTCTGTTTCGTCCATTCATCGTACGCCCTCGCCTCGCTCGCCCCGAACGCCGCGAGCGCCGGCGCTCGTCGCGTTCGCTCCGCCAGCGCCGCGAACGTCTCTCGTTCGCCGTCCTCGGCCTCCTCCGCGTCGTCGTTCACTGACGACTTTGCCTTTTGCGATCGCTTTTTCGCGCTGTCGCTTAACAATCCGTATGCTTTCACCGCTTTCGCATCGCCTCTCAGCGCGGCGTACGCCAGCGCTTCGTTACTTTCTTCTCCCGCGACGTCCGCGTCCGCGTCCGCGTCCTCATCATCATCATCATCATCATCATCGCTCGATCGAAACTCGCGCTCGAACGCGAATCGCGTCTGTCGAACGCGCGCGCGTTCGCCTTCGACCTTCGCGTTAACATTCGCGACTTCGTCGAATCCCGCCAACGCGGCGTCGATCGCGCTCGACGACGGTGTCATCGCGCGCGCGCGACCGTCGACGAGTGACGCGCGTCGGCGTTCGAGCGCGCGCGCGCGTCGTCGACCACTTCGCTTCGCGTCAGAGGACGATCGACGTCGATCGACGACGCACGGAGGTCACGCGCGACGAACGGGCGTGAGCATTTCCGTAGGGCGTTCGACGGAAATGTCCGCCATTCGCGCGAACGTGGGCCTGGTCGCCGCGTTCGCGGGCGTCGTCGTCGCCCAGGCGTTGAAGCCGTGCACGCACGCGGTGGCGAGCGGGGGGAAAGTGCGTCTGGCGCTCGCCCTCACCAGTGGGGGGTTTCCGTCGTCACACAGCGCGTTCGTGTGCGCGCTCGCCACCGGGGTTGGGGCGCAGAACGGGTTGAACGACGGCGCGTTCGCGTGTTGCGTCGTCTTGGCCATGGTGGTGATGTACGACGCCATGGGCGTGAGACGACAGGCGGGGTTCCACGCGAGCGCGATTAATACGTTGGTAGCGGGAGTGTACGGGACGCACGCGAACGCGAATTTAGAGGCGAGGAATCGCCCAGCGGGAGACATCGAGAGCGATAGTGGAACGCCCAGGGGAGATACGTTGACGGATACGTTGTTCGACGAAGGATTCGAGGCGTTCGTGCGGAGGTTACAAAGTAGTCCGTTACGAGAGCACATCGGGCACACGCCCGTGCAAGTCGTGGCGGGAGCGGTGACAGGTGTCGTCATCGGCGTTGTTATTGGGTTTAGCATGGTGAACGTGGAGTGAAACTTCAAGGGACGATAGATTCGGTGTAAACATATTCGTTATTACGCACGACGACGCCGCGGGACTACGCCTAATAAGGGGACTAAATTTTCTCGAAAATAACAATCATGAGCATCAAAACGATCATGAACAGCAGAAGATAGATGCACATGACCGCGGCGCTACTCTTCTGACTCTTCTCCGCCCTGACGAGCTCCTGACGACCTTGTTCGACGGACGCCGCCACGGCTTCGCAATTGTAATCTATGCGGTCTAAAATCGTCCCTTGATCGATGATGAGCGCCGAAAGATCCTTCATCACCGCCGCCAAGTCATTCACTGATTCTAAAATCTTCATCACCTCGCGGTCACGCTCGATGCTCACCGTCTCGGCGCGATTCAGCAACTCCATCTGCATCGACCCGCCCGCGCCGCCGAAACTCGCCTCGCTCGCGTCTCCCCCGCGACTAAACCGCGCGAACCCATCGATCCCCGCCGCCCCGGGTCCACGATCTTGCTGCGACTTTAACTTTTGTAAATAATCCTTCTGCTGCTTCCTAAATTCCTGCGACAACTTATTCAACTCCATCGCCAGCTTCCGCTGCGCGTTCAACCGTACGCTCGCCTCTCCCTTCTCCCCCGTCGTCGTCACCGCCCGCAACGCTTCGTCGCACGACTTGAACAATTTCGTCACCTCTTTCGTCAACGCGCTCGCCACGACGTCTTCGCGATCGACATCGTCAAAATTCGGCAGCAGCGCCTTGGCGTGCGCCTCGCCGAGCGCTCGCACGCCTTCGCGAAGCTTCGCTAAATCTCTCGTCGCGCGTTCGCACGTCATCACCCACATCGGCGCTCCGTCGATGCGATCGATCGTCACCCTAATCTCTCCGCCCCCCTCTCGTTCGTCCGCGAACGCGCAGTCGAGCAAGCGCTCGGCGTCGGATGTGTTCGACGTCCGCGTCGTCGTCGCCGTCGTCGTCGTCGCGCGTCGCGCGCGCGCGCGCATCGCCGCGAACGTCGTCGTTCGATTCCTATGCGCCCCGGTGTGCGCGCTCGCGACTGAGGCGTGCGCGTTTGTGTGCGCGTTCGTCGTCGTCGATGACGACGACGTCGACGCGAGGGCGAGCGCCATGGAAACGAAAGTTCGTTCGATCGTCCGCCGTCCTCGCGCGTCCGCGTTCGAGGGATGATGTGGCGCGTTCGCGTGCGTCGGGAAT
>Ga0222712_10001869_pt1 | contig 25184 bp, 10 predicted proteins | sample C33_657DmetaG_FD_165043 | JGI IMG/M metagenome (GOLD analysis project Ga0222712, IMG submission 165043) | Estuarine water microbial communities from San Francisco Bay, California, United States - C33_657D | ecosystem: Environmental > Aquatic > Marine > Unclassified | place: USA: California... | reverse complement strand
AAATCCCCGATCGGCGCCCCCGTCCCCGCGGGGGTGTTTCGTCGAACGACCGTCGACGAACGTCTGCGCGACGTCGACGTCGACGTCGAGCGCGACGTCGTCGTCGCGCACACCCCGCGCGGCGCGTTCGTTGCGGAAGACATCGCGAGCGTCGCGCGCGCGATGATGATGATGATGATGACGACGACGATCGACGTCGTCGGCGGCGCGACGTCGATCGATGGGTGGGTGACGGATGATAGACTCGAGATGAGTCGTGACTCGTCGTGACGGAGGACAGTCGTCGTCGACGCCGATCGACGACGACCTGGTGCGGGACTCGAGATGAGTCGTGACTCGTCGTGACGGAGGACAGTCGTGGTCGACGTTCGATCGACGACGACCTGGTGCGGGACTCGACATGGGTCGTGGTTCGTGGTGATGGTCGTGACGAGTCAACGACTCGTCGATCGCCTCCCAACAGCACGCGACCTCGTCGTCTTTCATCGATCGACGCATTCATTCTGTCATTCGCACCGCACGACGCGATGGATGACGCGATCGCGCGCGCGTTCGCATCGTTCGCCAATCGCGACGGCGTCGCGTTCGCCTCGTTCGTGCGCGTGCCGTCGGCGAGCGCGAGGAGCGCAATAGGGAAGACGCGCGCGGAGGACGCGATCGCGCGCGCGCGCGCGAACGCGCGGGACGAACGACAACGCGACCAAAGCGAGATGATCGGGGCGTTTCTCTCGTGCGCGTCGATCGTGGCGCACGGAACGAGAGAGAGAGGGGATATGGAGGAGGCGTACGACGCGCACGCGAGAGGGACGAGGGAATTGGTGAAGGCGTTTAAAAACGACGACGGCGGGGCGTGGATGACGCCGGCGCTGTACGTCGTCGTGGACGACGCGAGGAAACGAGCGGAGGACGCGGATGAGTGTTTGAGGCGACGAGGGGAGAAACCAGGGCGATTGGCGGATTGCGGGTCGACGTTGATGTTGGTGTATCGAGCGGTGTCGCAAACGAGCGTCGCGGAGAAGAAGGCGTCGCAGTTGTACGTGGTGAATACGCTGTTTAGGATTTACTTCAAGTTGAACACGCTTCACTTGTGCAAGAACTTAATTAATGCGGTGAATCTGCCGACGTTTCTACCGTTTGATTCATTCGCCAAGGCGGAAAAGGTGACGTATAATTTTTACGTCGGACGGTTGGCGGTGTTTGAAGACGCGTACGAACGAGCGGATCAGCACTTGACGTACGCGTTTGAGAAGTGCCATGTCGATGCGGTGAATAATGCGCGATTGATATTGCAGTATTTGATCCCAGTGCGATTGATTTTAGGATCGCTGCCGACGTACAAGCTGTTGACGACGTACGGCGTGCGCGAGTTTAGCGACATCGTCGAGGCGATGCGTCGAGGCGACGTTCGATTGTTGAGCAGCGCGCTCGACGAAGGCGAGGCGATGTTTATCAAGCGGGGAACGTATTTGATTTTAGAAAAGCTGCGCATGTCGGTGTACCGAACGCTGTTCAAGAAGATTCACGCTATTCAGGGAGAGTTGGAGCCGGCCAAGGCGAACCAAATCGCGCTGAGCAAGTTTCAAATCGCTTTAAAATTCTGTGGCACTGATGTGGACATCGACGAAGTGGAGTGTATCGTGGCAAATTTAATTTTCCGGAAATTCGTTAAAGGGTACATCTCGCACAAAAATCGCGTCGTGGTGCTTGCCAAAACTGACCCGTTTCCGAGTCTCAAAACTGTCTTCTCCGGCGGCGCGTGAGGGGAGTCGCGTCTGGCCGTGATGGGCTCGAGCGCCCGTCAACCATCGCATGTTTTATCTTAGCCTTTCGCTCGTAGCCCAGGGCGACGAAACAACCGGCATCGCGATTCATTCGCTGTCCTCGTACGTCTCCCGTTGTAACATGATCTGCACTTATTCATTCGTCGACTCGCGATGAGACGCGCCGACTTCGCCGTCGCGTGCGTCACCGCCGCCGCCGCGGTCACCATCGCCGCCGTTCCCAAACTCATCGCGATATGTTCCACGCACTGGCGCGCGGTCTCTGCGGTGGCGTACGCCGTCAACGTCGTCGCGGTCTCCGTCCCGGGGAGAATCGACGGCGAGATGCAAGAGCAAGCCCGTCGTCGCAAGGCTCAAAGCGCGGCATCGACGAGCAAGAGCCCGGCGATTCCTGAGGACAGTGAGTTTCGCTCGCTCTTCACCCCCGCGGGCTGGGCGTTCGCGATCTGGGGAGTGATTTATCTCGGCGAAGCGTTCGCCGTCGCCGCTCAGCTCGCCGACGTCGGCGACGTAGCTCTCGCGAAAGATATCGTGCCCTACTGGGCGTGCGCGTGCGCCCTGCAAACGTTATGGTGCGTGGCTTTCAGGCCAGCGTTTCGCGCGCCTCGCCACTTTTGGCTTTCTTCCGCCTTGCTCTTGGCTGAGGCTTGGGCGCTCGGCGAAGCGCACCGCGTCGCTCGCGACGTCGTCGACCGAGTTTCCACTCTCACCCGCTTTGGCGTCCTCGCCCCGTTCGCGTTACACTTTGGGTGGATCATGTGCGCGTGTTTAGTCAATGTGAATTCGTTCGTGGCGAAGACGTGCGCTATCGACACGCAGCTCGCTTTCGGTTTTCTCAGCGCGTTCGGCGGCGCCGCGCTCGGCGTCGGCGTCGTCGCGTCGACGGGCGACCCGATCGTCGGTGCCGTCATCGCTTGGGCGCTCGCCGCCGTGGCGTCGGATCAGGGCAAACGCACGAGCGAGACGCTGGGAGATGCGCCGTTGCGCGCGCTCGCGAAGGCGGCGAAATGGAGCGGCGCGGTCGCGGCGTGCGCGTGCGCGTGCGTCGCCGTGCGACCGTTCCTCGCTCGCGCATGAAATACACTCTTCACTCGTTTCACTTCACGTGTCATCATCCGTCGACGACGTTTTGTTCGCGCGCGTTTCGCGCCCGCGTCTGTGCGTATCGCGCCCGTGGACGACTGAAATCCAATACTCATTACAGTTAAATAAACGCAGTCGATGCCGCTCTCGACGCCGCGCGCTGTCGAAGCGTTGGCGTTCGCAAACAACCCACGACGATGCGCGCGCTCGCGTTGGCGCGCTCAACTATCCTCCCTCACCGAAGTTTCGCGCGTTCGGCGTCGGACAAAACTCGGCGCCGCCGCGCGCCTCTCTCCGCGCGTCCTCGCGCTCACTTCTTCTTCGCACTCGCCGCGCGCGAGCTCGTTTTTTTCGCCTCCCCAGTTTTCGCCTTTGAAGGTTTGCCTTCTTTTTTCTTGTTTCCGTGCGATTTCCCCGATGACGCGAACGCGAACGTCGGGATTTTGGCGTCCGCGAGCGCGAGCGCCAACATCACCGTCTTCCCGATGAGCATCAATCGCTCGGCGTCGACGCGAAACGCCCCGAGTTTCCCCACGCTTTCCACGAGCGCCCGGGCGTTGACGAATAAATAAATTTTCGCCGCATTTCGCGCGCTCGCGCGATCGGCGTTCGACAGCACGAGCGCCAAAGCGACGTGCGCGAACGACCACACGGTGTGCGTCGTGAATTTGCTCAGCGCGTGCATCGGGTCGGTCACGATCGGGAGCGCGAACGCGCACATGCTCAGGGCTTGGAATTTCAGCGCGCTGGACGTGCTGGACATGAAGGGAGAATATTTATATGTATGTATATCCGTGCGTTCGTCGTCGCGAAGTCGCGTCATTCGCGTCATTCGCGCCGTCGTTCGCGCCGTCGTTCGCGTCGTTCGCGTCGTCCGTCGTTCGCGACGACGCGAACCGACGGGCGTTCGGTCCCCTGGCGTCGTTCTTGAGTGCGAACTCAAGGAATCACCGACCGACGGTCGCCGGCGACGAACGGACACACGCGACGCGCGCGGGCGGGCGTTTTTTGTCTCGCGCGATACCGCTCCTATCTCGTACTTCATCGAGTTTTGCGCGATGTGTGCGATCGCGAACGCGCACGATCGCGCACGCACGTTCGGTCGTTCCCCTGGCGCTCGACGTCGCGCGCGCGCGCGTTCGCGATGACGCATCGAATGGAATCGCGCGACTTCGCCACGCACCGCGCCGCGAAGAGACGATCGACTTGGGGAAATCACGATGAGCGAAAATATTCGCGTGTGCGTGCGCGTGCGCCCACCGAACGCGCGCGAGCTCGAGATCGGGTACGCCAAAGCGATCGATGCGCGCCCCGCGCGCTCGCCGTCGGCGTGCGCGCGCATCGCGGTCGGTCATTCGACGACGACGACGACGACGAACGGTAACGCGGTGACGACGAATTTAGAGCGAAAAAATGAAAGTATTTTTGCGTTCGACGACGTGTGCGACGAACACACGACGCAAGACGCGATATTCGCGTGCGTGGCGGCGGAAATCGTCGATGCCGTCGTCGATGGCTACCACGGGTGCGTGTTGGCGTACGGGCAAACGGGGGCGGGGAAGACGTACACGATGCAAGGGGAGTGCGGCGAAGCGAGGGAGGGATCGGATGAGATGTGCGCCACGCACGCCGGGGTGATTCCGCGCGCGCTCAGACGGTTATTCGAACGAATCGAGAGCGAGAGACGCAAAGCGAAGGAGGACGGCGCGGAGCGCGCGTTCGAGGTGAAGTGCTCGTATTTGGAGATTTATAACGAGACCTTGAGGGATTTGTTGATGAGTTCGGATTACGATGGGCCATCGCCGAATATAAGGGAGGATAATAAACGAGGGACGTTTGTGGAGCATTTATTGGAGGAACGCGTGGCGGGAGCGGAGCAGACGTATGAGACGTTTTTGCGCGGCGCCGCGAATCGTCGGGTCGGACAGACGAATATGAACGCCGATTCCTCGCGTTCGCACAGCGTGTTTACGATCTCTGTGGAGAGTCGCACGAAAGCGAATCCTACGGCACCGGCGACAAAAAAGAGTGCGCTGTTGCACTTGGTGGATTTGGCGGGGAGCGAGCGGCAAAAGAGCACTGACGCCGCGGGCGAGCGCTTGAAAGAGGCGAGCGCTATTAATAAATCCCTATCCGCGCTCGGGAACGTCATCAAAGCTCTGGTGGACTTGGCGGATGGGAAAGAACGACACGTGCCGTATCGGGATTCCAAGCTTACGTTCTTGTTGAAGGACGCGCTGGGCGGTCGCGCGCGATGTTCGCTCCTCGCGTGCGTTTCGCCGGCGCACGTAAACATTGAAGAAACTCTCTCGACGTTGAAGTTTGCGCAGCGTGCAAAAATGGTGAAAGTTCGCGCCGTGATGAACGAAGAAACCCTCGGAAACGCTGTTGAGCTCGCCGCGGAAGTGAGTCGATTGCGCTCGATGCTCGCCGAAGGCGGTGGCGGCAGCGGCGGCGATGGCGACGCGACCACCAAGGCAAAAATGTTTGAACTCGAGGCCACCATGGCCAAGGTAAATCGCGCGGCGAGCGCGGCGGCAAAAGACAGCGAAATCGAGCTCGAAAAGCTCAAAACAAAACTTGCCGACGCAAAAGACTTGTGCACGTGCTTGGACAAAAACTTGCAATCTGCCAAGATGGTGATTCGTTTGCGCGACGAGGCGTTGAAGAAGAAGGCGATGACGCCCGACCTGCTCGATGCCGAGCACGAGGAGCTTCGTAAGCAAGTAGAGCATCCGCCTGAAGTCGTGCGCATGCGCATGGAGCTCGCAGCGTTGCAAGAACGCACTGACGCGCTTCTAGCCGAGAATGAGCGATCGGCGAACCGCGGTCGACTCGCCACCGTCGAGGCGGAATTGAAGGATTTGCGCAAGCTTGTCGTCTCCGAAGGCGAGCTCACCGCCCAGGCGTTCACCGAGAAGAACGAAGCAGTGATGGCGAAAGCTCAAGTCGAGGCGCACAACAAGATTTTGGAAGCCGCCGTTCAGGCTGCCGAGCGTCGGGCCGTGCGGAGCGAGGAAGCCGTGGAGAAAGCGCGCGCGGCGCTCGCCGCAGCAGAGGTGCTCGAAAACGAACATAAGATGCACAAAGAAGCCGCCGAAGCCGACCGTGCGCGCATCGAAGCTACGTTTGCAGAAAATAAGGAGGTGATGGAGGAAATGTTTGGCAAGCTCGAATCCTTGATGGCGTACAAAGCGCAAGCAGATCGAGAAAAGGCTGAGCTTGAAGCTCGCGTCGCCGAAGCCACCGCCAAGGCGATGGGAGCGAATTCGTCATTCCACGAGACGAGCGCGGCGCTTGCGGCGGCTCGTGCACAGCTCGAGCAGTATAAATTTGAAATCAACGCTGCGCTCGATGTGCAACGAGCGCAGCACATGAATGCCATCTCTGCGCACGCCAATGAGTACGAAGCCAAGCTCGTGATGATGGCCAACGCACACGAGAACGAGTTGGCCAAACTCAAAGCTTCGCACGAAGCGGAAATGGTAGCCTCGGCTGAAGCGCAAAACGCAGCGGTGAAAGGCGCGAGAAGGATAGTGGAGAATGAATTCGAAGCCGAACGCGCGGCGCACGTCGATGCGTTGTGCAAGCAAGCGAGCACGCTTGAGGCGAATTTCGCTAACAAGCTGACTGAGACTCGATCCCAAAATGCCCGAGCGATAGCCGCGCTCAAGGAAGAAAGCGCTCGCGAGATGGCAAAAATCTGCGCGGAGATGGAAGAAGCAAGGACAGAAATGGCTGACGCTCACGCCGCGAAGTTCGCCGCTCAAGCCGAGGCGTTTGCCGAGCAAATTGATAAAATCAACGCTGCGCACGTGTCAGCGATGGAAGCGCTCGAGAGCAAGCACGCGAACCACCTTAGCGCCGTCGAAGATCGACTCGCGAGTGCGATGGAACAAAACAACAGCGTGGCCACCGTTGCGATTGCGTCAGAAGAGCAAATGGCTGAAATCGCGTCCATCAAGGCGCAACACGCCAAGGCTATCGAAACGCTCGAGAGCGAGTTCGAGGCGCAAATTGCAGCGTTGGAAGAAAGCATCGAAAACCGTAAAAATGCGGAAAGTGCGTTGGCGAGTCGCATTGTGGAGTTAAAGGCGGCGCATGCGCGTGAGCTGGAAGAGATACGCGAGAAAATGCAAGTGGAAGCTGAGGAATCGTTGCGCATGAAACTTGCTGAGGAGACGAACAAGGCACTCAGCGATGCTCACACCGATCACGAAATCGCTTTGGAGGAGCAAAAGAGCACCCTTAGCGCTGCGTTTGCGGCGGATATTCGACACGCCGAAAAGAAGCTCGCCTTGGCAAAGGAGGAGGTGAGCAGAGCAAAGACAGCGGCGGCGGCTGAATTCGCCGCCGCGGGCAACGCGCAGGCGCAAATTCGAAAACTCCAAGCCGAGCTCGAAGCCAAGGATGACGAGTTGAAAAATTTGGAACGGCGCTTGATGTCGGCCGCGCGAAGTGGATCTGAAACTGGCAGTGAAGAAGACGCTTCGTGGGAGGCGGACGCGCATTCGAGAGCGGATGCGCGCGTTGAATCGGCCAAGGCGGCTCGAAAGCGCGCGGAGGAGCGAGCGACGGAAATGGAGACCAAGGTGACGTCGCTCATGGGTGACGTAGAAGACGCGCACAAGTTGGTCGCTGCATCCAAAGCAAAGGCGTCGGCGGCGAACGCGCGCATCGAGTCCCTCGAAGTCGCGTTGCACGCCGCCAAGACAGAGCTTGCGCAGCTCAAGGGCGCGGAGCCGCCGGCGATGTCGATGGCGATGACGGCAAAAACCCCCACGCGCACGCCGTCGCACACGCCGTCGCTGAAACGACCCGCGCCTGGAGCCACGCCAGGAAAAACGCCTGGAACAGTTGGAACGGCGCGACGAATTTTAAGTTCCATGAACGCCGCCGCCGCGAGTCCCGCCGCCGAAGAAGACCATTTGAAGAAGCACATGCGCTTCGAGCACAGCCCTGGGAAATCAGACGCCGTCGAGCGACAAAAGTTCTCCCGTCTCCCCGAGCTCGAAGGCATCCGGCGCGGCGCCGGTCGCCTTCTCTCGAAACCCGCCGTGCGCGTCGCGCAACCCGCGCCCGTGGCCGAAACCCCTCGCGTCGATTAAATCACACACATTTTACAATACAATTCAACGCAATTCATCCCTCAATCTCTCTCTCTCGCGTGCGCTTCGCCCTCGTCCCCGACGCCGCGCGTCAGCGCCTCTCGCGCTCGCCCTCGCGCCATCGTCTCCATTTCCTCCATCTCCCTCCCGTGTATCTCCTCGATCTCCATCTCCCCTATCGCCCTCAATCGCTCAATCGCTTCTTTCGCTCGTTCACCATCGCTCGCCATCGCGCGTTCGCACGCCTCGAGCTCGAGCGTCGTCGCTCGCGTCGCCCCGTTCAGCGCGCGCTCCGCCTCCGCGTTCGTCGCTCGCATGCGCTCGATTTCTATTCGCGCTCGTTCGATCGATGCGCGTTGGAGTTTCAACGCTTCCATCGCGCGCGTTTGCGCGCGATACTTCGCCAGCGCGCGAAACGCATACGCGAACACCATTCCAAAGAGCGCCAATGTGTCGTCATTCGTCCGCATGCGACGGGACGATGTCGTCCGTCGGAGTGGTTTGAAAATCACACTCGTCATGAGTCAACGACTCGTCATGAAACGCTCGGGTAAAACGGCCAATGTCGTTCGTCCGCCTCGGTCGTCGTCCGCTGGCGACGGGTCGATGTCGTTCGTCGGAGTGGTTTGAAAATCACACTCGTCATGAGTCAGTGACTCGTCATGAAACGCTCGGGTAAAACGGCCAACGTCGTTCGTCCGCCTCGGTCGCGCGCGCATCGCGCGTCATTTCCCCCGCCGATGGCTTCTGACGACGCCAACGCGCGGGCGACGCGAACGAGGAAACGCGTGGAGACGTTCGTTCCGGAATCGACGTCAACGCGCGACGCAAAGGGCGCGCGGGATGTCGCGCGCGGACGCGGAACGAAGCTCAAGGACATCGCGAACGTGGCGTTTAAACTGTCCAAGATCTCGCGCAAAGATGCGTTCTTGAAGTTTGTCTATCGCGTGCTGTACAAAGGAGTGCCCAGGGAACAAACGGTGAAGGCGCGCGTGATGGAATTCAGCGGGTGGACGTTCGAAAGCGAGGATGAACGCGCGGGGAAGATTGATTTGTTGACGCGGGCGTTTAAGGACACGCTGCACGATATGCTGGATTTGTTTGAGCTACCGCGCGGCGTGGGGGTGGAAGGGAGAAAGGAGGCACAAGTGGAACGATTGATGACGTTTTTGGATGCCCCGAGCGCGAGCGGGAAAAAATCGCTGGCGGAGATGGAGGAGAAGAAAAAGGCGGCGAGAGATCGCAAGCGAGCTCGAACGGAGGCGCGAGCGAGAGGTTCGACGAAACGCGCGAGTGGTGGTTCGGAGAAGCAGGCGGCGCTGATTAAGAAGCTTAAGGCGGAGAACGCGGCTTTGAAGGCAAAAATCGCCACGCTCACCGGTGACGCCGAGCCCGAGGCTGAGGAGGACGAAGAAGATGAAGAAGGAGAAGAAGGAGAAGAAGAGGACGAAGAAGAGGACGAAGAAGAAGAAGAGGAGGAAGAAGAAGAAGAAGAAGAAGAAGAAGAAGAAGAAGAAGAAGAATCGGATTCCGACGAAGAGTTTAAGGCGGCGCCGAAAAAGTCAAAGCCGACGCCGAAATCAAAAGCCGAACCCAAGCCCAAACCCGTGGAAACGACGCCGAAGCCCGCGCCCGCGTCGCCAGCACCGGTGCAAGCGAAACCTGCGCTGGAGGCTTCGCCCAAACCCGCGGAAAAGGCTTCAAAGCCCGCTTCCGCGTCGCCAGCACCGGTGCAATCGAAACCCGCGCTCGCGGCTTCGCCCAAGCCCGCGCAAAAGAGCGCGCCGCAACAGCCCTCGAGCGACGCCGTCAAAGCAGCTATCAAGGAGATGCTCAAGGGCGCGAACATGGACGAAGTGTCGATGAAGACCATCCGCCAAAGCCTCGAGAAACAATTCGAAGTTTCTCTTCAAGAGCGCAAGGATGAGATCAAACAGTACGTTTCGGACGCGTTGGGCATATAACGAACGCTTGTGTATGAGAACGGATTGACTCTGCTATGTTTAATATCATTTCAAAGCGGTTACCTAGCGCCGTTCTTTTCAACTTCAAACACCCTTTCGACTGCTGCTACAACTTTGACGAGAAATTTCTTCAATTCCAAGTCGGTCGAACTAGTCGCACATTTTCGACAAATCTCGGTCCAAGGCTTGAGCAAATCGCGTTCCATCGTGAACATTGTCTCGAGCGCGTCGACGCGACCGAGAACGGTGGCAAGCAGTAGAGACCAGTCCGTACAATCAGCGCGGCGCACCACTTCGAGCAAATCGGTAGCGCGCGACGTGTCGCTCGGAGAGTTTACCAAATCCATCGCATCGAGAGCTAAAATCTCGTCTTCGAATTCGCTTTTGCGCCGACGCTCGGCGTGTGGAGACTTGTTCGAGTTACGCGCCGCCGCGTGCTTTCGCAAAGAGCGCGCCGCAGTTTCCAGTGCGGTCGAAAAGTTGTCTATGTATGCCGAACCGCCGCGACTGCTTTCATGCTTGAAATAGCCGACGCCATCAAACGAGGTCTCCGTGATGAAAGCGCCCATGGAGACGATGTCTTTGTCCCGAGCCAACGCATCGAGATGCGACTTTAAAATCGCCTGCTCCGGAGCGTCGAGAATGAGTTCTCTATCCCCACGCACGCCCAGGCTCAGAACACTGTTTGGCGGCGGAACAACGACATTTAACACGCGACCAAGCAAACTGGGTTTAACTTCCTTCGTACTCGGCGGTTTTGTCTCCACCGGTTTTAACAAGAACTTGATGAGGTCCTCAACGAGGCGGTAATCTCTCGAGGCGAGCGCCGCGTTCATGACTTCGACTGCGACGGATTGACCCACGATTTCACCCTCGAGCTTATCAATCACCAGCATGTAGCAGGCGGCGATCCGCAAGCGACCAGATTCGAGCGCTTGACGACACAAATCACTCGGTTTTCCGGCGACGTTGAACAACGCTTCCCATCGCGTGTTGTCCGTCTTGCGCGCAACCGAAACGACGATATCAAGGTAATTCGGAAGCTCTGAAAGTAGCGCCAAAGCTTTTGTCAATCCACTCTGCGTCGCGATCTCGCGACTGGTGCTCTTCAAGCACGCGCTTTCGAGAGCGGTGAAAAGCAACCACTCGAGAGCGTGCGTGAGATGCGGCGTCTCCCTTCGCGCCGCCCGCACGAAGCGCAGCGCAGCATCATGACCATCGGCGCTCAATATTTTGCGTAAAACGCACGGAAAAATCGTGTGCGACTTTGGTGCGAGGTTGAAATACGCAGAAGCGCCGTGCTCGGAAGCCGACAGCTTTTGCGCGACACCTATAATTCGGCTGAGACGTAAGCTGACTTTCACCGGGTACAGCTCGCGGTCGAATTCGAGCTCTGGATTTTTTGACGAGCGATCGATTTCCATGCACGAGATGCCGTCTCGTAAGATTTGCTGCGCGCCGCCTCGAGGGAAGTAGCAAATGCGCATCCCGTCGGCGCCGTAAGCAAAGATGCACCCGCGGTTTATCGGATTCGCTAATGCGTCCTCCCCGTAATCACTCTCGCATCCGCTGCTGCTATTTTCGTCTTCACTCGGAGCGTTCGTCGAAGATTTAAGTTCTCGCACGCGCGGCGAAACCCAAAACTCGGCGACGTTATTCGTGATGGTCACAGGCGTATGGTTCTCAGTCAAGTCAACGAGTACGAGATCGCGCTCGCCTGTCAAGACAAGAACTTCGCTCGGTGCGATGTCGTCTTCGGGTGCGGCGCCATCTTGCGGCAGCACCGTCATGAGCGAGACGTTGCCCTCGATTGAAGTCTTCCGACGCTGGCCAGAAGACTCGCGCACGGGATGCACAGCGCCCTCGTCGCCTTGCATATCGAGCTTATACACCGCCAACTCGCCGTTTTCGAAACGGACGACGAAATGCGAGCCGCGTGCGCTGATGTGAGTCGGTTCCGCGGGCAGCGGGAGCGAACCCAACGTCGCGGATCCGCCCAATCGATCTCGAACGTAGAACTGAATGCGATACGACACTTTCAGCGATTTGCTAAACATTCTTGGCTTGCCAAACTTTGCGGCGACGGCGAGAATGGGCGTGTGTGCTTTCGCCGTGGGAACGTCAATCCACGCCAGAGCGAGCGCTTCGAACTCGTGCTCCTCGGCGAGGCTGCTAAACATGGTCCATTTTTCATCTCGCGTGTTGTAAACAACGCACCCGCGCGCGCCAGCGATGGCGACGCGCGTGCCGGCTGAACTCATCGCCGTTAATCGCATGGGCCAGTGCGCTTCGACGTACGTCGCCGGACATATCGCTTGGTACAAGTTCACCTTCCCACTCGCATTCACGCGAAGAATGAACGCTCGATCTTCGGCGAGCAAAGTATGCGACTCGTCGTTGCGCGCAGCCGCGCCATCCGTCGTGCGCAAAGAAATGTGTGGATTCGGCACGTTCCTCGCGAGCGAGTACTCGAGCAACGTTGGCCCGTTCGCGCCGAGCGTGATGGCGAACAAACTGAACCCGCCGACGCCCCAAGCGGGAACGCCGAGACACGCGCCGATCCGCGGCCCATCCTCGTCTTCGACGTCCTCCGTGATCTCTCGCGCGTTCGCCCCCCCGCTCGAATACGCGTGTTGCAGAGAGCACATCAACAAACATCCAGCATCGCTCCAAATACCTATTCCCCGCCTCGACCACCCCGTGGCGAGCGCTCGACCGTCGTTGGACCACTTGGCGTGCGCGCACGCCCCGGTGTCCTCCGTCCCGAACCCAAACGCGCGCAACCCAAACGTTTTCGACGGTTTCCCCACCTCCCCATCCATGGCGTCGTCGTACACTCGTATCTCCCCATCCACGGTCCCGAGTGCGAGCGCTCGCGTGCGTCGATGAAACGCGACGCACGTCCACGGCGACGGAAACGCGTCGTACCACCGCTGGCGCGAAACCTTCCCATCACTCCCTATCGACGCCGCGCACACCGCCCCAGAGGTAAACCTCACGACGACGACATTGGTTTCCGAATCGAACTCGATGTGCGCGATCGCGCCATCATTCGAACTTCGCCTCAACGCGCACGCCGCGCGTTCGACCCCGGTCGCCCAGTCCACGAACACGCAGCGCCCGCGATCGGTCCCGAACACGATCTCTTTTTCGCTCGACGCGCACGACGTCGCGCGTTCGCCATCGTCTAACCATATCACTCGTTCTAACTCCATCGACGCGACGTAGTCGCGCGCGCCCGAGCGCGAGGTCGCGCACCGCACGACGTGCGCCTCGCCGCTCGCCGTCGTCGCGCACGCCCGAGCGACGACCGCGTGTTCGTCGTCGTCTCGAAGCGATAAGCGCCACGCGCTCGCGAGCGCGCGCAACTCGTCATCGTTTTCATTCGCGGACGATTCTTGAAACGTCACGTCGGTGAACGCGTCGTCGAGCGCGCACCGCCACGAGCCGAGGACGCGGCCGCGCGAGCCGAGCTCGCGCGCGTCCAGCGCGTTCGCGGCGTGCGTCAACACGAACGCGCCCTCGCGATGGACGACGACGCCGAGATGTGAATACAGAGTCTCGTTCGATGTGTCATTCGCGAACGAGTGAAGCGCGGTCGATCGCGCGTACGCGCGGGCGACGTACATGAGGCGCGTCGCGAAGTGACGCGATTTCATCCAGGACGCGTCGAGCGACATCTCCCTTCGCCGCTCTCACGGAAACAATACTTTACATTTTACTCTACACACGTATCTATTACCGCGCTGACGGGGCGATCGCCTTGGTCGACCGTGGTCTCCTCGAGCTCGTTCGACGACGCCGACGCCTTTTCGAGCGATAGGCGAAACGCCTTTTCGAGCGCACCGACGTCCTCCACCGACTTAGCCTTCCTCGCGAGCGCCATCATCTCACGCCTCGATGCGTTAATCTCCGTCGCACGTCGCCCTCGTTCGCGCGCGTCCGTGATGGCTAAAACCATCGCGCGCACCGCTCGTCTCGACGACGCCTCCGCGTCGGCGAGCGCGTCTTCGCGCGTCGTCGCTCGCATCACCGCCACCGACTTCGCGCTCGACTTCGCGCGTCTCTCGTGCGCGCGCGCGTCATCGAACCAGTAGGATGAAATCGCGCGCCACAACTCGTCGGCGTGCGCGTCGACGGTCAAAGAATCATCGCTCGCGAAGTCGCGGCGAAACACTTTCGCGCGTTCGCCCGCGCCGGGCGGCTCGAACTCCGCTCGCTCGCGTTCGATGACGTCCTCGGGCACGCGTTCGCTCGGTGATCGCATTGCGTTTCTTTTCGCCCCGACGTCGGTGCCGTCGCGAGCGATGGCGGTGAGGTAGACGCACGCGCGAGACGCGTCTCGAGCCGAGGCGACGCGCGCCAAGCGTCGACGCGACGCGCGTTTGGCGTGCACGTCATCCGCGAACGCCACGCGACGGGCGTTCGCGTCAGCGTGTTTTAAGAAGTCGTCGATGATCTCCACCCCTCGGGCGCGAGCGAAGCGCCAAATCAATGGGTCGTAACGCGACGAGCTCGATTGGAGCGAAGCGCGTTCGAGAGCGTCGAACGAGACGTGGAGCGTCTGCGCGACGCGATCGTCATCGTCCGCGCGCGCGCGAAGGGCGTCGCACAGAGTTGTTTTCCCAGTTCCAGGGAGACCGCACGCGATGACGAGGAGGGCGCGGGACATGGGACGGGAGGTGAAGTGAAGGGGGACGGGGGACGGCGACGGGCGAGACGGAAAACGCGTACAGTACCAACCACGAGTAAATAGTATTAAATAGAAACAAAAAAGTGACGATCACCAGCCGTATTAATGTGGGTGTCGATCGTTCGTCGGTCGTGGACTTCACACGGTGGCGCCGTACGACGCCGCGCGGGACTCGAAATTCAGCGCCGAGCGCTTCTCGTCGCTGAGAGAAACCGCGGCCGCGACGGACGCGCCGCGACGGAATCCTCTCGCGCCAAGGAATGCACCAGCGGCAAATACAGAAACGAGCACGAGAAGTGCGAGCGGCGTGGCGAAGGGAGACTTGGAAGTCGAGTCCATCGCGCCGAGTTCCGCGTCGCCGAGGACTCGAGTCCGAGCGGCGGCGTTCTCAGACGACGAAGGCAGCGCGGTGACGCCCAGGCTTGCGCTGGGTGTCCTACTCGCGTCGAAAGCGTCGCATGTAACGTGATGGTCGATAGTGAAGTCTTCAGCGAAGTTGCCGGAGACATCAGTCACTTTCTTCACGATCACCGTGAGTTCAGAATTCCTGCAGCGCGCTTCGCATCGCTCGCGCGAAGAAAGATTAGGATCCAAGCTCACGGCGGGGATCTTAACGCTCCAATGTCCCGAGCTACCTTGCCAATTGTAGCAATGAAGTTGAATCGAACGCATCTCGTCCGCGTCAAGTACGATCTGCTTCGGGTATGGGTTTGGCTTGGCTTCGCCATCTTCGTCGCACACCACGGATGACTTTCGCACCACGGTGACATCTTGCCGTGTGCAATCGATAGCTTCAGAGAAGAACATTGTGTACGAGCTGTCCGTTTTCGAAAGAGATACCGCGAGTGGCTGAGTCGTGTCCACGGTCAGCATAAGTCGCTGCTCAGAGACGTACTCGTGCACTGAAGTGTCAGCGAGAGCGTGACCGCCGAAACAGAAGTTCTTCACACGCATCTCGTACGCGCCATCCTTGAAGCCACTGAGAAGTTGCTCAAACTTATTGTTCACATTCCACGAAAATTTACAACCTTCAGTGCGAGAATCGCCGCAAAGAAGATTCTTCTTCTTGTCTTGCTCGTCGGAGTCTTCGGATTTTACGGACATCCATTCGCCGACGCCCACCGGTCGGTACTGTACGCGCACCAATTTCAGATTGGCATTCACCGTCGGCGACGTGTCGCCGCCCCCGGGCCATAATAACGCTTGATTCGGATTCATGACGTTCAATTTGATCGGCGCCGAAGACACAGATGATACGCTCGAGGACGCGTACGTTGACATGGTCTCATCGTTGAACGCGACGCTCGGACAGCGTTGGCTCCAGCTCATTTTGCGCAGTGGAACCGTGTGGCCCAACGGTTCGCGATTCAAGTTCACGAAATCACTCTCGCACAAGCTCACGAGTTTCAAAGCGATGTGGTCGATACGTCGAGAAGCGTCGTTCAAGGGCCTGACCGCGAGCGTAAAGGCACTCTCGAGCTCTTTCTTTTGCACCTGCAGTAAGTCACCGTCGATAAACTTCAGGGGAACGATGTCACCGAGAGCGGTGAAAGCCTTGCCGTTGATCGAAAACTCGACGTCGTCCATACCAGAGCCGAGCTTCGGCATCGAACGCGAAGCTTGGACGACAACAGCGGCGACAGTGACGGCGTCGGACTTTCGCGCAGCTGCGGTTCCAGCGTCGCCTTGCATCTTCACGACAACAGCCGAATCCGCAGCCATCGTCAGCGCCGCCGTTCTATTGATCGCCGCGGATACATCAAGTCCCGTAGCGCCTTCGATGTCCATCGCGGCGTACGCAGCGGCGACGATCTGGTGCACAGATTGAGCGACGCCGTCAACGAGACGCAAACCAAGCTGCTTGATTTCCTTATACGGAGACGCGTTGAGCACCGAAAAGTGCAGCACCGCCCGCTCGCCTGGGTTTAAATATTCGTTGAACGTCGTCGCCAGGGTCAATGAGAAGCCGCCTTCGCGGAAAACCGTCAACTGCTCCCCAGGGCACTGGCTTCTGCCGCCCTTAGTGACGAAAATCGGCGTGCCAAACCGCGTATCCGCACCGACTTGAACGACGAATTTGTCGCCCACATGAGGATCGCCGAGGGAATAGAACGTCGACAGACTGCCGTGCTTGTTCCAAGCGAACGTGCGATCGTACCCGATGTGCTTGCCAAAGATCGACTCGCCGTCGGTGGCGACACCGGCTAAAGTCAGCGCCACTTGAATGGCGGTGCCAAGTAAGCCTTCATTGGTCATCTCAAACTGATTTCTGGTTTCGCCAGAAATGGAGACGCTGAGACCGTAGTGCGTGTCGGCGATTTTCTCTTCGGAAGAAAACGAGTACTCGGCGGATGTGCCCCCGCCACTGAAAGAAAGCAGAATGGTATCCTCGTGCGGCACGCCTGGTTTAGCGCCGCGCAAGCGCATGCCGGTTCTCGCTTTCCCGCCCGTGAAGGAAGCGGCGACGCGATTGGAGACTTGTTTCCCGGCGGTCACAGAGGAGTCTTCGCCAAAGGCATCGTTTCGACGAGCGCTCATGAGCTTTTCTTGCGAAGACTCGAGCTCGCCATGTTTACATTCGTTCTCAGCGCAGCTGGAAAAGGCGCCCAAGACATCTTCCGTGGCATCTTTATACATGCCCCACGTGTACACGCCTCGCAACCCTTCGGGATCTTTCGCTTTGTCATCGCTTGAAAGGGTATCGAAGTCGTCATCAAAGAAATTCTCTTCAAATCTCGGGATGCCGTCTTTGTAATACTTTCTAGGATATGAAATGTACTTGTAACCTCTCGAGTGGCCTTTCTTCGCCTGTGATTTGTCGTACTGAATCTTTGCGTAAAAGTACGCAGCGTGCGCGATCTTCATCGCCGTGTTCTCAGCGTACTTCTGACTTTCTTCCTTGAGTCTGTCAAACCAGTCGTCTTCATGGTCATCGCCATCATCATCGTCACCGTTGATTGCATCGTACGTTTCCACACTGCTGGAATCACTCTCCCAAAGGTCGTCGAGTTCACCAGTTGGATCTGGGAACGAGGGCGCAGGGCCGAGTTTGCCGACACCTTCAAGTTCGGGAATCATGAAGAACGAAGCATCCCACGTATCGCTGAGCTCGCTCATGATATCATCCATCGGCTCAAACATTTCATCATTAAACTTGGACATCTGTTCCGCGAATGCGTCGTACATCATGCCACCGTCAGACAACGGCTGCATGATTCGTTCGACTTGCGAATAATCTTTCTTCTTCTCGCCTCGGCTGTTAACGACGGTGTAAACTGATGGGGATGACCACGCGAGCGTGCGTCGCCAAGTGCCGATCTTCTCGTTTAGATAGTGCAACCACGCGGCGACTTGTTCGTCCTTTGAGCAAAGCGCGACGGCCTCGTTTCTCTTAGCGCCTACTCCTTCCTTCGCACACTTGTAATACATTTCCGAGTTATCCGCAGCGACGCCGCCTTCTCTTATGACGGAGCGCAGATATTTCAAATTCGGAATGACTTGCGTTTCGATGGCCGCGACGCCAAAAACGTACGACGTCGGCTTACGTGGAAGCCACGTGATCTCGGCAAAAATGTACAGACACGGCTTATTGAGTGTTCTAGCGTCATCAACGATGTCGAGAACGTCGGAAATTTTGTACACGAGCTCGACGCCACCACCGAGAAGAACATCGCCCGCTCGGCCTGGAAGCGCCATGTCTTGACTAGATCGAATGACGCGATCCGTTGTAGTTTCAAGGCTCCAACCATTTTCGTTCGAGCTGCGGATTTCCAGCTTGGGTCCAGTCGTTTGAGATGAGAACTTTGATTGGTGATGCAACAAATTCAACTCGGTAGTGAGCTCACCCTCAGCCACCCAACCGGCGCTATACCCAGGGGATATCTCGAGATCAACTGGCGGAGATTCCTCTTCAGCCTCATCTTCTTGAGTAGAATATGCCATGCGAGATCCAGCTAAATCGAATTGAAGTCCGATTCTTGATCCTGTATCCAGCTCGGCGTATGAATCGCCACCTGGCGGGTCATGCACGACGGTGTACACCAACCCCTCGATCGGGACAGTGGCCCAAAAGACGTCGTCACTCAAGCCCCCGGCGGTGCGCGGCTTAGATCCTAGAGGAATGAGCTCGCGCTTCGCGTAGGATGAAACAACCTTGTAGGTATCAGATCGATCAACCGACACCTCAACAAAACGGCGGTGGTTTCCGGCGAGGTACGGCTTCCCTGCGATAACGTCGATGCTCATATCTCCTGCTTCGTTCCAAATAACCAGTCCAGTTGCGGCGTCAATCGTCGTATCAAAATTGCACTTGGCGCTACCACCACGGTTCGGGTGGCATTCGTTATCTGGTTCGTCCGTCACATCTTGACGAAAGCTCAGCATCGTGCTACCTGTGCCATCTTTGGCGTTCGGTAGCTTCTTGAAGCACCTCTTCAGCTCACGCTCGCCATTCACGTTGATATTGATGTGAAGCTCAAACACCTTGACTTGCAACTTTATCTCGGCCTTGATGTTCAGCAGATCATCGTACTTTGACGAACCAAGAAAATGTTTTGTCGTTAATCCTCCTGCGGGTTCTGAGGAATTGTAGCAAACGTTACTGGGATCGGCGATCATCGGGATGTTCAATATATCGATGCAAAGATATCCGTGATACTTGTATCGGATCGACGTCATTTCCCACTGGTCGCGCATGAGCGCGAGTCGATCGAGTGTGTCTCGCGATCTGAAAAAGTTCATCACGTTCCCGGGCTCAGTCTGGCATCCGGCATTCCATGGCTCATCCTTGATGAGTTCGCCAACGCCGCCGACATCAGGGCCGGCGACCAGCGAGATCGCGTAATCCATAGCCGCGAACGGCCACACTCTTGAGTTGGGATCAGAAAGACCAGTGTTGGCGCTCCAGCCAGCGATTTGTTCGCTCGTAACAAACACCGACGCGTGACAGCCGTTCACTGGAGTAATCTTAAACTTCGCCCCGTTGTAGCTCGTATCGCATTCACCCTGGTACATGCCCAAATCAATTGCACCCCGAGTGGCATCGGTAAAGTATACGTAGTTGCCATCTTGAACGCGATCGAGCACGACATCGACCTTGCGACCTGCACAGGTGACATTTTCAACGGCACTCTGAATCGTCTTACCGGCGTAACAGATTGTATGCGTTTTGTACTTGGCGCGAATCGTAAACGTTTTACCGCGAGCCAGCGCGAACTTAAAGTAGCCAGTGGCGTCCGTCGCGTATTCCTCCACCTCACCACTCTGTGAGATTGCTTCGATTGTGGCGCCAATCAACCCGCAGTCGTTTGAGTTCTCGACGAGATCTCCGGGGAAAAGCACCGCGCCGTTGACAATCACCGTCGTATCGTCGGTGAAATCCTTTTCTTGGACGCCCTTATGCTTCACGTCCAACTGCACACGATCGATGCTCACCGTCGAGGAGAACATTCGATTCACTTCCTCCACCTCTGTCGGCGGAGGCGGCGCGCCAGCGCTCGACGCGCCAGTCGGTTTCGGCGGTCTGTTGAATGAGTGGATGATATCCGGAAAGCGTCGCTTCGCTTGCAGGCGCACTCTTACGTAGTCGCGCGACATGCGATGGAACACATCAGCAGCTTTCGTGGCTTCGGTTCTGTGGCGCGCAGCCGCAGAAGTGTGAACCGCGAGCGTATTTGTCCCGCTTTTGGTCACCAAGATGGGGATAACGTACGATCCGATCGCCGTTTCCGCAGTGTCGCCAACCGCTGGAACGCTCGTCACGTTGAGTGGACGGCACGTGGCCCGCGCGATGTGATCTCGAACGGACGCGACGTACAAATCCATCCAGCCTGAGGAAGCGAAAGGCAATACTGGCGTGCGCTGACGCACCAATACAACGAGTTCACACGATTGATCATTTGTCTTTGTTGCGTGCCCGCCGTTATCAAACGTGTTCTTTTTGTCATCCAATGTTTGAAGCATCTCGAATCCGTACATGTACTTCACGTCGCGCGGCGCATACACGAGAATCGGTTCCACGACCAAGTCTTCCACATCGAAACGCTTGGCGACGACTTCAAACTCGTCCTCGCCAAGGACATCATCACCATCCGTGTCAAGAGATAGCCACATGTCGTCAGTGACAAGAACGTGCGAGTTTTCGAGAGACCCGGCGGCTTTCGCGATGAACGCGGAGAATTCGTCTCGAGTGACATTCCCGTTATTATCTGAGTCGACATCCGCAAGCTGTTGTACCGGTGGCGGCGGTGACGGCGGCGGCGGCGGCGACGGCGGCGGTGGCGACGGCGGCGGTGGCGATGGCGGCGGTGGCGACGGCGGCGGTGGCGACGGCGGCGGCGGTGACGGCGGCGGCGGCGGCGGCGGCGATGGCGGCGGCGGCGATGGCGGCGGCGGCGGCGGCGATGGCGGCGGTGGCGGCGGCGGCGGCGGCGGTGGCGGCGACGGCGACGGCGGCAAAGGATCGCAGTAATCCCATCTTCTCGCATACGTCATGGTGTAGCACCAAATGGTACTCGAGCCGTCAGGATTTCGGCAGTAGTTGTGATAACCAATACCGGTCCTACCCCACATGGTGTGCTTATTCGGGAATTGGGAAAACCAAAATTGGCACGTATACCCGCTGCGAGTCTTCGACTGAAACCCTGTGTAGGTCAACCCATTTCCCACGACAACTTCGTCTTTGGCTGCACCCAAAGCTGCAGATTCGACGCTCGGCGCCGAAGCGTTCGAGTCTGTGCGGACGTATTTGCCCGTGCTTCGCAAAATGAACAACACGTTTTGTGGATCACTCTTTGGAACATCGTAATCTCCGCTGCTCGTATTCCTCATGGAGTCGATCAGAAGCTCCACCGTTTCCGGGAAAATTTCCTCCTTGTATGCGCCGAGGTGCAGCACCGCCTTGACGGGGATTTTACCAGACGTATCCTTGAGGAGCAAGTCGTAGTCGCCGTCGGTTCCAGTGACGGAGGTGTACCTGCAGCGCGTGTTGAAGCCTCGCGCCTTAATCTCCGTCACCTTCGTCAGTGCGCTCGCCAACACTGTTATGTATTGACCGTGGAATGTTCTCACCGACGTCCCTCTGCACTCGTACGTGGCGCACGCGACGTTGTCGCTCGCGATGAGGTCAACGTCAACGAACGTACACGCGTGCCCATGGTTTCCAGAAACGCCTGGATTGTAATCTTGAACATACGTCGCAAGCGCAGGCGGCGCAGGCGAATTCGAATTAATGCATACTTCGACGTGCGTCACGGCAGACCACGCGCCGAGATCGACGCGAAGGTACTGCTGGGCGTCCAAGGTTGAAAAATCGCCATTAGAGTCCCCGTCCGTGACCAAGTATGCCGTGCTCGCTCGAGCGCCGCTCGAATGCTGCGCTCGCTTGTAGATGGCCAAGTTCTCTGGAATGGCAGAATTGTCGCGAAAAGTCTCGCTTGGCTGACCGTGCGCGATAAACGTGTCGAACTCTGCGCACATTCGCACGTTGCGCACACCCTCGCTCGAAGCGCCCGCGAGCACTCGACCTTGCACCGCTGACATCCACGGAGTTTTGAAAGGCACAGTCTTTGACACGACGAAAGACAGCGCATCGCCTTCCACTGGATTTTTCGTCGTGACTCGGTAGAGCCATTCCGAGTTCGGTGTCAGCGCAGCATCGCGATCGATGTACGTAATCGAACTGAACTTGGAAGCGCAACCCTTCAAGTCACCTTGAATCAAGACAACGGTGTCAAACTTGGCGTCAGAGTTTTTCGCGCCGTAAGGCTTGCGCTCGATTTCGAACGATTCCTCCTTCCAAGCGGTGTCACGGAATGAGAATAAAACACCAGCCATATCCATGGACGCCCGGAAATCAACAGCCGTGCCGTCGTAAAACATCGCTCCGGCGCACGTATATGCCCCAGGCTCGCTTCCGCGTCGGTTGATGTACACGCACACCACGCGGCGGTTAGAAGGCGTGGCGTTCGCGCGCTCAGCGCAATACTTGCGACGACCGCACGTTTTAGCGCTGATAAACGTCTCTTGATCCAAGGTGCCAGTGTACACTCTGACGTCGTCAAATTGAAAGATTTGACTACTCGTCGATTTGAGGAGCGTCAGATTCGGCATCTTCTGCAACGTATCTTTCGACCATGTCGTTTTTGACGACTTCTCGCCCTCTTTCGTCAAGGGATGAGAAAAAAGGGTCATGCCCTGGCTGTGAGTCAGCGTAAATCCCACGAGCACCCATTCTTCGCGGGGAAGCGTTGATAAGGTCAAAGTGTCGATTACAGCCTCGCCATTCGAGTACGAGATGGATAAGTCGCACTTGACAACCTGACAACTCGCCGTAAGATTAAGACTGTTGACATATTGTCCGTTCGAGCCGCGAAACGCCGCAACGTTGACCACACTTGCCAGGGATCCTGCCACATACATCCACGCAGAGAAGGCGAAACCGCCTTCAAAGGCATCGCCGCGATACTCAAATCCAGCCAAGCTTGGGTAAACACAAAGACCTCCAGAACCACCATTGCATGGAGTGAGGGATCTTTCCATGGATCCTCCGTCGTACGACCTGAGTGACGGTATGACTTTTTGATCCGCGGCGAGCGCAGCCGATGAAACGATAATGCCTTGAATGAGGGTTTGGTTGCCGTTCACAGCCACATCAAACGCAAACTGAGCCACGAGAGACGGCTGAATGTCATCGAAACCACCAAAGACGGGACGTTTATCGACGATTCTTGACAGCACAAATTTGCCATTGATTACCGTGAAGTCACCTTCTTCTTCGCTGGAGACGCTCAACTTTGAAGGTTCGTGATCGCGGAAAAGCACGCCGTCGACGTATGAACACACAGTGTCACCCTCGCCAGGCGGGTCTGTTCGACCGTATTTCCAAGACACAGCCACTGAGCCGGCATCGGCTTCACATTGCTTGCGCTTCGTCTCGCGTCCAGATTCAGCTGAAGGATACACGACGCGCTCAAACGTCACTGATTGGCCAGCTGGTTGTACGCAGTGCTGCGGCGCGACATTGACCTTCATCACTTGGCCGAGAGATAAACTCAGAGGCCGTTGCGCGTTCCAGATCTTCAAAATGTACGTATCAGCGCCTTGTTCGTTCGCCGCGTTTAAGAGTTCGTCGAAATCTAGAAGACCGTCTACGGGTGAAACGTCGAAACGACGAAAGATGGCCTCTTTCGCTTCGGCCACTTTTGAGCACGGTGAGCGAATGAAATCATCCGCCGTTAGCAAAATATGCTTCGCAAGCTCGGAGTTCGAGCTCGCACCCGACGCTTCAGCGGCGCTGATCGGTAAGAGCGCGTCGCAGCCGTGCACGATTTTGAACTTGTGCGCGCCGGTGACGGTTTGCAACACGACGCTGGGATACTTGTCACCCCGAAGAGTGCAACTATACTTGATCTCGTAGTCCCCAACATCGAGTGTTGCGTTTGCTGTCGTCGTCAACAGCGCCGTGCTGCGCGATGTGATTTTGGGATCGTCGAAATTATTCCAGCGTTTGCACGGAAGATAGTCGCCGTACGACGAACACGCGACGTCCCGCTTGCGCGCGACGACGTCGCACGTGACCATGTTGGAGCCAGCCGTGAGGCAGTTTTTATCAAGTCCACACGCTGTGTCATGCTTCACTTCAAATATAAAGTCCACGACGTTCGACGCCACGACACTGACGGGATTTCCGATGGACACCTTGGGCGCGGCGCACGCCACGTCGCACGTCTCGTAGACCTTGTGATTGTTCGCTACGGCGCACGCCGTCCACCCATGGCTGTTCACGGGCCCACCTTCTGTCGTGCGCGTGTACGTCTTATAGCGCTTCCCTTGCCCACACGTCGAGTCGCATTCCGTGAACGCGGAGTACGACCCGACGCAATCCACGCAACGTCCGGGATTTGCACAAGTCTGGTGAATGATGCGCGAACACGTCTCCCAACCAAGAAAACCACAGCTGTATCGTTGATAATACGAACAATCCGGCGCGCGATCGCGCCAGCACTGCTTGGGATCCCACCCCAAAGAAGCGCTCGACGTCGCGCTCGACATCGCGTCGACATCGACGTCGCGCGCGCGCGTCGTCGTCTCCAGCGCGCCGAGCGCGCGATCGCGCGCGATCGCGCTCGTCGCGACCTCGCTCGCGATCGCATCCGTCGTCATCGACGCCAGTGCGAGTGCGAGTGCGATCGCGATCGCCGCGACGCGCGACGATATTTTTTTGTGTTTCATTTTTTTTGTATATTTTCGTCCTCTCGAGCGATCGCGCGCGCGGCGTCGCGCTCGTCGACGAACGCGCGCGCGATGCGTCGATCGATGGCGTGGGTGTTGGTTGGCATCCGTATGCGATCGTGGGTGACCGACCGCGCGACCGAGGGACGGAAAATGTCTGTTTTTGAACGACAAACCGCGAATTTCGGACGTCGTCGCGCGTTTTCGTACGTCGACGCGCGATTCGGCGGCGCGACGCGCGATTTGGTGTTGCTTTTTTTTTCAAACGAAACGCGATATTTTTTTGATTGTTTTCAAACGAAACGCGTGATTTTTTTGATTTTTT
>Ga0222712_10001868_pt1 | contig 25185 bp, 9 predicted proteins | sample C33_657DmetaG_FD_165043 | JGI IMG/M metagenome (GOLD analysis project Ga0222712, IMG submission 165043) | Estuarine water microbial communities from San Francisco Bay, California, United States - C33_657D | ecosystem: Environmental > Aquatic > Marine > Unclassified | place: USA: California... | reverse complement strand
TGAGAGACAAGACGGAAGAAGAGAAGATTCGCTTTCAAGAGTTGCAAGGAGTTCTTGCGATGAACGGAGCTTTTACTCCGTATCACATCGGACACGACGAACTATATCAGACCATTTTAGAGCATCAGGCACGAGACGCTGCGGAGAATCCTAACGCGATGCTGCGTAAAGCAGTTATCTCTGTTTCTCGCGGCGAAAAAAGAGGAAGCGATGTCGGTCTATCAGTGTCAGAAAAAACTGATTTAATTTCCAGACTTCACCCAGAGGCGTTGGTCACAAGCGAAATCCGCGACACAAGACCCGGATTTAAAGCCTTTGAGGCCGGTGGAAAAGCTTACGAGTTCGGCGTTAGAAAAGACGGTTCGGCAAGAAGTACAGCTATTTTCGGACCAGATAGACTCTCTGAGAAGGGCGAAAATGAGTCTGAGGCCGCTTATCAAGAGAGAACGTCATTTGCTAGACAGAGACTCCTTGAAGGGTGGGACGTGCAGCCTGCTCGCAGAGGCAACTCCCGTATTGCTCAAGCAACCGACATTCGAGCGGCGCTGTCTCGTCAGGACAGCGAAGGAATGGGCCTAGAAGAAGCTAAGAAATCGCTACCTCCGTCAATATGGCACGACTTAACTTACGGCAGTAATCTAGCGTCGCTAAGGAACCGTTCCGAGTACTTAAGGAAGGCCCGCGCCAAGGACAAGGAATTCAAAACTCCAAGCTCTACCGAATGGGAAAAACTTGGACAAAGTGAGGGAATCGACTTCTCGCTCGAATTTCCGAAGCAGACTTATAATGAAGCGGCAAAACATTCTTTAGCGCCTAAAACGGCAGAGACGGCTGGACAAAAGTTGGCAGAATCTATGAGCCAAGAAGAAGCGTACGCATATGTAAGAAGCTCGTATGGCGCAAGCGGACTTTTTAGTAAAAACAGGGAGACGATGCTCAACCCGATGCACGTTGATAACAAAGCCCTGAGAGGAGTAGAAAGTAAAATGAGCGACAAGGGCGGTATCGACTTTGCTCTTTTAGGAAAAGCTGGATTCACATTTGATGAAGACAAGAGGACGACTGTCGAGAAGAAGTCGGCGCTTGGTAAATTAACTTATCCGCCTAAAATTAGTCATGCTCTTTTGGCGTATCATAGCGATAGAGTCGGACAAGATTTCTATGATTTTAATGACGCCGGTATGCGCGTGCAGTATGCCGTCGGTCGATACAATAAAGAAAAGGGAATCGCCGCTGGCCATCCGGACCTAATGAAGCTGGTGGAAGCTAATCTCGGGATATCGACAGACAATTTCGCCAAAACCCTCAATGCGAACGTGTCGCCAGAGGCTCTTCACGACGCGAAAACAAATACCAAGGGTTTCAAGTCGCAAATTCATAGCGGCGCTGGGGCTATTTTTGATGCGGCCTTTGTCGCAGCATTTGGTATTAAAGCCAAGAAGAATAGGGACGGCGCGGACTTCGACGTTCCTGCGATAAATAAGAAATTACTTCCTAAGATTCTTAGCTTTTTTGACTTGGGTGGCGTAAGTCCTAATGATATAACGACTGGAGACTTCAAGTCTGAAGTCCATACCGACGGAGATGCTCGTAGAAGTATGGCTCATAAAGTGCTTGCTGACTCTACAGGAATGCCTGCTTCAAAAGCGCTGTCTCAGAGACAGAAAGAATGGGCGGAAATACAGACCAAGGCACGAGAGGCGGGGCAAAATCGAGCAGCGGGTTATATTCCGAATTTTGCAAATGTCACGACACTATACAGAGGTGTCGGAGGCTCAAGAATTAACGAACGTCAATCCGAACTAGAAAAACACGGACTCTCAATCACGGCAGAAGAGGCAAAAGCCATCGTATTTCAAAAAAGAAGAGACGATGACGGTTCAACTTATATTAACGATGAATTTTTGGAAGCGAAACACTCCGCGTTTAACCAAGGTCTTTCTCCAAAGCATCTTGGAGAATACTTAGCTAAACATCAGGAAGATGCGATGGGAAGCGGGTTACTATCCACGAGTTACGAAAGACGACAAGCCCGTCTCTTTACGGATGGGGACGAAAACGATAGAAATTTTCTTGGAGAGCACGCTATACCGACCAGCCGTATTTTAAATGCTGCTAGAATAGAAAAACTTATCAATAGATTCGGCGCTCAAAAAACCGCTAGAGTTATCTTAAATAGTTCATCAGAAAAGAACGCAGGCAGAGGAAGAGCACACAAATTTGTGGGCTTCGATGTAAATGATATAGTTAACAAATTTAATCCAAATTTACCACCATTAAACCAAGGAGAAAAAGAAGTCGCGTTAATGTCCGGCGGCTTCATTCCGAACTTCAACTCTATTAAGGGTCGCAATACATTTCAAGCTAAGTGGATGGGGGAGCGGATGAAGAAGGACGGAGTCAAGGAGTCTGACCCCGGCTTCAATGATTATATCATGTCTCTGGCGGCTAAGTTTCGTAAAAAATATGAGCATAGTCAAGGAATGCTGGGTTTTGCTGGAGGACTTGTCCCAAATTTCGCAAGAGGGGACGTAGCAAAGCAACGCATCAAGGGCTTGGAGTTTGAAGACCTTTTCCACAAAATAATCAAAAAGCCAAAAGTAGAATCGGGCGCTCCTTTAGACTTCCCTCAAGGATTTCTCAGCGGCATAGATGTTCCGACGCGTCATGCAGCAAAAATAAACGATAGAAGCGCCTATGGGGACTTGAAATATGGGCTAAATACGCCATCTATTACTCACCTTATGGCGAAGTACTTGATGTATCACCGCACGCCTATAACTAAGGCAGAGCATTTTTCAAATACGGGATTCTCAATGCTGTACAAAGAGGGGGCGGCAGACCATAACGAATCAGCAGAAAGGCCTTTAAAGACGCTCGTTGCTGGAAACCCTAGCTTACTAAAGCAGGTATCGAATCCTAAGATGATTGACAAGAGGAACGGGCAACTTAACGAAAGAGGTCGAGGGACTAGATTGTCGATGGATTTCCTTGCTGACAGAGTGCTAGACACAGTTTTTGCGCCTAATTTCGCTAGAGAAAACTCTATACAGATGTTTGACCCAATCTATAAAGACTCAAGGGGCAACATCTCTGTTGCGGATTCCGCAGGATATTTTAATCCGAAGAATAAAAGAGTCGCCGTATCAGACAGCCGCAAATCGTTCAATAACTCTTTCGCTCACGAAGAATTCGGGCATGGGATGTTTAGCAAGCTGTCGAAAACAAAAGGCTTCTCTAGCCGACTCGCTCCTCTCTTAGAGCAGGCAAAGAGTGACCCGTCAATACTTGCGGCGCTAAATAAAATCAGCCCAAATTACTCATCGCAAGTACGTTCTCCAATGGACTTAGTAGATGAAGCCTTCGCGCAGAGTATTGGGTCTAAATTCGGACAAGTGCATTCTAATGACTCTTCAGCAGGGGTCTTAAATAAATTTACCGCGCCGCTTATTACTCCTAGAATGATGGAGCATGTGTCTGGATATATGGGCGAAAATTCAGCCGCGCTCTATAAAAGACTAGCGGCAGAGAAGCTTCCTGCCGATAAGGCTATCGCTGGACTTTATAATGGCGGACACGTACCAAATTTTGCGCAAATACGTCTGAAAAAGGGCTTCAGAGACTCTCAGAGTAGAGATAGAACATTAGAAACAGACGCCGGAAGTTCTTTGGAGTACTCTTTGTATCGTGGGGCTTTTGATATAGGCTTTTTAAAATCCAAAAAGAAAGGCGAGGCTTTCGCTCTATTCAACCGCCTTGGGAAACTTAGCAAACGCACGGGGGTACCTATATATTCTAGCTCCTTGATAGCACAGCAGGGTTTATACTCCTCAAAAAAGGAACTAGGCGCAAACGCGTCCAATTTCGATGTTTTTAAAAAATCTTATCCTCAGTTAAGATATCGCGAACAACCGGGTAAATTCGCTACGACAGGTACCCTAAAATACACGAACTATGACGACGAAAAAGGCAAGGAAAACGCTCATAAATTTAAAAGCTTAGAGCATCTGGGGCAAATAGTAAACGGCATACCTTTAAATAATATAAGTGATGTCTCTATCGAGCGTCTCAATACTCGCGCTCTAGCCCGTGGCTATGTTCCTAACTTTGCTGGAGTGTCTGTCTCTGAAGAGCCAGAGTTTAACGAGACAATCTTTAAAAGCGACCACGGAACAGCGACGTTATCCAAACTAAGAAAAAGCATAGAAATTTCTGATGTTCTAATTAAAAAGAAGTCTCAAGGCCAAGGCCACAGTAGAGAGCTTTACGCGGCGATGTTCGCTAACGCCAAAGAGAAGGGCTATTCTTCTATCTCGGGCGTGGCGCTTGCCCAAAATGGTAAATTCCCGTTTCCACAAATGATGGAAAGGATTCGTCATGGGAAAGAAACGACTGTCTCAACGATGACTGGCGAAGAAGTCTCGCTGAAGACCAAGGAAGACGTACTGGCTTATGCGAAACGGGCGAGTCAGAGAGACGTTCATTCTGGGTTGATGGTGAATACAAAGTTCGCGGCGGGACATGTGCCAAATTTTTCGACTAGATATACACGGGAGTATTTAGCTAAATTAGAAAAAAGATATCCGAATAATCCAGAGTATGCAAAAGGGCTGTTTGCCGAAAAGAAAAAGCAAATAAAAGAAAAAGGATACGAGAACGATTACGAGTTCAATAGAAAATGGAATCCTAGTTTTGACGGCTTGGCACCTGAAGTTTATGGGTCTTTAAGTACCAAAGGCCTTCCTGAAGGCAATAAGTTCAATTTACAAGAAAAGAGCGGCATGATGAAAATTGACATGCTTTCCAATCCAAACAGTTCCCCGTCGGGGGCAAGACAGCTTCTTAAGTATTTTATGGCCCGCAAAAAGCTGTATGGAGACAAACTCAAAGGCATAGATGCTGGATTCGTAGTCGGTAAGCGAGTGCCTGCTATACTACAAAAGGCTAGTAATATTCTCAAACTCCCAATTATCGGGGAGTTCTCTGATACCCTTGTAAAAAAGATGGGGGGAGAAGAGGCCACTCTTAAGTACTTTAAGAACGCCGAAAAAGATAAAACATCCAGTTTTACTCGCTATTCTTTTAGTATGGCTCCAGAGGCGACGAAAGGCAGCGCCGATTTGGCTCGTGGATACGTTCCTAACTTCGCGCCAGACCCTGAACTACAAAAGTCTTTTGCAAGGAGATTCCAGATATCAAAAAGAGGAGCACAAAGATTCGGGGAAAAGTCATTTGAAAGCGACGGCGAGGGATTCAAACTAGTCGAAAGTCGGGAACAGGAGTTTGCTAGACTAGGTAGTATTACAAAGACTGAAAAAGAAGAAAACAGATACCAATATCTAAAGGAAGTTTTGGGAAAGAAAAGGGCGAGCGAAATCGTTAATGAGAAGACCGGAGAGGTAAATGAAGATATCGTCGATAAAACGCCCAGAAGAGAATTTATTGGTCTATCTAATTTAATCTCAACGAATACTACTGTTAGGGGTTCGATAGACGCGATTCGGGAGCGTACTGGTGCTGACGTAGTATCTAAAAGACAACTATTAAGACTATCTCGTTCGTTCGACCATTCTATCAATAAGAAGAGCGGCTCCGTATCTCCGTATCTTTTTCGTGGAGTCTCTTTAGAAGAGATACAAAATTTACGAAGACTGGGGCAAACAACGTCACTAGGAACCTCGAACGCTGATGGTCTTTTAGGAACATTTGTTACTTCTAGCCTTGGGAAAGCTGTCGGTTTTGGTGCTTCCGGTTTGAAAAATTCTGGTCAGGGATTCGTCCTAGCTTTAGATAAGAAGCGTCTAATGAATAGGGATACTAGCGGTTCTAAATTCGGCTCTGAATCCGACAATACTGTCAAAGTACCTCGCATCCAGAAAGACGATATCTTATCTATCATAAATTTAAAAACCAGACAACTGCACGGCCTTGACGAGTTCTCCGCCAGAAATGACGCCGCCAAAATTGAAGAACTCACACGGCTTAAAAATATACTAGCTCTGGAAGACGGCGACCTCCTTGCTACAGGTAGAAGAGAGAAAATACCACAGCGTCGCAAAGCTACTGGATACGTCCCAAATTTCAACGCCATCCAAGACGCAGTTCGTAGAGAACACGCGGCTGGACTGCCAATGAGTTCTATTCGCGTTGACAGACACCCGTCTTTGGTTAGCTCTCACAATCCTTCTGGACTTGGTGTGTGGAACACCGTTCAGGAAACTGGTCTTTCGGACGGTATGAGTAAGGCTCGTAGCGCGGGAATTAATCCGATAACCAAGGGCATATCTAGGATGGCAAAAGGTCATGTGCCGAATTTTTCTGATGATTCTTCTGGAACAACCGGCGGCTTCGGTATGTCAGCGTTTTTGGGAGCGTTGGCATTTATGATTCCTGAATTGAGCAAGTTCGGAAGCGCTCTAAAGACGGTCACTGCCACGCTAGAGGCGGCGAAGAAGGCTCGTGAACCGTTTAGTCGCGCCACGGAAGCGGCAAAGCGGAGAATCGAAGACAACGAATCCGCTGACACGTATAGTCGCAGAAGTTTAATCGCCCAAGCCGGTCCCGGTTATACTAATATTACTGGGAGCGAGCGGCTACGGCAGAGAGAAGAGCGACGCGCCCTCGTCGAAGTCGAAGCTCAACGAGCTAGTGCTTACAGAACAACACAAAGCCGACAACCAATAGCGATTCGCCGAGCTGCACAACGAGATTTCGACCAAGCCGATAATATCATAAAATCTTTCCAGAGGGGCAGAATAGATAGGGTAAGCGACTTGAGGGGACTGCAAATGGCAAGAAGGGCCGAGGCTCCTAGTATCGCCGCCGAACGCGCTGCGACCGATGCGGCAAATTTAGCACAGACAAAAGATGACCGCCGACAGAAAATAATGTCCGGCTCATTCGCTGCGTCTATGGGCATTAACGCCGTCGCTGGGTTTATACCACAAGAAACGGCTGCGGGAAAATCAATATCGATGGTTGCCGAGACTTTTGGGACCGCCGCACAGGTTATGTCGGTCATTCCGGGTCCATTAGGAATAGCTGCGGCTGCTATCACAAGCATTCCGGGATTCGTTAAGGCGATTCATCAGTGGTCTAGTAAATCCCCAGAGATGCAAGTCTCCCTTGACAGCTTAAAAGCTCAGGTCAATATTTCTTCAACCGCTCTTTCTGAGTATAGCCAATCTATAGGAAGCCTTAGTCAACTTTATGGTGACGCCTCTGTCTCCACAAAAACAATCACTGATACTCAGAACAGAATATCTAAAAGTCTTCTAGGCCTTTCCGAAAACCAAAGAAATAGAGTTCTCGCCGAAAATACCATCGAAGGAAAACAGCGTATCGTCGGCGTTGTTCAAGAAGAGCAGAAAAAATCAGTTGGTACTTCCGAACGGGCGCTTGAATTCGAGAAGTCGTGGGAACTATCTAGGAGTAGGTTCTTCGGTCCCGGACAGCTAGAAAATAAGTCTATAGCCCAAAAAGAAAAAGAATTGTACTCTGGAGAGTATTCCAGTTTAGGAAGCAAAGAGACTTCGGCCCTGTCTGAGGTGCGAAAAGCGAATCCGTTAATAAAGACCACGTACGGCAAGACGGAGTATGGCTACGAAGACACTGTAGGAACCCAGTCTGTTACCGAAGGAAACAGTAAGGAGATTATGAAGACTCTCCTGTCTCAAAATGTTATAACTCAAGAAATTTATGACCAACATGGAAAAGACCTAGTCCTTGCAGAAAAGTACGTAGAGACGCTGTTTACCAAACAAAAGCTGGAAGAAAAAAGTCTGAAAAACGCGAAAGAAATAGAGTCTGTTCGTACAGAAGATATAAAGAAGATTCGCGACGCTAAAAATAGAGAGCAGGCCGCAGAAGGAAAGAGAGACACGGCTATATATGAAGTAGATAGTTCTGTTAAAAGTTACGTCGGGAATCTCCTGCAAGCCGCGACTCTTGCTGATAAGCTCCAATCCACCAAAAATTCGGTTAATCTGCAAATGGGCACAGACGCGGTCTCGTTGGCGGGAATGAGATATGGGGCAGGAACACAATTAAGACTAGGTAACGAACAAAAAAGCCAAGAAGTATATACTAAACTGGGAGAAGAGAAGGCTGCTATATCGACAGAGAGCGCAAATAAAACCATGTCGTCAATCATGGACAATGTTTTATCTAAATCGGACAGCAAATACAAGACGGCTGGAGGGGAAACCAAGATAAATGAAGATACGCTGGAGGCCAAAGGGGAGCTTGGCCGAGTTATGGAAGTGGTTTCCAATGATATTAACTTTAGAAAAGGTCAAGGGAAACCAATGAACCCCAAAGAGATACTAGACAACTTCAAGAGCGTGACGCAAATGATGGTCCCAGAAGGTTCTCTCAAGAGTGAAATCCTAAAAGGAGCAGAGGACACTAAACTCTATCAGCTTATTGCCGAGCTGAATACCACTATGACTCGTGGTATAGAAAACGCCGGGGCCGCTGCCGTATCTCAACTTGCAATTCAAAATCAAGCATATAAAGGCCAAATTGCAATTCTTGACGAACAGAGAAAAGGCAAAATGTTCGGTGCCGCTCCCGACAGCCGCAAAGAGGAACGAGACGCGGAAAGACAACTACGTAAGGACAAGCGCGGATATGAGCGCGGCGATAGATTTGCCACCAAGAGATACGCGCAGGGCTTGACTAATATGTTTGGGGATTCTCTATCCGATGAAGTCGTGGCTCCTGTTCAGGCTCAGTTAGCTAAAGGAAACGCTATAAATAGGGCGCGACAATTCGGAATCGTATCTGCTGGAAATAATGTGACAGCAGCCGGTCTTCGCAAAACAGTCGGCCATCTTGGCGCAAGTAATTTACAAGATTTGGATTTGGCCAGAGCGAGGACAGTCATCAAGGGGGAGGATAAAAATGTAACAGCACAGGGTATTGCCAAGGGTGCGGGCTTGGGCGACATGAGTCCTCTCATTAACTCAAATGCCGCGCTAGCAAAATCTACCGAATCGTTAGAAGCGTCGATAACAAGACTTTCTACTACGCCGTTTGTTTTTGATACTAGTGGGGTAAAGGCGGCGAACGACGCTTTAGCTGAAGAGATTAAAAAGCTCGGAGAAGTTGTGGGGGAAATAGCTAAGGAAAGAGCCGCAGATTTGGAAAAGAAGAACAAGGCAGACGCTCTCCAAGACAGGGCCGATGAGCTTAGCGTTCCTGTCGAAAGACTACAGGGGCAGGAAGAATCAGATAAAAAAATTCAAAAAGGGAAAATGGACGCCCTCCAAGCGTCGAGTTCGACAGACGAGAAGGACTCTTCTAATCTAGGTTCAATAGTTGAAATACTAGGCGGTATTGAAGAAGCGATTCGTTATGGGGGAGGCTTGCCTAGTAAAGTTAAAACGCAGGCAGCATAACTTATGCCAATCACTCACCCTTCTGGAAACTATACGGGCCTAATGGCATATTCTCGCCGATTTGAAAATTTCGGCTTGGGACTGCCTTTTCGCATCGTTGAGAAGTACGACTACGAGATATACGACATAGAACTCACTGGCAGAAGGGATTTGCGTCAGTATTTTAAATCTCAGTTCTCGCAGTATTTGGGGGTTTTCACTGGCGACATAAATATAACGTCGTTCTCGGTCCCTAATGGAAACAGTTTTGGAGAAGACGCTATCCGCTCTCAAAAGCATACGGTATCCATAGAGACTTATAAATCAGACCAATATCAAAACGGATACGGCAACGCAAAATTAACCGGCATATCCGGCGTAATTGCGAGCCACTACCACCTACTGAAAGACCTGAGCGAGAATTTCAATTTCGATAGCTCAGAGGCAGCGGATAAGAGCTACAGACATGACTTGTCGTTCTCTCTTAAAACTGGAGACGGATACCTAGACTTTTCCAGCCTAAAAAACGCCGCCGAAGACATCGCCACAGATATTTACGACTCTGATGGAGCCGCTGGGTTATCTAAAATAGGTTTTCAAGACTACGCGCAATACACAACGGGAAACGCCACTCAAATTTACTATACTGAGACGTTCGACGCATTAAGAAACTCGTTCTCCTTTAGCAAAACGCGAGGCATATTAAGCTCCTCTTCTTCTGGCTACACATATAACTTGTCTCATTCTATAGCTTACGACCAAGAAGGATTCTTTAAAATTGACGAGCGAATCAAAGTCGCCGGAAACAAAACCTACAGCCAAGCAGTGAGCGGGTTTAATTCTGTATTGGCTGGCTCTGAGAGTCGCTGCGAAAGTATAGTGACTGGGTACTTCCCGCTAACAAACTTACAAACCAATAGCAGTAACTCTAACATTTCTAATCTCGTAAGGCTGGCCTCTAACAAAACCTGCGTCGTGCCGACTTTGTCTATAGAAGGCTCGGTTAGCTATACCAATAACCCAAACTTCCAAACGGGACTTTCAAGGAACTCCAACGTCTCCATACAGAAACTCTCTAATGGTGCGATAGAGATGGAGCACTCGATAGACTATTCTCTAAACGCTCATATAGTCGGCAGGACAGACAACATTCCAGTTAGCGGCTCAAGCACAATCATGGGCGTCCTATCTACCGACGCCGCGAACTCCGCCCAATATTGTATGGCTATTTATTCCGGGTTGACGAACATAACGGGGCTTTCTCCCGCTGGACTTAATAGGACGAAATCTTCATACTCTGCCCCACAAAGAGGCAAGTCTTGCCGCGCATCTTTTTCTTATACCGATAACCCAGTTTACAACATAGACTATGTCAACCCGTTCAACTCTACGGCTATAACTGGGCTGACTCAGTTGGAAATTTCAGTGGACCAGTCTCGACCGAAGGACATTATCCGCGAGTATAAGGTGATAAATCGTCCAAGTAAGCAGACTATCTTAAGCTACGGCTATCAGCAGGAACTCAGCACGGCTTCGGTATCCTACAAGGGAGTCCTGACTAGGCGCGATAATAATTTTGATGAGTTATATCTTCCTACTGGAGAAGTCGCGGCATTAGTTGCCCATAGTAAGCCGACTTTCCTTAATAGAGTTTTACTTGGCGCGGATATGTTTAATTTCTTTATGTCGAGCGCAAAATACGACTTTAATTCTGATGGAGACTTAGGCGTAACAGTAGAATACTCATATACTCTTAAAAAATAATGTCCACAGTTGTCAAATATGATGGCCGAGAAATCTCCCCACCTCCTTATCTGAGCAGGTCTTTGGAGCCTATTGACATGGGGAGGCGCTGGGGCGTCGCGCAGAATATTACTTTGAATGGGTTCTTGACTGGCGTGTCTGGTAGAGCTTTAATAAGCGGGCTTTGTGACATTTTCGCCACTGGATTCAGAACATTAAATATCGAAAGCGACGGAGACACAAGTTTTTATGTAGCTAATAACTGTATTCTGGACACCATTTCTATTAGTTCTAATCCGTTTTACACGGGCACTAATCAGGGGATTCCATATACGGTTACTTTAAAGTCTTATGAGGTGCCGAGCGGCGTAGTGGACGTATCAAACGAATACTCATATTCCGACAACAAAGACGGGACAGTTGATATAAGCAGGAAAATCAGCGCTAAAGGTCTTAAAACGACAAATACAGATGCCATTGACAATGCGATAAACTTCGTTTCCCACCTAACCGGCACGAATCCGGTTCAAAATGTATCTCCTATTTTTATCAGTCAGGGCGAGCCAGTACTGGTATCGGTTTCCGAGGCTATAAACCGTTTGGACGCGAGTTATAGCGTAAATGAGACATGGAAATACGAAACAGGCTCTGTCGTTCCTTATGTTACCGTCTCTAATCTTGGCGTGGCAGACGACCCGTCGGCTGAATATGTAACTTTGGATTTAAGTGTGGATTTCCTGTCTCACAAGCAAAGCGGCATTGAGCACGTCAGAACTTATGTGAGAGACTACGATTACTACGACAAGCTCTCCAAATACGGAGTAAACACGGGTAACTGTGTTCTAATAAGCTTCAGTAGCGAAGAGAATCCGTCAGCTTCCACAATTTCATCGAAACTTTCGTTCATTTCTGGAGAGTCGGCTATGGTTTCCGGCTTATTTTATCATAAAGTCTCTATGGACTGGGACGAAATTAGAGACGTTCGCACGTATTCTTTAGAGTCTGAATTTAAAATAGTCGGACCAGAATCTCATCGCCTTTCTCGAATGAACACCATAAAACAACAAATCATAGCCGATTATGGGCATTTCGTGGCTTTTGCTTACAACTCTCTTTTGGGGACGGACCTGTATAGGACATTTAAATCTACATACCCTCTAAATCCGTTACCTTTGGATTTTGGCATAGAAAACAACGGTCGGCCACTTGTTTTAAAATTCTCCTCTAAATTTGACGATTCTCACTGGAGGTCTCTAGGAGCGCGTGTGTTGCCTAACGGGTCTGGATATGCCAACTCCATAGGCAAAGCTTCGTGGAAGGCCTCTGTGACGCCGGAAATGTGGCTCTTTGAAGCGGTCCCCGCTGTCAATATAGAAGGACATTTCATCGTGCAAGATTTACAGTGCAGAACTCGTGAAAAACTCCAATTAGAGTCATCCGTAGAGCATGTAGGAAACTCTTACGACCAAGGTATATACGTCAGCCAATTTAAAAGCTATACCGGTATTAAATCTGTAGAAGACTGGGTTTTGGCCGAGCTTTCCGGTACCAACCCTAATAATTCTTTCTATTTAACAGATTCGTCTGAAGGCTCAGGTGTATTTAATTTTAACGTAAACCGTTCGTATTACGCGAAATCTAGTCTCTGTAGCGGGATTACGCTAAGTAAGACCGCGTTATTCGTTGATAATGGATACGTAAGGCGTGCGGCGGGATACCAATTTGGATTTTAGTCGTGAGTATTGGCAATTATATAGGATGTCTGTCAGGAAATGGATTAGCTACTGGAAATTTAAGGGTTTTTTACGATTTCTCAGCTAGTTCAGGGAATTGCCTGTTTAATTCTGTTTTTGGCAGCGGCGAACAAGTCCTCGGCGGGTTCCCACTAATTAGTAAATATCCCGGAATCGTAGTTAAAACAGGAAGCTCGTCTATGGGAGAAGTACTGAGTGGGCAATTCTCTGGGGATGGGCTAATAAGAGTATCTAAAGCTATACCTTTCTCCTCTTTTACTGCCGTTATTGACTTTGAAAATAACTTTTGTGACAGCTCTTCGTCTAGCCTTGCCCGAACTCTATTATCGACGAATACCACGGGTATAAGTGGGTTCGACCTTTCTATCAATCAAGCCAACCGCCTCTCTGTACAATATCCAGTTCAAGACGGCTCGTATCGGCGGCACTGCTCTAGTTACGAACTATCAGAGCAAAATACTGTCTTTTTGTCTCACAGTGACCAGCGGATGTTAATGGGGTTTTATGATTACGAGCTTGAGTTGTATAAATATGACGTATTTCTAATTCCGGGTTATACCGAGTCAGACAACTGGCATATCGGCGGCGCGTTTTCGCCACTTTCATTAACAACCGGGTTCAAGGGGACAATTAGGAATTTCGCCTTATTCTCTCAAGACTTATTAAATAACGCGTCGCCAGCGGAGTGTCTTTACTGTTCTGGCGTCAATTGGCAGGAAAGTACTGGGTCGTATTCTATTTACGGGGTTGGCTCTTTTAACTTTTCGACAACAAGCATCTCTGGAGTAACGGGATACCAGCAGCAATTGACAACTGTTCCTCACCCAACTGGAGGAACAACGACTCTAGCTTACGAGAGTGGGGTGAGCGGCGTAGTCTCTAGTCAAGACGAGATTACTTCCACATCGAATGTCACATCTACTGGATATACTTTCTTTTCTTCGCCGCAAGTTTTATATGACTACCCAGCCAAACTCGCTTTCGCTGAAAGAACTATTTTATTTTCAGAGCCAGTTCCTTCTGGATATTTAATTGAAATTTACTCTTACGCTAGGCCGAACAGACAATTAAATATCCCGGTATCTAATTTTGGGCTTGACAAGCTATCGTATCCGAACGCATTACTGTGGCAAAACGGAATACTTAATATAGAAGACATAGACTACTCTTTAGACGGCACTACCTTCGCTGGAGTAGAAATCCAAGGATATGACCCGACCGACGTATTTACATATAATCTAACGACTGGGAGATTGCTAGTAACGGAGTATAGCGGCGTGTGGGAAAGGAGTAGAATCATTTTAAATAGCGGGACATGGGACACTGAGGAAAGTGGCGTAATAAGCTACTGGCCACCAGAATCGCAATATGTTTCCTCTGGAGACGCTCTTTTAATTACTGGCGTCTCTGGATTGTCCCCTTCTGGATACGATTTGTACCTAAACGGAAAAAAATTAACAGATGGGTATGACTACTCTATGGTCCTATCGGGAAGCTCTCCCGTCGTTGCCATGTCTGGAGAGGTTCTGCCCGACTTTACCGCATCGTTGTCTCTATCCGGCAACCTAAACGTAATGGGCTGGCCTTCTGGCTCTCCGCCTACTGGTGTGTATGACAGTATCGTGCCTCTTCTCGTATTCTCCGAAACGGATTCCACGCAATACGTTCGTCATGTATTTTTAACAGACGCCCCTCTACCTTCATATTTAATAACCGGCTTTTCTGAAGAAGTCTGGATTAACGGCGTGAAACAGGCAAGGAACTACAGCTACCAGAACACCTATCCATGTAGCCCATCTAGCGGGTTAAATAGTTACTCTGTTAATGGGCTGCTCGTCTATAATAACGAGACGACTTATTACAATATAATCTAGTATGGCTATCAATGTACTCAACGGAATAAAAATAACCCCCCACGGCAACCGATTTGCTGCCGGAACCCCGTGGCCTACGGGCTACGCTTTTGGCGGCTGGATTTACTCCATAGATTGTGCTATTGGATTCAGTAACGAGCCAACGACTTTGACGGTGAAAATTGCCTTAGCTAATTTAGGTGACGGGGGAACCGACTATTCTCCTACTCCGGGGGCGTTCGATATTAACAAAAACGACATATATCTGACAACCCAAGCTGGCGTTGAGAACTTGTTTGATATCGAAGTGGACGGAAGGAAGTTCGAGAGTTTCGTGTTGTTCTCTTACGACAAAACTCTCCCGGCTCGCGATAAAGTCCTATCGGTAGTCTTCAAAGATTACTCTATCATCTTAGACAAAATCTACGTCGGCCTAACGAACAGGCAGGGAAACAAGAAAGTCTATTCTGCTAGCGCTACTGGAGTTCTCCCTATAAAATGCGGCGACTGTCAATTTACCGGCTCTTCTTTTGTTCATTCTGGAGAATTATCTAGGTTTGTTGATACAGCCTCTTACGTTGGAGCTAATGGCAGAGTCATGGATAACTTTTCTCCCGTAGTAGCGACGATGCCTTATGGTGGAATGGGGGCGAACATATTTGATTTATGGCACGGCCTATCCGGTAAAGCCTTCGCACAGCCTCCGACTTTCACTTCTTCATCCGAAAATTTCAACTTGAACGGCGGATATTTAATCATCGGCACAGAAGACATTAGTCAAGAAAACTGCGGCGCTTTGCCTGAAGTTAAGTATTCGTTTCCAGAACTTATATGGTCAACAAAGATACGCGGAATCGACTATAAGGGAGACTTTCCTTCTGGATACTCTAATCGCTCTCTATACTACAAACAAAACTACATAGGTACTCTGAGAGAAGTACTTCAAAACTGGTGCTCCGACTTCGCCTTGAGTTTTTACACTTCTGGAAAGAGTTTTGTCGGCTTGGATGTTAGTAGTCCAGTAGATATTCTCCAGATTACCGGAATTCTCGACCCCAACACAACGACTGGAGGCTACCTAGACTTTTCGGAGAACTCTGCCGTAAGCGACTATAAAGAAGAGTTTTCTCTCAACAATAGCTACAAGCAGTCAGTAATAACGTACAACGTCCGTCCTGCGACGACTAAGACGGATTCCAAGACGATACAGAGACACGTAGGTTATCGCCCGCTGCATCCGATTGAATTTAACCTTGACAACAGGCAAGTAGCCTTAAGAACGAACGCGTATGGCGTGGACTTCTTTGGGCCGTCTCACGTCTATAACTGGGATGTTTGTTCTCCAGCAACAATAACCACTACCACAATAAACTGTCCTACTGGACCGCCTCTCTCTTACATAGACGCCGTATCTGATAGACTGGATTTTAGATTCGCCAACTGGACGGCCAGAAATTTTGACGATATTGACATCTCTATAGCTCTTTCCAAATACAGTCAGACATTGAGGGACATATTCATCGGTAGAAGAATCATACAATCTCTGGCCGCTATAGACGCCAACAGAGACGCCCTTTACTCTAATCTCATCCCTTCTTTTCAAATTTACAAGGATAATCTTGACGCTCATTTTAAAACTCTAGGATTCCATCCGCTTACAAGAATTATTGATAGCGAACTAAAAGCCTTAGTCATTGAAAAGAATAAAAATGCAGCGCAGGGGAACACTCTTGACCAGTCTCATTTTGAGGTTTTTATTGGCTATTACTACCCGGAAGAAAGACAGCAAATCTCCGATTGGGAACGGGGCTGCTCAGAGTCCATGTACAAATACGCCCTACTTACACAAGGCACGACTGTAGAGACTCCTTATACCGTTGACGATTTGTTCTACAACTTAAGCCCGAGTGCTGGCTTGTCTTATGGAGAAAAGGGAATAAAGCGCACGACATACTCGCACGAATATGAACCGGCGACGAAGCAGTACCCTTTAATTCAAGACGCTCCGTTCAAAAATCTTTTAGTTTTCGAGAATAGATATACCGGCGTCAGATACACTGGCTCATATTTCACAGAAATAGACAATATGTGGGGCACTCCTCAAGAGGTGTTCGACGCACAAATTGAGTTCGAGGACACTCGCTGTCAGCAGTATAACAACATCCCTAACGTAAACGAAAGTCTCACGAACCTATATGCGACTGTTAAGCAGACATGGGATATGTCGTTCTTCGCGCCGAGCTTCAGTGATACAGTTAATGAATTATTCGAGGATTTTCGCCCGATATTGGAGTCGCTGTCTATAAACAATCAAATTGGCGCGGACCAAATATCCACAAGTTATTTCGATTTTCAGGGACAAAGGCATAGTATGTGCAAAAAGATGCAATTCTTGATAGTCCCAATTACCTGCTATCCGACGACCCACGTTTACGCAGGACATCCGAACGGATTTTTCGGTTTTTCTGACGCCTGTCACTTAACTAATAACCCGCAAATGTTAAGAAAGTACAATCTGGATGTCATAGAAGAACAGAAGCGTATCAAAAAAGAAAAAGTCCCGAGCTTGTGCGATGTTAGTATTGGAGATGAACTATGCAGAAAAGGCCTTGCTGCCAGTGGCCTAGCTGCCCGTGCTGCTTTCGACCCAAAGAACCTGTGCGATGTTCAACAAGGAAGCGGGACGCTTGCCAAGTTTTACTGTGATATAAATCCTACTGGGCGCTATCGAGTAGGATTCCATCCGTCCTACATTAGCGGAAATAACTCAAGAAGGCTTGACATAACCATTAGCAGAAACCCATTCATAAACTCCGCAGGACTTGTCCCGACCGACTCTAATGGAGACTATTACATAGAAGACTTGACGGATGTGGAAGCTCTATCAATCTATCCAGCATCGACAAGGGCTACAAGCATTATCTATCCGATAAACACTCAGTATGGAATTGGCGGACGCGGTACTTACGACGAGAGCGGGCAATTATACTACGGCCTGATGAAGACGACTGTTTCTACCGAGACGAGACAACCCAAGACCGTCGAGATTCATGGCGAACCTACTCTTGACTGGAATCCTACCGCTGGAGTTAAGGTGATAAACAATGAAATAAATCCAGACATCGACCCATTCCTTAATGGTTTGGATAATCAGTTTTTAGTTTACACTTCTTTAATTACGGGAGCGAACATGAACTCCGTCATTACTGTCAAGGCTTATCACGACGTAATCTCTGGACTCAATAACTACCAAAGCACTGGTGCGTCTCAGTCTATAAATATGACGATAACTGGCCCTACTGCGAGAATCTCTCCTATTATAGACCCAAGAATGGGATTGACAAGCTTCTCTATGGCGATGGGCGAGGCTGGAATGTCAACTCAATTAGAGTTCAAAAGCAAGCCGAAAACCCTAGCAAAGCAGGAGACAATCCTTAATAAAATAACATCTCGTCTCAAAAAATGAAATACTCTGGAGTAAATTTTAGACAGATGCCGTTAGTTTCTGGATGGTCGTTTTCGATGGATAATTTGTCTCTTTCTAACGCGGTGGGCGTGGCGAGTGCGGGATTTTCCGGGACTGATGGCGAGTTTGTGTTTCGCTTTAGTTCTGGATTGTTATACGACCCGGATGGTCGGTTGGTCCATAGCTATAATCCAAACGAGCAATTCTATATCTCTGGAGATGTTGAACATCAAAAATACAGATACTTCATTAACGGCGAGCTTATCAGACAAGCCAACAAATCTGCTATACAAGTTAGCCAATTTAACGTCTCTACCACTGGTGTAGAACTATCATCGGAATTAAAAGTAGCTATGACAGGTGAGTCTGTTAGAATTGTTCTGGCAGATTCTTACCCAGCTAACTTGCCGATTACTGGTCAGATAATAAACGACTCGGACGCCGGACTCCGTATCTTCTCTTCTTCCTATTCTTTTCTCAATAATAGCGCCGTAGCTTTTAATGAACGAATAACTGGCAAAGCAATTGGTTCATCGCCGCTAAATTTCTCGCTACCAAAGGCGGATAGCAGTTCGAGAGGTGGAACACTAGACGTAATATTTGAGCTAGATACTTCGCTAGGAATCATAGAAAAAAGCGTCCGAATAAACCGACAAGAGTCTTTGACCGGAAGCCATTACGACATGGTCTTCAATGGCGACTCTAGGATAGTCTCTCACGCGTTTGAAGGGTCAGGTCTTCCGAACCAATTTGTGTATAATCCGGGTCCGTCCGGGTCGTCGATTCAAGTCCTTCAATATTCGGCGATTGATAGCAAGTCGGAAGCGCAGTCTAAAAGCTTCTCTTTACAAGTTTCCCCTAATGGGTTGACCGGAGACATCGTTTACACTGGTAAGTTTTTAACTGGATTTTCAATGCAGAACTCAGGATTTTACTCTGGACCCGCTACGGCTGAGTTCTTAAATTACGGCCACGTAACGGGGGCCTCGTTTAACGCTGGCAACCTCTTCTCAGTGCAGTGTGGAAGTTCAATTCCGGCTATTTTCTTGGCGTTAGACGGTCTGGGAACGAGTGGCTCGGGTTCCGCGCTACTGAAGCCAGTCCGAATTTCGCTCTATGGCTCTAGGAGCTTCTATACAATAACCGGATTCTCTGTATCTACTCCGGGGACCGGGTATAACTATAACCCTTCAATAAGCCTAGTTAAGCCGGACGGATGTATTGATGTCCCGTTAGAGAGCGGAAATCAATATATCTACTCACCATTTTTGGGTTCTGGACTAAGGAAACTGGACGCTGGTTATTTTCATGGAGAACTTATGGCTGGGAGTTCTGTCCGTCATATAAGTGGAGAAAACGTGACGGGCCTATCCTATACCGGGTTATGGATTGGTAACGCCGGTTCTGGATACGACAGCGGGAATGTCGGATACATACCTAAATTAAAAATTGTTAGAAACCCATCTGACATTTACGCAGGGGTCGCCTTGGACTCTGGCCTTAATGCGTCTGGCTCTGCATCATTTAATCAGCAATCTAGCACATATTCATTTACCGGAAACTGGTCTATTAAGACGGGTCATTTAGGAGTGAATTTGACTCCGATATCTCTACCTTACTACGGCGGCAGCACCGGCTACTACGGTACAGTCTCTCTTCCTGCAAGCGCTGGTGGCATAGTTATTTCGTCGTTTCTATCCCCTTCTATGTCTAGTTTTAGCCCGTCCATTGCTATTACGGCGATTGGAACTTTTGGAGGCTCTGGAAGCTCGTTCGTCTCGGGACTGACTTCCTACTCTACTGGTAGCGGATATCATCGGATATTCATTAGCACAGGTGTAATATCTTTAAATATAACAGGTATAAGCGGCTACCAATTCCAATACTAGTATGGCCAATACAATCAAAGCGATATCCCAGCGACTTAAAAAGCCGCAAGACTTGTCTAAGGAAGGAGAGACTTGGACGGCTCGGGTTGTTGCTAACTATGGAGACGTGGGACTAACCAATTCTTATTATTTTGATATATTAAGCAGGTTCTTAATAGTGATGATTGAGCCTTCTAGTAGAATGCCGACCGTCAACCATTGGCCGCAGATGTTTTATCTTGTTCAGCGACCAGCGCACTTGTGGATTAGCGTAGATTCTGGCGTCCAAACCAATATAACTGACCAGAGACGGTCGGATACCTTGGGCAATGTAAATCAAGGAGTTCCGGGAGCATACTCTTGGGACAACATCCCGCAAATTAATCGCCCTTACGTTGTTGGGGAGAGAATCAAGGTCAAAAAGCTGAGTTCGCCGCACTTTTTTTATGATTCGTTTTTCAAATCAGAGTTCGACTCGTCAAAAATGTCTTCGACGGTCGTTCCCGCTACGAATACATATAATACTTCTTTCCTAAGCTCAGACCCAGCAGGTACAGCATCTATATCCGCTTCTCCGACTAAATACGCCAATGTCGCTATCTTACCGCTTTACTCGCACGACGCCTCTAGGACGTTTAAGATTAACGGAAATTTAATCTCCTCGTCCAGCGCTCTCCAGTGGGCACCAACATACGCGATAAAAAACAACGCCGGAAATCCGACTGTCGCCGCCGTGCCTACATTTACAGCCGCTAATCAATTTGCCGTAGGATTAAATAAGGAGACGTTTGAAGTCTTTTGGAGACAGTCTGACCCGGCTTCGTTGGCTAAAATAGACTCAATCCTATTAGATACGTTCGTTAACAGAGCTAACGTATTAAAAGACTACTTTTGGAAAGGGTATCCAGATTCGTCCGCAATGTTTAACTGCTGCTTTCTTGAGGATATGAACTCTGACAACAAAAACAGAGAGCCAGTAAATGACTGTATGCCGTTAATCGTGACAAATCCAGCGACGTATCCTACACCACGAGTTCGTCAGGCAGGGTCGATTCTTTACAACCCAACATACAGCACAGTCGTTACGACTTGATGGGTATTTTCTTAATACGTCCGATAAGCTCTAAGACTTTTATACCGGGAAGGTCGTTAAGGCTAGTTAGTGCGGCAGCACCTTCGTAATTTTCTTCACGAAGTCGAGTTATAATGTTGGCTAATTTTAGCCCCCTCTTGTCCATCTCTGCCGATAAAAGGCTGATTGGCGAACCGTCAGCAGCGGGTTTATCTCCAACCTGCTCGGGGGCAGCAGGTGCTGCATCCCCGCCTAACTCGTCACTACCGACAATATTAATCCTTAAAAAGTTTCTTACGCAACGCACGAATGCTCGATTTTCCGCTATCGGACCAAGGAAGTTCCTTCCAAAGCTGGTTGTGTTAGAGAACGTAGCATCCCCTATCGCAGAGAACAGTACCTCACGTTGCTCCGTCTCATAATTAGGAATAAAGCGAATAGAACAAACAGCCGTAACAGCATCCGAAGAAAATGTCGTTACTCGATACTCAACGGAGGTATAGCCGCGAATTTGAGCGAGTTCTTTGACGCCGCCTAAAAGGATGAGGATGTCTTTATCTTCCAGTTTAGATATATCGGTTTCCTTTGTTTTTTGCTTGTTTGGGACAAGAAACTTGGGATTAATCATTTTGCGCCAATCGACAAGGCCGTTTTCAGAAAACGAATAGTTGACGCTGGGAGCGTTTTCGATAAGGCCGAAGCCGTTTCGAGAGACAACGAAAGGAGGAACAGTTGGGCGAATTGGAGTAATAGTATCAGACATAATCAAAGTTTACCACCGCCTACTGAATAAGTCAAGCAGCCTTTTCGACAATCTTGAAAAAGTCTAGGTCTCGATAGTCAACGAGGCCCTTGGGCATAGAAAGAAATTTGTTAGGGGCGTCAGTACTCCTTCCTCTAATTTTTAAATCGGAATCGTTACGGACAAGACTAAAGAATTTCTTCCCGCCGCAGGTGTAGATTTTATTACTTTTAAAGAATAGGTTTTCGCCAGTCTCTAATTTAAGGACTTGGTTCTTGTCTGGTTCAGCAAGCACTCCGAGCCTTTTATGTTCGTAATATGATAACCGAAGCTCAGATAACTCCTTCTCCCTGCTCTCATAGGTGACGACCTCGACGTTTACGCCCATAGAAATAAGCTGTTTAACAAAGGACAGGCTAGACGTGTCCTTCACAAAAACAAACATCACAGAAATTCTAGGTTTGTAGTCTTTGATGATATTTATGTTAATTGGCCTATCGGTTATCACCGCGCATACTCTGCGAGAGAGTTGCTTAACTAAGAACTCTTCGTTAAATCCCAAGTCCATCCTAATCTCTACACCATCCTGCTCTATAGGCTCCGCGCCGGGGGTGGGAACAACATTATGAAAATAGATACCGTTTGTATATTTGGAGCCGACGTGAACAGTTCTATATGGAATCGTGCCGCTGATAGACAGCAGATTTAGCACGGATTGAGAAATAGTCTCCGACGGAATAGTATTTATTGACTTTGGGCTTTCTTCGTTGGAAAACGATGGCTTTTTGCCATCCGTAAAATTCGGACTTAAAAAGACCTGTTTAGATTTGTCTCCCCAATATCCGCAGCAGTTACTAACGTAGCTAGAAGAAAATATCGTGACCATCGGCAGACTCTTGCTGCTGGCAATATGAGCGGAAAAAGTATCCGCGCTTAAGTGAAGCATTGAGCCACCAAGAACGAAAGAGACTTGAGAGATACTTGTTGTTCCTTGAAGGTGAACACACCCAAGAAGTTTTGGCTCATTTTTTGCTCCTATCTGAATTATCCTAATCCCGAGAGGCTCTAAAAAGGGCAACAGTTCATCAACCACGTCTTGCCAGTAGTCATAAGTTTTAGCTGGCTTAGTGAATGGATGTATCGTTATGTATTTGTCGATAGGGAGCGGAAAATACTTTTCATAAATGTAAGGCTCTCCAATTGGAATTCCGCACGAAAGAGCGTAGCGTTCTAAGATGTGCATATTAAGGATTGATATTCAATGCGATACTGTCTTTTCCGTTGTGCATGTAGTCTAGGATTCTTTGAGTACCGATATGTGGGAGAAAAGCTATGTCGAAATACCCGGCTTCTCCCCCTCGGCCTTCCAGCAGTAACAGATTATCCATCATCGGAAGAAATGGAATTACCTTATGGACATGGGGGTTTCCATCAAGTATAGAAAAGTACTCGGGCTTAGTCGCGACATACAATAGACGATTGCCGTTGGTTTTCCGAAGATTTTCAAATAGCGACGTGCATAAGAAAACATCCCCAATAGACTCTGGAATTACAAAAAGCATTCTTTCGCTAGCAGGCTCATCGCCAAGAAAGTCTTTTAAGTCAACGGGTTTTGATTTCTCGTTTTCTTGTCTGGCGACTCCCCTAAAGTACTCTTCAATAGACGCTCGCGGCATTCCCTTTTCAAGCTCTTTAGCCCAATATTGGTGTCCGGCATCGTTTCTGTCAGTGCCGGGTCTTTTAAGGATGTTATGATATAAAAAGGTAATCCATTCGGAATTATCGGCGATTTCTGGAACGACGCACAACGGGTCGCGCCTCTCCTCTTCAAAAGAAATATTTTTATAGTCTATCGCAGGTAACGCATCAAATATCTGCTCTATATATTTCCCTACGACATCGACCGAGAAGTTTTCAAGCGCCCATTTACGAGCTTTCCGACCCATTTCTCTTCGCGATGAGTCGTCCATATTGTAAACTTTTACAAGCTGCTTCGCAATAGACGCGGGGGAGGTCGAGGCTTTAATGAACTCTGTCTGAGGCTCCCTATATTCCGAGTAATCCAGTGGAAAGGATGCGGCTGACTCCTGACACATTTCCACGCCGCAAGAATAATTAGTAACAAGAGTAATAAGCTCTGTCAACTTAGCTTCCTGAATAGGAATCTCCTGACCTCCAGAAGTAAATGGATGACAGTAAACATCCATTAAATTATAGACTTCGTTCAGGGCCTCTTCGGAGACTCCTATCCCCGGCTGAGTAGTAGTGCATGATTTATCGTTTTTGCAATGAGGACAGGCTTTATCTATACCGGAGAAACTTGAGACATGGTACTGGGCGCACGCACGACAGATGTACGTAGTTAAAATATCTGTCATGTCTATTTCGTATTCTGCGGCTAGCTTAGGAATTTTCCAACCTTCTCCGAAATGAGTATGGAGAAGGAGCTTTGACGGCGCTCCCCCTACCGTCCTCTGTTTAAATAACTTAAATCCTTCAAGGAGATTGGGGACAGATTTTCTTAACTGATTGCGGAAAACGAATCCCACAACATACGTATCTGGAGAAATGCCTGCGGCTGCACGAAGAGCGGCTCTTTTTGAGGAGTCCAACCTATAGAAACTTTTGGAGTCAATCGGGCCATGAACGGTTTTGACGTGGCTCTGGCCGAGTTTATGAAGAGCTTCTGTCGCAAAACTACTCCATATCCAGTAATTCTCGGCCTTTTTGGCTGCTTCGACTGCTGACTCAAGTATGGGGAGGGAGTCAAGCGTCGTCCAAATGAACGAGTTAATCCTACTAAACCAAGGCCTGTTAATAGCAAAATCAACTCCCCAAATATCTTGGGCAGCAAGATAAATGTCGGGTTGAACTTCTTCTACCACCTTATTAAGAAGGTAAGCTCCGTAGCTCGCGTCCCTAGCAAGCATAGGGTCGCGATTGAGAGACTCCATTTCATTAGGGTTGTCAGGAAGGCAACCAATCGACCTCCACGGTGTTCTCGACAAGTCAGGGTGACTGTACTGCATTCCGCAACAATAGTGCGTTATATCGTATTTGCCGGTCCTATACAGGTATTCGAGAAGGGTTTTCGAGGCGCGTCCGAATCCCGTTTTGGCGCAAGAATAGTCCGACTGAAATAATATTTTCTTTTTTTGAGCGACGACTTCTTCAGACATAATGTTTAAAACACTGGAGTTTCAGGCTCCGTAGCGGGCGTCGCAGCAGTGGCTTCGGCAGCGGCAGTTTCGGTCTTTGCCGCCACCGTTTTTGCCTCATCGGGCCGATAAAGAAGAATCTCGCGCAA
>Ga0222712_10001866_pt1 | contig 25201 bp, 19 predicted proteins | sample C33_657DmetaG_FD_165043 | JGI IMG/M metagenome (GOLD analysis project Ga0222712, IMG submission 165043) | Estuarine water microbial communities from San Francisco Bay, California, United States - C33_657D | ecosystem: Environmental > Aquatic > Marine > Unclassified | place: USA: California... | reverse complement strand
TTGCCTGCGCGCATGGACTGGACGGCTTCCGGCACCGGGCGGGCGAGGGAGAGCAGGTGGGTGAAGGTGAGCTCGGCGGTCGCGATGGTGTTGCCCGAGGGGGTGTTCATCACGATCACGCCGCGCTCGGTGGCGGCATCGACGTCGATGTTGTCGACGCCCACGCCGGCGCGGCCGACGCAGACGAGGCGCTGGGCGGCGGCGAGGACCTCGCGGGTGATCTGGGTCTCGGAGCGGACCAGGATGGCGTCCACGTCCACGACCAGGTTCAGGACCTGCTCGGGGGTGGAGCCATAGGCTTCGACGACCTCATAGCCGGGCTGGGCTTTGAGGAGGGCGACTCCGGTGGGCGAGATCTTGTCGGCGACGAGTACCTTAGGCATGGCGATAGGGTGTAAAAGTTTGCGTGAGTCATAAATGCCCGCCCAAGGCAAAGGCAAGCACCTACCCCCGTCTGGCTGTCATAACAGGCTCAGAGCCGGCGATGGGCATAATCCGCCAATTCGTAACAATCCGGGCTCATTTCTTCCAGAAAACGGCAGGGATCCAACGGGCGGTAGCCTTCGCCGGAGACCGCGAAACGGGGGGCGAAAAGGAAGAGCATATTCTCGGCGCGGGTGCAGGCGACGTAGAACAAGCGGCGCTCCTCCTCGACGTCGCCTTCGTCGATGGCGCGGGTCAGCGGGAGGAGGCCGTCGGCGCACCCGAGAAGGAAGACGATCGGGAATTCCAGCCCTTTGGACTGATGGATCGTGGTGAGTCGGAGCATGTCCTCCTCGGGTTCGGCTTTCTTGTCGGAAGATTCGCCGTTGAGGAGGGCGACCTGGGCGACGAGGTCGCCGACATCCTCGAACTTCGAGGCGAAGCCGATGAGGCCTTGGAGGTCCTGTTCGCGGTCCTTCCAGTCAGGGAAGATCGTCTTGATGAAGCCACCGTACCAACCCTCGATGCAGACGCGGACCGTCTCGGCGGGCGTCCGGGCGACCTTGATCGAACGGGCGTCGGAAGCCGCGACGAAGAGGTCCGGCGCAGGGGCGGCGGGACCCGGCTTGGCCTTGGCGGCCTCGAGGCCCTCGAGCATGTCCTCGAGCGTGATGGTCAGGTCGTTGAAGTCGTCCTTGGCCGATTCCGGCACGCGCTTGAGCACCGCGTCGGCGCGGAGCGCGCGGACCATGCCGCGGCCTTGGGCTTGGTCGACCTCGCGGGCGGCCTTGCTGATCTTCTCGGCGGCCACCGGGCCGACCTTCGGGAGCAGGCAGAGCAGGCGGGAGAGCGCGACCTGGTCGAGCGGGTTGTGCACGAAGCGCAGGTGCGCGAGGATGTCCTTCACGTGCGCGAGGTCGAAGAACTTGTGGCCGCTCGTGATGACGAAGGGCACGCCCATCGCGTTGAGTTCCATCTGCAGCTCGAGCGACTGGTAGTGCGCGCGGTAGAGCACGTGCATGTCCTGCAGCGCGTGGCCCTCGTGGTGCAGCTGCATGATCTTGCGGACCACGAGCTTCGCCTGCTGGGAGGTGTCGCCGACCGTGAAGACCGTGGGCTGCGGGCCGGTCTGGCGCACGGCCTTGAGCCGACGGTCGAAGCCCTCGAGGCGCGGCCGATGGCTGAGGATCTCGTTGGCGAAGGCCAGGATTTCCGGCGTCGAACGGTAGTTCGTGTCGATCGTGTGGATCAGCGTGCCCGGGTGGCGGTTCGGAAAGGCCACGATGTTCTCCCAGTCGGCGCCGCGCCAGGTGTAGATGCACTGCGCGTCGTCGCCGACGGCCATGATCTGGTGCTCGCTGGCGAGCAGGTCGATGATGCGGCTCTGCAGGCGGTTCGTGTCCTGGAACTCGTCCACCAGGATGTGACGGAAGCGCTGGCGATAATGGGCGAGGGCGGCCGGGTCGTTCTCGAGGACGTGGAGCCAGAGGCACAGCAGGTCGTCGAAGTCGCACAGGTTGCGTTCCTTCTTCGCGGCTTCGTAGCTCGCGCAGAACTGCATCAGCTTCTCCGGGCCGCCCTTCATCCAGTCGAGGCGTTCGGCGAGGACGTCCTGCAGCGGGCGCAGGGTGTTGCGGGAATGGGAGTAGGCGTCGAGGATGACGGCCGCCTTCGGGTTCGTCTTGTCCTTGATGAACGCGCCGTCGATCGACTTCACGATCTCGGAGAAGAGCTGCTCCGATTCCTTCTGGTCGAGGATGGTGAAGTCCGGCGAGCGCGCGGCGACCTGCGCGTTGCGGCGGAGGATCCGCTGGCCGATGGAGTGGAACGTGCCGCCCCAGAACTGGCCGCGCGGCACGCCGGTGAGGTCCTCGACGCGCTCGAGCATCTCCTTGGCGGACTTGTTGGTGAACGTCAGCAGGAGGATGTCCCAAGGCTTGGCGCCTTGGTGCAGCAGCCAGGCCACGCGGTAGGTAAGCGTGCGGGTCTTGCCCGAGCCGGCGCCGGCCAGCACCAGCGCGGGGCCGCGCGGCGAGGTCACCGCGGCGTACTGCTCGTCGTTGAGCTCCGCGCGGAAATCGACAGGAGGCAGGCCTTCCACGGCTTAGCGGGCGGGTCGCTGGCGGCGATCCATCAGGCTGAACTTGGCGACTTGTTCGTCGGCGCGGTAGGAGGAACGGACCAGGGGGCCGGACTCGACGTGCTTGACGCCGACCTCGAGCGCGAAGCGCTTCCAATCGGCGAATTCGTCGGGATGCACCCAGCGGTCGATGGGCGCGTGTTCCTTGCTGGGCGAGAGGTACTGGCCGATCGTCAGGATGTCGACCTGCGCGGCGGCGATGTCGCGGATCAGCTGGGCGACTTCTTCCTTCTGCTCGCCGATGCCGAGCATGATGCCGGTCTTGGTGATGAAGTCGCGGGACTTCGCATGCTTGAGCACCCAGAAGGAGCGGTCGTAGCGGGCGGTCTTGCGGATCGGCCGCTGGAGGCGTTCGACCGTCTCCAGGTTGTGGTTGAGGATGTCGGGACGCGCGTCGAGCAGGGTGTCGAGGTGGACCTGTTCGCCGCGGAAGTCGGCCGGCAGGACCTCGATGGTGGTGTTCGGGCAGCGATGGCGCGTGGCGCGGACCGTGGCGGCCCAGACGGAGGCGCCGCCGTCCTTGAGGTCGTCGCGGGCGACGGAGGTGATGACCACGTGCTTGAGGTTCATCAGCGCGATGGATTCGGCCACGCGGGCCGGTTCGCCGAGGTCGAGTTCGCTGGGACGGCCGGAGAGCACGGCGCAGAAGGTGCAGGAGCGCGTGCAGACGTTGCCGAGGATCATCACCGTGGCGGAGCCGCGGGACCAGCATTCGCCCATGTTAGGGCACTGCGCGGACTGGCAGACCGTATGCAGCTTGTGCTGGTCGACGTTCTTCTTGGTCTCCAGGAAGTCGGGGCCGCTGGGGAGCTTGGCGCGGAGCCAGTCAGGTTTACGGGCGGACTCGATCATGGAGGAAGGGCAACATTGCCTTCCTTGGCCGTTTTTCAACCTAACAAAGAAGAAGGGGTGCTCTCCTCCCGGAAAGCACCCCTTTTGCTATGAGTTTCAGCTCAGACCTTAGAAGGTCTTCTTGAGGGAGAAAGCGGTGATGCTTTCGCCGTTCTGGATGTCCGAGAAGGACACGGTGCCGGTGAAGCCGAGCACGGGGTAGCTGAGGGCGATGGCGTAGTCGTCGTTGGACGAGAGGCGGTCGCTGCCGTAGTGGAGGCCGAGGTTCAGGCCCTTGATCGCGGCGACGTCGTAGCTGTAGTTAGCTTCGTAGTAGTAGTCGGACAGGGTGCCGTTGACGCCCTTGGAAGCCTTGAGCTGGAGGCCGGAGTAGGAGGCCGAAACGTTGGCTTCGCCACCGTTGGCGGCGGTGTTGTAGGTGTAGTTGATGTAGCCGACGGAGACGTCGAGGGCGCCGACCTTGAAGCCGTAAGCGGCGTAGAGGTCGATCTCGAGACCGCCGAGGGCGGAGGAGACGTTGGAGGCCCAGATGCCAGCCGAGAGGCCGGAGCTGTGGGAGACGTCATAGCCAGCCGAGACAGCAGCCTTGCCGGCGGTCTGGGAGAGACCACGGAAGACGTAGTCGCTGGAGATGGCGACGTTGCCCGAGGTGGTGAACGCCGAGGCAGCGGCGGGCGCCGACTGAGCAAAGCTCGCGGCAGCGGTGAGGGTGAGGAGGGTGATGGAGGTGTGCTTCATGGCGTCTTTCGATGTGCTTAAAATTTACCCAAATGCCATATTTTTCTACAGTTATGACGAAATTGGTGAATAAACCCCAGCGTTTGCCCAAAAAGAAGCCACCGATGCTTCAATTTGAGCGTTAAGTCGCTGGTTCTAACCGAGATAGCACTCCAAATGGGAGGAGGCCGACTGCGCCCAGCTGAACTCCGCTTCCATCGCCGTCTTCTGGAGTGCCTTATAGTTCGCAGGTTGCTGATAAAGGTCCAGTGCCCGTCGTAGGCCCCACTCGACCCCGCCTTGGTCGGCGTGTTCGAAAACCACCCCGGTGCCTTTTTTCTTACCATCCCATCCGCTCACGGTGTCGGCGAGGCCGCCGGTGGCACGGACGATCGGGAGGGTGCCGTAGGCCATGGAGTACATCTGGTTCAGGCCGCAGGGTTCGAAGCGGCTGGGCATGAGGAAGAAGTCGCAGCCGGCTTCGATCCGGTGCGAGAGGCCGTTGTCGTAGCCGATGCGCACGGCGCAGAGCTCGGGGAAATCGGCGGCGAGCCGCTTGAACTCGTTCTCGAGCCAGGCGTCGCCGCTGCCGAGCAGCACGAACTGCAGCTCACCTTCGCGAAGGAACTTGGGCAGCACGCCGACGGCGAGGTCCAGGCCCTTCTGTTCCCAGAGGCGCGAGACGACGCCGACGAGCGGGACGCCGCGATCGGTGGCGAGCCCGAGTTCGCGCAGGAGGGCGGTCTTGCACTCCGCCTTGCCGGCGGGCTGCTTCGCCGAGAACGCCTTGGCGATATGCTTGTCGTCGGCCGGATTCCATTCGTCGCGATCGACGCCGTTGAGGATGCCGCGCAGCGCGCCGGCGCGACGGCGCACGACGTCGTCGAGCCCGTAGCCGAAGGCGGGGGTGAGGATTTCCTTGGCGTAGGTCGGGCTGACGGTGATGACCTTGGCGGCGTGCAGGATGCCGCCCTTGAGGAAGTTGACGCCGCCAAGGCATTCGAGTTCCTGTGGGTGCCAGAGGAACTCCGGCAGGCCGAGGTAAGCCATGATCCGCTTGGGGTACAGCCCTTGGTGCTGCAGGTTGTGGATCGAAAGGACGCTCTTCGCGCCGCCGAGCGCGGTGTGCTTCAGGGTCGTGTTGAGCAGCACCGGGACGAGGCCGGCGGTCCAGTCATGGCAGTGGACCACGTCGGGGATCCAGCTCGTGGTGAGGCACGCGTCGAGCGCGGCGCGTCCGTAGAAGGCGGCGCGTTCGCCGGCGTCGTCGCGGGCCGGGTAGATCTCGCGGGCGCCGTAGAAATCCTCGTGCTCGACGAACCAGGCTTCGAAGTTCGGCGAGACCGTCAGGGTGCGGATCCGGCAGCCCGCCTTGCGCGGGTCGCCGTGGACGCCGACCTTGAGGGGCTCGATGAGCGTGCCCATCTTCTCGCGGCCGGGGACGGAGCCGTAGAGCGGGGTCACGGCGCGCACCTCATGGCCCTTGGCGGCCAGGGCCTTGCCCAGCGCCACGGTGGCGTCGCCCAGTCCGCCGGCCTTGGACCATGGCGCCAGCTCGGGAGTCACGAAAAGGATTCTCATGCGGAAGGTCGGTTGTCGCGGGGGCGCCCGAGGCGGTTGAGCAGCGGGACGAAGGCCACGAGCAGGATAAGGGCGGCGACCATGGCGACGTTGCCAGCCAAATCATGCACGGTGCCGAGCGAAGAGAAGCCGGGCTGGCCGTGCTCGATGCCGGCAAGGTCGCGCTCGAGCGACTTCGAGCCGTGGTGCAGCGCGTGGAAGGTGAGGTAGGTGTTGCGTCCGATGTTCAGCAGGATCGCGGTGAGGCCCGCGAGGCCGATCAGCGAGAGGCGCCGGAGCAGGGCGCCGGGGAAGCCGCCTTCCAGGAAGACGGCGCCCAGGAACGCGCCCGCGAACACGCAGGCCGACAGCGACCGGATGCCGGAGCAGGCTTCGGCCACCCCGACGGCGTCGCCGTTGGGGAAGATGATGGTATTGCCGCTGACGCGGATGGCGTGGTCGTTGGCGCGCAGGATGCCTGAGACGACCTCGGTCACGTTGGTCAGCAGTTCGCCTTTGATCTGGTTGTCGACAAGGTACAGGAACGGCCCGGAAATCAGCCAGACGGCGGCCGGGAAGAGGAGCAGGCCGACCGCCCGCCAGCGCGTGACGGTGGGCGCGACGGCGTCCGCCGGCCCACGGACGGAGAGGAAGGCGAAGGCCAGCGCGGCGCCGGTCAGGCCGAACGAGAGGGCGAGGGTCGGACCGATGCCGGTGCCGAAGATGGCGCGGGCGGCGGCGCCGAAGCCGAACAGGGCGAGCGACGCGAACGCCAGGAACTGGGCGAACACGAGCACGCCTCGGCGCGTGGGCGCGGCGACGTCGGTACGTTCGCCGGTCAGCGACGCCCGCAGTTCGGGCCAGCGATCCCAGAGGACGTAAGCCGAGAAGAACGGCACCAGGTAGCCGAAGGTGTAGTCGTCCTTGGTGCTCCAGATGGCCCACTGGTCCCACGTCGTGAACGCCGCCATGCCGACGAGCAGCAGGCCGAGGCCGCGCGTCGTGCCGTCGAGCTTCGACTGGGCGTCCGCGGACATCAGAACCGGGGGACCGCGGCCAGCAAGGTCTTGGTGTAGGCCTGCTGCGGGTTGCCGAGGATCTCAGCCGGCGTGCCTTGTTCGACGATCCGGCCCTTGGACATCACGAGGATGTGGTCGCTCACGTGTTCGACGACGGCGAGGTCGTGGGCGATGAAGAGGTAGGTGAGGCCGAGCTGTTCCTGGAGATCTTGCAGCAGGTTGACGACTTCGGCCTGGACGGAGACGTCGAGCGCCGAGACGGGTTCGTCGCAGATGATGAGCTCAGGCTGCACGGCGAGGGCGCGGGCGATGCCGATGCGCTGGCGCTGGCCGCCGGAGAATTCGTGGGGGTGGCGGCGGAGGTGTTCGGCGGGAAGCTGGACGCTCCGCAGCAGGTCGGCGCAGCGGGCCTCGCGGTCGGCGCGCGTCATCTCGGGGAAGTGGATCTCGAGCGGCTCGGAGAGGATGCTCAGGATGTCGGCGCGCGGGTTGAGCGAGTTGTACGGATCCTGGAAGATCATCTGGATCTTCTTGCGCCACGGCAGGAAGGCCGCGTTCGAGAGCGCGCCGATGTCCTGGCCCTGGTAGCGGATCCGGCCGGCCGTGCGCGGCGCAAGCTTCACGATCGCGCGGCCGGTGGTGGTCTTGCCGGAGCCGGACTCGCCGACGAGCCCGACGGTCTTGCCTTTCGGGACGACGAACGAGATGCCGTCCACGGCCTTCTTGGGCGCGGCCTTCTGGAAGAACCAGGCGGCACGGCCGGGGTAGTGCACGGAGAGGTCGGAGACTTCGAGGAGAGGGTCGCTCATCGGGAGACCTTGAGTTCGTCGGACAGGGTGGTGAGGCGGCGGCGGCGCTGGCCGAGGCGGGGGATGCAGGCGATCAGCGCCTTGGTGTAGGGGTGGGCCTGCGTGCGCATGATCGCGGCCGCGGGGCCTTGCTCGACGATGCGACCTTTCCACATCACCGCGACCTTGTCGGCGAAGTTCGCGACGATGCCGAAGTTATGCGTGATGAGGATGATGCTCATGCCGCGTTCGCGTCGCAGGCGCGCCAGCAGGTCCATGATCTCCTTCTGGATGGTCACGTCGAGGGCGGTGGTCGGTTCGTCGGCCACGAGGATCTTCGGGTCGCAGGCCAGCGCCATCGCGATCATCGCGCGTTGCTGCATGCCGCCCGAGAGCTCATGCGGGTACTGGTCGGCGACGCGCTCGGGGTCATTGATATGGACCTCGGAAAGGGCGCGGATCACCTCGGCGCGCACGTCCTTGACCTCGGGACGGTGCAGGGCGATGGCTTCGCCGATCTGGAAACCGATGGTGTAGACCGGATTGAGGGAGGTGCCGGGTTCCTGGAAGATGTAGGCGATCGAACCGCCGCGGACCTTGGCGAGCTCGTCCTCGGGGAGGCCGAGCAGTTCGACGCCGGCGAGCTTGACGGACCCGGTGAGCGAACAGGCGGGCTCGGGCGGGAGCAGGCGCGTGAGGGCCAGGGCCGAGACGGACTTGCCGGAGCCGGATTCGCCGACGACGGCGAGCACTTCGCCCGCGGCGAGCTCATAACTGACGCCCGAGGCGGCGACGGTCGCGCGGTCACCGGTGCGGAAGGTGACGCTGAGGTCCTGGACTTTCAGGAGGGGCTCGGCGGACATGGGCGTCAACATAGGTCGGGCAGGGGCGAAGGGGAAGGAAGAACGGCGCTCATTCGGCCCTCCAGCGATCTTCGACGACGGTCTTCGGCGCGCCGCGCGCCTTGCCGTCGCGGAAATCCCTGAGGTCGACCTCGCGTTGCTTGGGGTCGAGCCAGAAGAGCCCGTACTGGCCCGGGTCTTCGGCCGCGCGGACGTCGAAGCCTTCCGGGAACTTCACCCAGCCCCAGTGGGCGATGCGGTAACCCGGCACCTTGAAGCCCGGGATGAAGTCGGCCAGGTCGTGGATGCGGCGCTGCATCGCGTGCGAGAGCCTGATCATCTCGTCCTCCTCGGTGGCGTCGCGGAAGCGGTCGATCAGCTTCGAGAGTTCCGGGTCGTCGATGCCGGTGATGTTGTTCGTCTGGCGCTTCGGCACCTTGCGTCCGTCGGCGAGGACTTCGACCGCGTTGTCGGTGTGGTGCGACTCCCAGAGCGCGGGCAGGCGGCTGGAGACGGACCAGGCCCAGAAGACGATGTCATGGTTCTTCTCCATGACCTTGCGGTACATCGTGGTGTGCTCGAGGGTCTCGGGGCGGTATTCCACGCCGCAGCGGCGGGCCGACTCGACGAGCGTGGCCAGGTATTTGCGCCGGTCCGAGGTGTCGAAGGTGAGGCGGAACGAAAGCCGCTCGCCGGCGGCGTTCATGAGGATGCCGTCAGGGCCGGTCCGGGTGAAGCCGGCCTTGGCGAAGGCGGCGCGGGCGAGTTCCGGCGAATAGCGGCGGGGACGGAGGGATGGCTCGGTGAACTTGCCGAGCCCTTCGCTGAACTGGTTGAGCCGCGCGTAGTCGCCGCGGTAGAAGCCGTCGATCACGCGCTGGAAGTCGGTCGCGTGCTGGAGGCCGACGCGGATGTCGAGGTCGGAGAGCAGGGGTTTCTGGGTGTTCAGGTAGAGGCCGTAGGGCGGGCGCGGGATGTCGTTGAAGAACTGCGCCTTGGTCAGGTAGCCGAGCTGGTAGGGTTTCTTCTCGTTGGTGCCGTACCAGTAGCGCGGCATCATGATCGGCATGAAGTCGATCTCGCCGGCGAGCATCGAGGCGTAGGCGCTGTCGAGTTCGCGTATGACGCCGTATTCGATGGCGTCAGGGTTGTAGCGGTGACGGTAGAACTTCCGTCGGTCGCCCCACCATTCCTTGACGCGGGTGAGGGTGACGGACTTCTCGCGCTGGAAGCCGGCCGGGCCCACGAAGTAAGGGCCGGTGGTCGGCTGGAAGCGGTCGTTGTACAGCTTCTCGTAGTTCGGGCCGAAGTCCTTGAAGAAATCGCGGGGCAGCGGGATGAGCTGGCCGAGCCGCTCGAGCTGGTAGGGGCGCTTGCGCGGCGCCTTGACGGCGATCGTGTGGGCGTCGTACTTCGTGATGCCGCCCCATTCGCGCGTGTAGAAGTCGGCGTACCAGTCGGCCTTCGCCCACGGCGACCGGTTGAAGTAGAAGGTGAAGAAGAAGTCGTCCGCGGTGATCGGCTGTCCGTCCGTGAACTTCGCGTTCGGATCGAGCCGGAAGTACGCCGTCATGCCGTCGGCCGACATCGCCCAGCTCGTGGCCAGGGCGGGGATGGTCTCGTCGGTGTTCGGGTGCGACGACAGGAGGCCGAAGTCGTTGTTGTCGTAGAGTTCGCCGCGGAAGCCGTTGTTGGCGTTGGGTCCGACGCGTCGGAGCGTCGGCGGCGTGCCGGTGGTGAACTGACGGAGCGTGCCGCCGCGCACGGCGCGCGGATCGGCGAACTCCTGCTGCTCCGCGCCGTCGTGCCAGACGAGGTCCTTCGGGAGGTCGGCCGGCGTGGCGAAGCGGAAGAAGTCCTTGTGCTCGGCGTAGTAGGCCGCGGCCTTCGGGTCTTCGTAGGTCTGGGCCGACGCGGACGTCAGCGCGCAGAGGAGGGCGAGCAGGTGTCTCATCGTTGGGCGCGACGGAGGTCGAAGGCGTCCTGGAGCGCCTCGCCGATGGAGTTGATCATGACCATGGTGCCGACGAGGCAGAACAAGGTGGGTCCGAGGATCCACCAGGCGTTCCAGTTCTCCTTGGCCTGATGGAGGAGGTCGCCCCACGAAGGTTCGGTCGGCGGCAGGCCGAAGCCGAGGTAGTCGAGGGCCGAGAGCGAGAAGACGAGCCCGTGCAGGCTGAAGGGCAGCGTGGTCAGGATGACCGTCGCGCAGTTCGGCAGGATGTGACGCCAGATGATGCGCGCATGGCCGGCGCCCAGCGCCCGCGAGGCGGTGACGTAGTCGCGGGCGGAGACCTGGTAGGCGGAGGCGCGGAGCTGCTGGGCGAGGCCGATCCAGGAGAACGCGACGAGGATCAGGATGAGGACGGAGAGCGTCGGCTCGAGCAGGCTCGCGAGGAAGATGATCGCGTAGAGGAACGGGATGTTGGACCAGATCTCCATGAGGCGCTGGCAGGCCATGTCGAACCAGCCGCCGAAGTAGCCCATCGCGGCGCCGAGCAGCAGTCCGACGCCGTAGACGCACGGCAGGTAGATGAACGCGGAGAGGAGCAGCAGGCGGAAGCCGCCGAAGAGCCGGGCGGTCATGTCGTGGCCGGATTCGTCCGTACCCAGCCAGTGTCCGTCCAGTCCGGGCGGGCAGGGCGAGGGCACCTGGGTCCGCAGCGCGCCTTTGGGTACCCAGTCGGTCCGGTCGTCCGCCGGCACGCGTTGCGCGAGCTGGCCGTCGACGAACTTCGCGCGGGCGAGGCCGACACCGTCGACGAAGAGGCGGGCGTCACCGGAAGGCCGGCCGTCGATGATGGTCCACGATTGGCGGCGGGTGCCATCGGCGTTGAGGGTGAAGATGCGGCCTTCGGCGATCACCCCGCGCGGATCCCGCCAGCGTCCCGCCGCGTCCCGCGACACCGCGGGCATGACTTCGCAGACTTCGCCGGGCGCGAAGGGCACGGGCGGAAGCACCAGCCAGCCCCGGCCGTTCGCCTTCAGTTCCTCGGCGAGCAGGCGGTAGTTGGGTTCGCCTTCGATCGCCAGGCCGAGTTCGCGTCCGGAGATGAAGCCGGCGAAGACCGGGAAGCGCGTCTGGCCGTCGATGCGCAGGACGAGCGGCCGGTTGCCCACGAGCAAAGGTCCGAGGAGGGCCAGCAGGGACAGCGTGAGCAGGGTCAGCAGGGACCACCAGCCGAAGCGGTTGCGGCGGAACCGTTCGAAGCGTTGCACCGTGATCGGGTCAAAGAAGCTCATGCGGACTTGTCGAACCGGATGCGCGGGTCGACGGCGGCGACGCAGAGGTCGGAGACGATGTTGCCGAGGAGCATCGCCAGGCTGGAGAGGGTGAGGAGGCCGAGGAAGACGGGGAAGTTGCGGTGCACGAGCGAGTCGTAGCCCAGGAGCCCGAGTCCGGGGATGTTGAACGTCACCTCGATGAGGAAGGAGCCCGTGAGGAAGAACCCGAGATTGCCGCCGAAGGTCGCGGCCAGCGGAATCAGCGAGTTGCGGAGCGCGTGCACGAAGACGATGCGCAGATGGCCCAGGCCCTTGGCCTTCGCCGTGCGCACGTAGTCGGCGGCGAGGTTGTCGAGCAGGCCGTTACGCGTGAAGAGCGTGAGCGCGGTGAAGGCGCCGACCATCTCGCAGGCCAGCGGGACGACGGTGTGGTGGACGCGTCCGCCCCAGGTGAGCGCAGCCCAGTCGAAGCCCTTGGTGGGGAACCAGCCGAGCTGGAAGCAGAGGAACTGCAGCGCGGCGACGGCGAGGATGAAGCCCGGGATCGAGTAGAGGACGAAGAGCACCTGCGAGGAGCCGCGGTCGAACCAGGCGTCGCGCTGCAGCGCCTTGGCCACGCCGAGCGGGATCGAGATCGCGTAGGCGAGCAGGAGCGACCAGGCGCCGAACCAGGCCGAGATGGGCAAGCGCGCCTTGATCTCATCCCAGACCGGCTTGTCGCTCGTCGTGGAGTCGCCGAGCTCCGCTTGGAGGAGGCCGGCGTAGGCCTGGCGATACACGAGCACGCGCGGAGCTTTTTCCGGGTCGTCGGGCAGCGGGGCCGGGGCGGCTCGCCAGTTCGGCCGGATGAGTTTGGCGTCGGCGGGCGTCACGGCGTAGCCGCCTTGCTCGGCACGGACGGCGAGTTTCAGGGTGGCGCCTTCGATTCGGTCGTCCGCCACCTCGGCCTCGGCCTTGCCGTCCTTGTCGAGACGGACGGTCACCCAGTCGGCCGGGCCCGGGACGACGCCGAGCCAGATGGCGTAGGCTTCCGGGAGGGAGCGGTCGAAGCCGTAGCGACGACGCAGGTTGTCCATCTCCTCGGGCGAGGCCGGGCCGCTCGGGCGGGCGGCGGCGGTCTGCTTGCGGTCGGCCTGCTGGCGTTCGGCCATGGCCTGTTCGATCGGGCCGCCGGGGACGAAGCGGGTGAAGCAGAACGCGACGAAGGTGATGCCCACGAAGGTCAGTGGGACTAGCAGCAACCGTCTGAGGACGTAGTCGCGCATCGCGGGCCTCCATAGGGCAATCACGGGCGGAGAGGGGTCAACCTCGAAAGGACTCGGCTTGCACCCCGCGGCAGAGGTCGCACCTTGGGCGGGGTGCCTTTGCTTTACTCCCTCGGCTGGTTCCTGCTGATGTTGCTCCTGGCGTTCGCCGTGGTCGGCCTGCTGCTGTTCGCGGTCTTCCTGCTCGCGTTCGCCTGGCGGGCGCCTCGCCGTCACCGGACGATGTCCTTGGGCTATTGCGCGGTCCAGACCGGCTGCTGGCTGTTCTTGAAGTGTTTCTATCGGATCCGCCTCAAGGGGCTGGAGAATATTCCCGACCAAGGCGGGGTGCTCCTCATCGCCAACCACGTGGCCTATGTCGACGTCCTGCTGGTGGGGGTCTTGTCGCGCCGACCGGTCCGCTTCCTCTCCTGGGAAGGATTCGAGCACCAGAAGGTGATGCGGTTCCTGACGCGCACGATGGGGACGATCCCCGTGGCGGAGACCAAGGCGAAGGATGCGATCCAGAAATCCGCCGACGCGCTCAAGGCCGGCGAGGTGGTCTGCATCTTCCCGGAAGGCAGCCTGACCCGCAACGGCGGCATCCTGCCTTTGCGCAAGGGTTACGAACTCATCGCCCGCCGGGCCGAATGTCCGATCGTGCCGATGGCCATCGACGGGATGTGGGGTTCGTTGTTCAGCTTCAGCGGCGGCAAGTTCTTCTGGAAGATGCCGAAGCATTTCCCTCGTCCCGTCACCGTGGTCATCGGTCAGGCTTATCCGGCGACCGAGCACGCGCGGACGCGGCTGCGCCTGCTCGAACTGGCCGCGGAGGCCTTCGCGCTGCGCGCCTCCCTCGGCGGACATCTCGGCCGCGAGGTCGCCGAGGGCTTGGCGAAGAAGGGCGGGGCGGTCGCGTTGGTCGACCGGACGTCCGCCCGCCGTGAGTTCGGCGGCGCGACCTTGCTGGCGCTCGGCTGGGCCTTCGCCGGCGAACTGAAGCGCCGCACCTCGGCGAAGCGCGTGGCGATCGTGCTCCCGCCGGGCGTGGCCGCCGCGGTGGCCAATCTCGGTTGCTTGCTCGCCGACAAGGTGCCGGTGAACCTCAACTTCTCCCTCGGTCGCGAACAGGCGCTCTCCTGCCTGCGGCGGGCGGAGGTCGACCTGGTCGTCACCGCCGGGGCCTTCCGTAGCAAGCTCTCCGAGAAGTCGCCCGATTTCCCGTGGGGCGACCGCGTGCTCGACGTCGCCGACTTCCTGACGTCGCACCCGCGGGCGGACCTCGCCTTCCGGATCGGCCTCATCCGCTGCCTGCCTGCCTCCTGGTCGCTGGCCTGCATGGGTCTGCCGAAGCATGGCGGCGAAACGGAGGCCGCGCTGCTCTTCACCAGCGGCAGCTCCGGCCAGCCTAAGGGCGTGCGCCTGTCTCACCGCAACATCCTGGCCAACCTCCGCCAGATCGAGGATGCCGATATCCTGCCGGACGGCGCGGTGCTGCTCAGCAGCCTGCCCGTCTTCCATAGTTTCGGTTTCACCATCGGACTCTGGTATTGCCTGTCGCGTGCGCCGCGCCTCGTGACCTTGCCGTCGCCGCTGGATTCCGCCGCCGCCGTCAAAGCCATCAAGGAGGAGAAGGTCACCGTCGTCGTCGGCACGCCCACGTTCCTCCGCCCGTATCTCCGTCGCGGCACCGCGGCCGACTTCGCCTCGCTCGAATGGGCGGTGGTCGGGGCCGAGAAATGTCCGGCCGACCTGGTCGACGGTTTCGCCACGCAGCTCGAGACGCCGATGCTCGAAGGTTACGGCATCACCGAGACCAGCCCGGTCCTGTCGGTCAATGTCCCGGACCGCGCCGATACCGAGGCTCCCGGCGGGATCTGGGTCGGCAACGTCCGCGGATCCGTCGGCCGTCCGGTCATCGGCATCGCCGTCCGTTTCCTTGATCCGACCACCGGCGACGTGCTGCCGAGCGGGCAGGTGGGTCTCCTCGAGGTGCGGGGTGCCAACGTCTTCATGGGCTACCTCGATGCCGAGCAGACCGCCAAGGCGATGACGCCGGATGGCTGGTATCGCACCGGCGACCTCGCGCGTCTGGATGACGACGGCTTCCTGCATCTGGCCGGCCGCCTTTCCCGTTTCTCGAAGATCGGCGGCGAGATGGTCCCGCATGGCACCGTCGAAGACGCCCTACGCAAGGTCATGGGCCTGGCTGACGCGGCCGAGGTCAAGGTCGCCGTCGCGAGCGCGGCCGATCCGGCCAAGGGCGAGCAGCTCGTCGTGCTGCATGTCGACGATGTCGACGCAGAGGCGATCCGTTCGGCCTTGGCCGCCGAAGGCATTGCTAACCTGTGGATTCCCAAGGTGTTCAAGAAAGTACCCGTCATCCCGATTTTAGGCACGGGTAAGCTGGATTTGAACAAGTTGCGGGAGCTGGCACAGGGCTGACGCGGTTTTGGCTCGCTTGTGGCTTAGGGTCGATTGTCCTCACCGACGATCATGCCTAAAAAGAAGAAGCCCGCGAAGAAGTCCGTCAAGGTGGTCACCGCCCGGAAGCCGGCTCCGAAGCCGGCCAAGAAAGCCAAGGCCCAGCCCGCCGCCGGCTCGCCGGTCGCCGAATTCCGCGACGCCATCCTGCGCCATCTCAAGAGCACCTTCGCCCGCGATCGCGTCACCGCCACCCGCAACGACTGGTGGATGGCCACGTGCATGGCCGCCCGCGACCAGATGCTGGAGCGCTACATCGACACGCAGGCCCAGCACGCCAGCAAGAACGTCCGCCGCGTCTACTATCTCTCCCTCGAGTACCTGATGGGCCGCGTGCTCACCAACAATCTCGTCAACCTGCAGCTCCGCGACGTCGCCACGGCCGCCTTGGCCGAGCTCGGGCAAGACCTCGAGAAGGTCGCCGATGAAGAGGCCGACATGGGCCTCGGCAACGGCGGCCTGGGCCGCCTCGCCGCCTGCTTCCTTGATTCCCTCGCCACGATGGACATCCCGGCCATCGGCTACGGCATCCATTACGAATTCGGCCTGTTCCGTCAGACCTTCGCGCAGGGCCGTCAGGTCGAGGTGGCCGATAACTGGCTCGCGAACAACAACCCTTGGCTCATCCGTCGTCCGAACTTCCGCGTCAGCGTGCCGCTCTACGGCCGCGTGAAGCACAGCACCGACGACCGTGGCAACCATTGCGCCGAGCTCGTCGAGACGCGCAACCTCCTGGGCGTGCCCTGGGATATCCCGATCGCGGGCTTCGCCGGCAGCAGCGTGAATTTCCTCCGCCTCTGGGAGTCCAAGGCCGCCTCCGAGTTCGACTTCCGCGCCTTCGACCGCGGCGGCTACGTCGAGGCCGTGCACGAGCGCGATTCGAGCGAGATCGTCTCTAAGGTCCTTTATCCGAATGACAGCACCGAGAGCGGCAAGGAGCTGCGCCTCGTCCAGCAGATCTTCTTCGTATCCTGCTCGCTGCAGGACATCCTGCGTCGCCACCGTCGCCTCAACGCCGACTTCGGCAACCTGCCGGCCAAGGCCGCGGTCCAGCTGAACGACACGCACCCGGCCATCGCGGTCGCCGAAATGATGCGCCTGCTGGTCGACGTCGAGCGCCTGACCTGGGACGAAGCCTGGGCCCTTTGCACTCAGGTGTTCAGCTATACCAACCACACCTTGCTGCCCGAAGCCCTCGAGACCTGGTCGGTGCCGCTTTTCGAGAAGGTGCTCCCGCGCCATCTCGAGATCATCTACGAGATCAACCGCCGGCACCTCGAGGACGTCGAGCAACGCTGGCCGGGCGACGACGCCCGCAAGACCGAGCTTTCGATCATCCAGGAGGGCTTCCCGAAGCGCATCCGCATGGCGCACCTCGCCGTGGTCGGTTCGCACCACGTCAACGGCGTGGCCGAGCTCCACACCCGGCTGATTCGCTCCAATCTGTTCCCCGGCTTCAACGAGCTGTGGAAAGGCAAGTTCGTCAACGTCACCAACGGCGTCACGCCGCGCCGATGGGTGCGCGGCTGCAATCCGGAGCTCGGCGCCCTGTGCGACGAGGTCGCCGGCAAGGGCTGGGAGGCCGACCTCGGCCGCCTGCGCAAGCTCGACGCCTTGGCTGACCGTCCGGCGTTCCAGGATCGCTTCCTCGCGATCAAGCGCGCCAACAAGGTGCGCCTCGCCGCCCGCATCAAGGACCTCGTCGGCGTGGAAGTCTCGCCCGACGCGCTCTTCGACGTCCAGATCAAGCGCCTGCACGAATACAAGCGCCAGCACCTCAACCTGCTGCACATCCTGCACCTGTACCGCCGCATCCTGAACGAGCCGAACGGGCAGTTCACGCCGCGCGTCTGCATCTTCGGCGCCAAGGCCGCTCCGGGCTACGCCCTGGCCAAGCACATCATCCACGCCATCAACCGCGTCGCCGCCGTCATCAATTCCGACGAGCGCGTCCGCGGTCTGCTCAAGGTCGTCTTCCTGCCGGACTACCGCGTCTCGCTCGCCGAGCGTATCATCCCGGCGGCCGACCTTTCCGAGCAGATCTCCACCGCGGGCAAGGAAGCTTCCGGTACCGGCAACATGAAGCTTGCCCTCAACGGCGCGGTCACCATCGGCACGCTCGATGGCGCCAACGTCGAGATCGGCGAAGAAGTCGGCGACGAGAACATCTTCATCTTCGGCCTGCAGGTCGAGGAGGTCGAGCAGCTCTGGGCCGACGGCTACGATCCGCGCGCCGTGCTCGCCGCGGACCCCGAACTGTCCGCGCTCCTCGATTGGCTGCGTTCCGATACCTTCACCCCGGAGCAGGCCGGGGCGCTTTCGCCCGTGGTCGAATCCCTGGTGGACGGCGGCGACCCTTACCTCGTGCTGGCCGACTTCCGCAGCTATGTGGACGCCCAGGCCAAGGCCGAGAAGGCCTTCCTGGACCGTCGCCGCTGGGCCGCCATGGCCATCCGGAACGTCGCCCGTTGCGCCAAGTTCTCGTCCGATCGCTCGATCGGCGATTACGCGAAGCTCATCTGGAAGACCAAATCCCACCCCATTCCCCGCTAAGAAGGGGTTGAGGTCGGTCGCCAAGGCGCCCAAGATGGGCGGCCTTGCGACCCCGCGTCTCCATCCCTGTGCTCCTGGCGCTGACGGCTTTCACGCTGCCCGCGGCCGAGCGCCCGCCCGGCGGCATCAAGGCCGGCGTGGTCATCACGGCCGAAGGGGGGATCGAGGGTAAGCAGGAATATCGTTACGACGCCGAAGGCCGTCCGTTGGACGGCACGCCGGGAAAGCCGCGTCCCTCCGTGCCCGGCCGGCCGCTCGGCTTCGTCGGCAAGGCCCCCGTCGAATCTTCGGCCAAGGTCGTCCCTGCGTCGCCGACGCCGGCGCCACAGCAGACCATCAAGACCGCCGACGGACGCACCGTGCCCTTTTCCGTTTCCGGCCAGGGCATCGGCAAGAGCGTCGATGATGCCGTGGACTTCAACGCCGGCCTGAAGAAGGCGTCCAAGTCGAGCGGTCTCATGGAGCAGCGGTTCGACAAGTCGATGTCTTCGCTCGGCAAGGATCAGGTCTACTCCCGCAACAACCTCGTCACCCTCGACACCTGGCACGGCCGTTATGACAACATCGGCCGCAAGAAGTCCGACGTCGAACTCAAGGACACGCTCGGCGCTCCCGTCCGGCCGAAGGACACCGTCGAGGTGAAGTCGGTCGACCGGATCAAGTCGGCCGTCAGCGGGACCAAGGCCGAAGTGAGGGACTGGGAGGAACGCATGGGTGTCGAAAGCAACCCGAAGTATGCCGGCGTGAAATCCAATTGGCAGGGCCGGCTTAATCCCGACCCCAAGACGGTGGATCAGCTTTCGATGCAGGACATCAACCGCTATCAGTTCCGTCGGAATCGCTCGAGCGACCCCGGCCTGCCGGTGGTCAAGCCGGGTGCGGAAGGCGTCCAGTCCAAGGGCGGCCAGAAGTAATTGGCTGAATTTGAGGCGCTTACGGCTCTTTTTTGCCTCGCAGGTTCGGCGGGGTGATTTACTCCTAGACGCTTAACTTCATGAGCGACGCTCAGCCCAGACCTGCCGGCCCCGGCATCAGCGACCTCGAGGTCAAGGATGGCCAGATCATCTTCGACTCCGTCTGGTCCAGTCTGGAACGCGAATTCGGCCGCGAGAAGCTGGCCTTCCCGCGCGAGATCTTCTGGCTCAACGGCGCCCCGGGCGCCGGCAAAGGCACCAATACCGCGTTCATCCTCCAGTACCGCGATTACGCCGCCGACCCGATCGTGGTCAGCGACCTGCTCTCGAGCCCCGAAGCCAAGAAGCGCATCGACGCCGGCATGCTCGTCGGGGACCGCGAGGTGGTGGAGATCCTCTTCCGCAAGCTGCTCGCCCCGGAATACGTCAGCGGCGCGATCGTCGACGGCTTCCCTCGCTCGATGGTGCAGGTGGAGTGCCTCAAGCACCTCTTCGCCAAGCTCAACGACCTCCGCACGGAGTTCCGCGGCCGCAGCGAAGGCATTCGCTTCCCGAAGCCGCATTTCCACATCCTCGTCCTGTTCGTCGACGAGAACGAATCCGTCCGTCGCCAGCTCAAGCGCGGCCAGGAGGCCATCGCCCAGAACGAGAAGGCCGCCCGCGAAGGCGGTCCGCTCGCCGAGGTCCGCAAGACCGACCTGACGGCCGAAGCCGCCCGCAACCGTTACCGCGTCTTCAAGGAGCGCACCTATGAGCCGCTGCAGTCGCTGCGCGACATCTTCCACTACCACTTCATCAACGCGCAGGGCTCCCTGCCGGAAGTCCAGGCCCGCATCATCAAGGAGCTCCAGTACCAGAGCTCCCTCGAGCTGTCGGAAGAGACGTACGACCTCATCTCGCCGATCCCGCTGGCCTCGCAGATCGTCCAGCACGCCCGCCAGGACCTCGTCCGCCGCCTCGACGACTACGCCGAGCGCAACGCCGAGACCTTCCGTCAGGTCATCGAGCTGATCCAAGGCAAGTTCCTGCCGATCATCAAGGCGCACGCCATCTCCGGCCAGGCCCACGTCAACATCGAGACCCCGGTCTTCGACGACCCGCTGGCCATCTCGATGTTCATCGACATCTTCTCCGAGCGCGGCTTCCACGCCGTGGTCGACCAGCACCGCATCGAGATCCCCGAGACCATCGTCGCCGGCACCGGCAAGGTGATCACGCGCGTCAAGAAGGTCTGGCGCGTCTCGATCCGCTTCGAAGGTTCCGAGATCCGCCGCGGCGGCGCCTGAGTTCAGCGCGCCACGGAGGGTTCGGCGTCGATCCGGTTCTCCGCGCCCTCGCGGACCATGAGCAGCGGTGCGGCGCTTCTGCGGTCAGCCGGGCGGTCGTCGCGCAGGAGGTTGCCGGTCACGAGGCTCTTCTTGAGGCGGGTCAGGCGGAGGGCGTGGCCGTCGCTGTCCAGGATGCTGTTATCGCTGATACGCAGGCGCGAGGAGTCTTCGACGTCGACCGCGGCTTCCTTGCCGCGGACGCCTACGACCACGTTGCCGGAGAAGGCGGAGTCCGCGACGCGGCGCAGGACGACGCCGTTCTTCTCGGCGAGGCCGTTGCCATTGACGAGGTAGCGGGGATTGCGGTCGAAGTTGTTGCCGGTGACGACGATGTTCTGGCTGTCTTCGATCAGGAGGTCGTGCGCGAAGCCTTCCCAGAAGGTGTTCCCCGAGATGGTCACCCCGCGGGCTTCGCGGAGCTCGATGTTCACCTGCACGTCGCTGAAGACGTTGCCGATGATGGTCACGTGGCCTTCGCGGGTGGTGGCGCGGCCTTCGCGCCGGAGCAGGGAAGGGTCGGAGCCGGCGCCGAGGATCCGGATGTTGGCGGCGCCCGGCGCCTTATGGGTATGTTGGATCGTGCAGCCGGTGATCGCGACCTCGGCGATCGAACCGCCGGTCGAGTCGAGGAAGATGTTGGCCGAGGGCGGACCGTTCTCGTCGTGGTTGGCCTCGATGTCGCAGGTGCCGATGTGCAGGTTGCGCACTTCTCCGCCCACGGCGACGATGCCTCCGCCGAGGTTATAGCTGATGTGGCAGCCGACGACGTTGGTCTGATGCTGGTTGACCTGGTCGAGGTAGAGTCCGACGCCGCGGTTACGGTAAAGATGGCAGTCGGCCACGATGACGTTGCGGTTGCGCTCGGTGAGGTGGATGCCGTGGCGGCATTCTCGGATGGTCAGGCGCGAAAGGGTCAGCTGCATGGTGCCGGTGGCCTCGATCCCGTCGGCCTCGGCGTGCGCGCCCAGGATCTCGAGTCCCTGCACGACGGGGGTGCGCTGGGCCCAGGTCTCAGGCTTGAAGGATTTCGGCGCGGCGGTGCCTCCGTGGGTGCCGATGATTTTCAGGGCGGGCCCCGGGCCGGCCATGATGAGGGTGGCCGTGCCATCGGATGAGAGGCCGAAGGCCCCGAGCTTGGCGAGGTCGACCGTGACCGTCTTCGTCAGCCGATACTTTCCTTTCGGCAACTGCACGCCGCCGCCGGCGTCGACGAGCTTCTGCAGGGCCGCGGTGTCGTCCGCCTGCCCGTCGCCGGTCAAGGGCGCGGCGGCCGCGGACCCAAGGCAGAGCCAGGTCCACAGACAGGCGGAGAGCGTCCGGGCGGGGTTCATTTCTTGAGCAACTCGGCCATCGCCCGGCCCATGGCCTCTCCGACGTCCATGTAGGTTTCAGCGTTGCCGTTGTAGTGGCTGTTGCCGGATCCGCCCTTGGAGAGCGGGTGGGCGTAGACCGTGGCGACGTTGCCCTTGAATTCGGGGTATTTCCCGGATTCGCCATCCACCGCCAGCTGGGCCTCCAGGATTTTTCCTCCGTTGCCGCCGGACCCTTTTACGGCCTCGCCCAGGGTGGCCAGCACGAACTTAGCGCGCGGGGCCTCGAAATCCTGCCGGAGCCTGCGGATGAAGCGCACAAGGTTGGCTTCGTACTCGGCCGCATGGGCGGCGTTGCCGCCGTCTTTTTCGCCCTGCCAGAAGAAGAAACCCGCGACCTCGTGGTGGTCCGCGCCCGGATGATGTTTCTTGAGGTCGGCGAGGATGCGCTTGGCGTTCGCGACGTCGTCGTCGTACTGCTTTCCGGCATACCAATCGATCGGTTTGCCTTTCTTGTCCACCCAAGGAAGGGGCGGTGGCGTATCCACGCCCTTGGTCGGGTCGGCCGGCCACGAATCAGGACGCTCCTTGTAGGCAGGGTATACCTTGCCGTCGTGCAAGGTCCGCAGGCTGCCGGGAGGCAGCAGGTCCCAGCCGAGGCTGCGATTGCCGATGCAGCTTTTGAGGAGCATCACCGGCGCTGAGATCGCGTCGCCGAGAGGGTGGCCGATGCCGAGCTCAGGCCCCAGGTTTCGGCCGCCCGCCTTCAGCCATTCATCGTTGAAGATCTGCATGCCGCCGGCGCGGCCGACCATCACCCGCACGTAGCGGACGTCATCCCGGGCGGTCCAGACGCCCGCGGCGTCGACGAGGTAAGGGTATTTCTTCTTCGCTTTGACGGCGTGTTCGAGCGAGCCATCAGGGCCTGTCACCTTGCCGAGTCCCACCATGTTCGATTGGCCTAGCAGGATGAACACCTGGACCGGTTTGGTCAGGTCGGCCGGTTCGGAGCGGACGGAGGCGGCGAAGGGGAGCAGGGCGAGGAAGCCGAACCGGAGCAGTGATCTCATCGGGAGCCTTTCAGGAAGCCTTCGGCCCCCATCCATTCGCCGGCGGTCTTGGTCCAGCCGTCGACCGGGAATTTCGTCTGGCGCGTGCCGAAGCCGTGGCCGCCCTTGGAGTAGATGTGGATCTCGGCCGGGAGGTTCTGGCGCTTGTATTCGATGTAGAGCTTGGCGGCCTCGAGCGGGTTGGCGCCGTCGTTGTGCGCGACAACGAAGAAACAGGGAGGGGCGTCGGCGGGGACGCTGAAGCCTTCGCGGAACTTGGTCTTGTCTTCCTTCTCGAGGAAGCCGCCGCCGTAGACGAAGATCGTGAAGTCCGGGCCGCGCGGGTCGTCGACGCCGGGCTTCTGTTCGTAGGTGCGGGGCGTGCGATCCCAGGAGGCGTGGCCGACGAGGTTGGCGCCGGCGGAGAAGCCGATCACGCCGACGCGCTTCGGGTCGATGTTCCATTCCTTGGCGTGCTTGCGCACGATGCCGAGCGAGCGTTGCAGGTCCTGGACGGGATAGCCGTAGGGCAGGCTCTCATCGGCCGTCGGGGTGCGGTAGCGCAGGAGGATGCCCGTGATGCCGATGCGGTTGAGCCATTCGCAGACGCCCGTGCCTTCGTTCTGCGTCGAGAGGAACCAGTAGCCGCCGCCCGGGCAGACGATGACCGCGGCGCCGTTCGGATTGGCGGCAGGGTAGACCGTGATCGAGGGCTCGTTGATGAACGTCTCGCGGCCGGGTTGGCTGCCTTTCGGGCCGATGCGATCGAGCACCGCCTTCGAGGGGTCGACGCGCTTGCCCGGGACGCCTTCGGGCCACAGCGGCAGGACGGTTTCGGCGGCGGAGGCGGAAGTCGCCAAAGCCAGGAGGAGGAGCGTGAGGAAGCGCATCGGGGTGAGGCTAGGACAGCACACCTCGGCGATTGTGCCAAACAAAGAAGCGGCCGAGGGGCCGCTTCGAGGGCTGAAGCTATGTCGGGTGCTCAGAGGGGCATCCTGCCAGTGTATTTGCTCGATATATACGGTTTTACTGACAATTCATCTTACTGACGGTCTGGCCCCATCATTGCCCCATGATAAAAAATGTAAGCATATTGATTGGTGTAATCACGCCGAGGAGCTTGGTTAGTCGAGAGCGTATCATGGCTCTTTTCTCAGTCTGGCGTAATCTGCCTGAAGAGTTTACTCCAACTCATTACGGTTTCCATGAGCCGATCAACAGGCCGTTTTCTCTGGAAAACGGGGAGGATGTCCTGCCTGGGGCGCTTAACTTAGGGCACGGTAATATCACCATGTTTAAGAGAAACACGCGAATCTCATCGTTGGCATTTCTATCGGCGCGGCGTGGCTGGAATTCGAGATGCAACAGTTTCATGGTCCGTTTGGATTATCAGCATTTAGCCGGACGCCTTGATGTCATCCGTTCATACGTGCGGATGCTTTTTGAAGCTTTGGACGGAGCGTACGCGTTCGCTACTTTGGCTGGTTCGAAGCCTTTTCGTGACGATGAGGCGGGCGAGGTTGGAGGCGTGCTTATTCCGCCTGTTAACATTGGGGATGGGCTCAAGTATCTTACGGCTATTCACTGGATCAATGTTTTCGGCAGAGAATACGTCGATTTTTTTGGAAAGGATGTCCTGGGCTCGTTGGGTGCCGTGCCTTCGAATGACGGTAAAAGCTACTGGCTTCAGCCGGCGGATGATCCGCGCGACATGTTTACCGAATCCGGCATTGCATATTCGCAAGAACTGAGGCGCCGGACGCTTAAGCCACGGGCCTTCTGGGATAGGGAGTTTGAACGTCGATATGATGATGAGAAGCTCAGGCTTGAATTGGCTAACAAGCTCTTCGTCACGCCTCTTTATACCGATTATGAGACTCCGGTCTTCGATTTTTCTGAAATCGTCCTCCCGCGCCCTAATGCGCGACCTCTTGATTCCGATGCGTGAGGGTGTCTGTCATGGGTGATTGGTGCGAGAACCGAGTCTTGTTGGTCGGGCCTGCCAAGATGTTAGACTCTTTGCTTTTCGCCATGACTGGCGTAGAGGCGCATGAAGTCATGCAGGCATTCGTCCCTATTCCAGATGGGTTGACGGGCCATTCCCGTGATGCGTGGATTGCGGATAATTGGGGAACCGACATGGTGATTGTCACGAAGCATGACCGTATTGATTCCATGAACCTAGTTGTTCACTTCCGGTCCGCTTATTCTCCCCCTGTTCTTTTTTACAAAAAGTTATCTTCTTCGGGGCTGCATGTTGATGCCGCCTTCAATCTTTCCGGGGTCTTTTGCGGCAAATATCATGCGGGTAAGTTCGATTGCTGCGATTACGTGGGTATGTCGGCCGAAGAGGCTGCTTCTGTAATTCCGGGGGATGTCGACGCGGAGTTCGGAATTGTTGCCGAACTTAGGTCCGCCGAGAGCGATGATGGGACTGACGGCAACTGAAATTGAGATTTGTCAGTTGAACCCTGTGACAGGCCTCCCCCTGGGGCTCCGCGTATTCTGAAATTCCTTAGGATGACCCAGCTTGATCTATCCAATTGGGTGTAATAAAAAGGCCGCCCAATTGGGCGGCCTTCTGATGGGCTGGATGTCCGCTCAGGCGATGGCCTTGACGTAGATTTCGTTGGCCTTCTTCCAGTCGACGACCTTCCAGAAGGCGTCCACGTAGTCGGGGCGGCGGTTCTGGTACTTGAGGTAGTAGGCGTGTTCCCAGACGTCGAGGGCGAGGACCGGGGTGCCGTTCACGT
>Ga0222712_10001865_pt1 | contig 25203 bp, 17 predicted proteins | sample C33_657DmetaG_FD_165043 | JGI IMG/M metagenome (GOLD analysis project Ga0222712, IMG submission 165043) | Estuarine water microbial communities from San Francisco Bay, California, United States - C33_657D | ecosystem: Environmental > Aquatic > Marine > Unclassified | place: USA: California... | reverse complement strand
GTAGGAGAAATTTTTTCATAAAATAGTTTTCTATTGATTAGTCTGTTTAATCTTAGTATATAAAGTTGCTACTTCAATCCAATTAAATTTACGCTATAAGTTTGGTTTCATCCACATATCCTGACGATCCATTTTGATATTATCCGAGACTGCTTTATTTTGAAATAAAGTTGCCTTAGTTTGGGGTGCATTCCCGCTGGCACTAAATGGTTGAAAGGCAACAGGGCTAATATATAATAAAGCCTTATTTAAAACAGTTTCATAAGGGTCGCCAAGTTGCTTATAGGGTAATACATTATCCGTAATGGCAATATTGGGTAAAAATCCATCTTTGGTACCGTAATTGGATTCGTCTTTTGCATTCGCAATTTTAAAAGTAATCGGTTGCAAACCGTAGTTCCATCTATTCTTGCTATCCGTTAATGTAAAGGAGCCTACATTTTTTCCATAAGTATGTTCTCCCACCAATATTACGTCCATAAAGGGCTTTAAATTATTAATCACTAATTCACTTGCCGATGCGGAGCTGTTGGATATTAAGAAGAATACCCTAGTTAATGTACCTAAATTATTATTTTCTGATTTAAAGTTGGTATTAAATGCACTACTTCCACTTGATTTATTTAATTCCTCCGTATAAGTAGCATTGTACACTTTTTTATTCATGACCGTTCCTACTCTTGCTGCCAAATCTTTTACAATTAAATTAGTCATTAAATCAGATGAGCTAACATATCCACCTCCATTATATCTTAAATCAATGACTAGTTCATTTACACCACCTGATTTAAATCGTCCAAAAACATTTCTTAAGCTATCATCAAAGCTGGATAAAAATTGTATGTATGCGATATAGCCTACTTTTTTACCACCCCATTTTATAATGGTATCTTTTAAAATTGGGTTGGTTTGTAATTCAACTTTTGTCAATGATGCACTTACCCCCGTGCTTGCAAATACACCAGCAGCATAGGATCCAAGCCCTAATTTTAAACTTTCATTTTGTAATATAGAAGCATAATTACTTGGCGTAATCGTTTTATCATCCACCTTTAAAATAATATCACCTCTTTTTAATCCTGCTTTTTCCGCAGGGCTACCTTTCAAAACATAAGCAATGACAAAAGCGATATTGGCTTGTGTGTTATCGGTATAAAAAATAGAATATTTAATACCTAACACCGTATTAATTCCATTTAATTGATTTGCTAAATTAGTTGCACTACTATCAATCCATGAAAATCGATCCGTATTCCCATAGTCATATAAAATACTATAAAAATATTTCATAGGATTATCTTTCAAATTCGTTGCTGAAATTTTGGGCATATTTGTGTTCCACAAATAATAATAATTCATGCTATTGTAAATCCATGTATTCACATCTTCAGATGCAGTGCCGGCATTATTAACAGGTACGTCTTTTTTACAAGCCATTAGCAACAATACAAATACAAATGGGGTTAATATTTTTTTCATAATTGAAACACTTTATCAATTGTAAATTTAAATAAATAAAGGACACAAATGTGCTCCTTTTTATTTTCATGTTTGAAGCAGCTTATTTTAACTTAATTTTGATATTAATTCATGTAGCATATGCCCAATAAAAGGAGCTCCTCCAAATTATTACTATTCCTTGTGTCGTTTACCATGGTTTTATCCTATTCAAATGTGAAGGGCCAAAAATCCACTACACCTAATTATATTGAATCTATCAATGAATGGCATAAACTAAGGGAGGCGGAGTTAAAATCACCCAAGGGTTGGTTGAATTTAGAAGGGTTGTTTTGGTTGCATAAAGGAGTGAACACCTTTGGTATTAGTAAGAATAATGATTGTGTTTATGAAAACCCCCATCCTTCTGATGTATTTTTCCCCGATCATTTAGGGAATTTTATTTTTGAAGGGGATAGTGTCATGTGGGAGAGCCTTGATAAATATATGGTTAAGGTAAATAATCAAGACATGCCCCTAAAATCAAAGGTTTGTATTTTTAATGCGAACGGCCTTAGTTCAGACATGAGCTGGATAATGTCAGGCGCTTCATTTACCTGGACCATTATTAAAAGGGAAGATAAAATTGGGGTACGATTCCGGAATTTAAAATCGGACAATGTTTCATCTTTTAAGGGGATAGCTCATTTCCCAATCAATGAAAAGTTTAAAATTAAAGCCTTCCTACAACCGCCTATTGAAACGTATTTGATGATATCAAATGTTTTGGGTCAGCAAGTGGCTTCTAAAAATGCAGGTAAGCTTCAATTTACATATCAAGGCAAACCCTATAGCTTGGATGTAATTGACGAAGGAGAGGAGCAACTTTTTATCACTTTTGGGGATGCTACTTCGGGTGCAACCACTTATAGTGCAGGCCGCTTTATTTATATCAATAAGCCAGATGCTAAAGGAAATACTTTTATTGATTTTAATCAAGCCTTTAATCCGCCTTGCGCATTTACTAAATTTGCGACCTGCCCCTTGCCACCCCCACAAAATAGTTTGCCTTTCGCAATTACCGCAGGCGAAAAAAATTATGGACATCACTAATCAGTCCATTAACTTTGAAATAATATGAATAGTCCAATACCATTTACCCACTATAAAATTGCGATCATCGGCTTGGGCTATGTAGGCCTACCTTTAGCAGTGGCTTTTGGTGAAAAATATCAAGTGGTTGGATTTGATATTCATTCAGAACGTATTGCCAATTTAAAAAAAGGAATAGATACTACATTGGAATGTACCTCCCAGGAAATAGCCAATGCCCATCAGCTCGTTTTTACAGATGACTTAACGCAAATTAAGGATTGTACTATTTTTATTATCACGGTTCCCACACCCGTTACAAAAGTCAAACAGCCCGACTTAAATTTACTGTTGACTGCTTCAAAAATGGTTGGAGGGGTAATAAAAAAAGGAGATATCATTATTTATGAAAGCACCGTGTATCCTGGTTGTACCGAAGAGGATTGCGTTCCTGTTTTGGAAGCATTTAGCGGGCTAAAATATAATCAAGAATTTTATTGTGGCTACTCCCCCGAGCGGATTAATCCAGGCGATAAAATTCACACCCTTACAAAAATTATAAAAGTGACTTCTGGTTCAACGGCTGAAGTAGCAACCATCGTTGACAATTTATATGCAAGTATTATTACTGCAGGTACCCATAAAGCGTCAAGTATAAAAGTAGCGGAAGCGTCAAAGTCCATTGAAAATGCACAACGAGATATTAATATATCATTTGTAAATGAATTGGCATTAATTTTTGATAAAATGGACATTGACACGCATGAAGTGTTAGCAGCTGCTGCGACCAAGTGGAATTTTTTACCATTTAAGCCAGGCTTGGTAGGCGGGCATTGTATTGGTGTTGATCCTTATTACTTAGCACATAAAGCAAGCAGCTTAGGCTATCATCCACAAGTAATATTATCAGGCAGACATGTGAATGACCAGATGAGTTCGTTTGTTTCTGAAAAAATAATCAAGCTATTAGTAAAAAATAATTTTAAAGTGCAAGGTGCTAAAGTTTTATTATTAGGCGTGACTTTTAAAGAAAACTGTCCTGATATTCGAAATTCTCAAGCGTTTGAAATATATACAGCACTAAAAAATAATGGTGTAGCCGTTTTTGCTTTTGATCCATTTGCAAACGCACAAGAAGTATTGTACGCCCATCAAATTAATTTAGTCACTTCATTTGAAACCTATGATGCTATTGTATTGACAGTAGCACATGACTTTTTTAAGTCATTGAACTATGCAAGTTTAAAATCATCCCCTACTTCGGTGATTTATGACACAAAAGCAATACTGGATAAAAGTATCGTCACCGCTCGTTTATAAAAATTTATTGCGGGTGATAAACGCTTTCCGCATTTTTCAGTACTTCATTTTTATCCAAAGTCATCTTTTTTAACTGTTGCGCTTGGTATAATGGGCGTTGATCAGCAAAGTGTTTATTTCCTTTAATGGAACTTGCGCCAAAAGTATTCACTGTTTCAATTAAGGGGAGTCCGCCATTTTTAGGAAACTTTACAAATCCTATATACGCATCCCCACTCACCATTTTACGTTTACCTTCCGTGCCATAAGCTTGACCTTGCACGGCAGCTAATACATCGGGCATACCTCCTTGTGGCCATTCTTCATCACCACGCACTAATTTTTGCATATCACCTAAAGTAACATCTAATCGATTAAAATTTTTCATTAAATAATCATGCGCATACTGAAAAGTAGCAACAGCTTCTTGCATACTTAATTTATCACTTTTCGCTTCATCACTATTTTTACGTCCACCCATTAATTTAGGGATGGAATAGTAAGCCAAATTATAAATCAAAGCGCCATTACTTTCAGCAACTGCATTGTGGTCCCATTTTTTTAAACTAACAATCAATGGGGCTAGTTGTGGGTATTTGGATTCATCTACCATAAATAAAGTATCCGAAGTATATCCGTAAGGGTATAAAATTGGATTGGGCAATTGACGATCAAATTTGATTCTCTTTAAATCGGCGTAACTAATTTTATCAAGTTGATCAATTAAATCCTTAGCGCGTCGGCTTCTGTTATTATGTGTAAGTTCATAGCCATCATTTACATCAAACTTTGCGCGGTTTAAATTTTCATTTTCGGCAGTAGCTAAAAATGGCGAGTGGTTGGTGTTAAATAAATAACCACTTGTCGGATTTAAATATTGTGGTAATTCATTAAGGGGTTTAAACTTAGTCCAAAGCGTTGCCATGGTATTCCCGGGAACCGTTGAATTCCAATGATAGCTGGTATCGGGATTACGGTAAGGCATCTTGCTATTTGAAATATAAAATATAGTATCGTTTTTATCCGCATACACAATATTAAACATTGCCAAATGATTTTGATTTAAAGCAGCTTTGAACTGTGTATAGTTTTGTGCTTTATTCATTGCATACCATTGTTGCAAGGCACCTGCATCCATTAAGGAAGGCAATCGCATTGAAAAATATTGTCCTGATGGTGTTGCAGCAGTAGGGCCATATATCGAAGTATAGGCTGTTTTATAGATCGGAATGGGTACCCCTTTAACACTTAATTTTATTCTTCTCTTTTCTAATTTCAGCCAGTTGCCGTCTACTTTATATTTTCCTGGATGTTGCTTATCAGTTTGAAGTTGATACATGTCAATTTTATCTTGCATATTCACCGTGTGCGCCCAAGCAATATTTGGTGTAGCACCATGAAAAATTAATGGGGCTCCTGGGAACAAACCACCTAAAATATTCCAACCTGTTTCACTTTGTAAATGTGCTTCATAAAAAGCAGTAGCGCCTTCGATGGGTTGATGTGCATTGATCACCAACATATTTTCACCCGACGCTGATTTGCTTGCATTGACTGCAAATGCATTACTGCCTTCGCCTGTAAAAATGGGAAGTGCTGGAACAGAACCATTTAATATTTTTGGTAAGGCTTTGTCAACCCCACAAAATACGGCTACTGAAAAAACACCTGCAGATAAATAATCCTCTACGGTCACTGGAAGAACATGCTTGTTGAGCAATTCCGAAGGATGCGCTTTTGCATATGCGTTTAATCCTGCCAAATAGCCTTTGATTAAATCGATGAATGCAGGATCCATCTGACCTATTTGGGCCTTAACAATTGCTTTTGTATTTAGCAAACCCACTACATAATCAACAGAAGCCCCTTTTTTGCCAAGATAAGTAGCCAATTTTCCCTTACCAGTTAAGATCAATGTTTGAATGGTATTAAAATCATCTTCCGCATGCGCCCAAGCCAATCCATAAGCTACTTCAGGATCTGTAGGTGCAAAAATATGCGGCACACCAAAACTATCTCTAGCAATGGTTATTTTATCTGTTCTTAAGACCGGGTCTGCAGTTTTTTGTGCATGGGCTGATTGCATCAGCAATAAAGACAAGGAAAGGAGGATGATTTTCATATTTATAGTATAGGTATAATGAATAATTATTTTACGAATGGTTTAGGAACGACTTTAATTTAAAAGGAATGATGTAATTTATAAAAACTATCTAAATTTGTGCAACTTATTATATGAATTAAACTATTAACAATGATTGAGTCTAAAAGGTTCGGCTCTAAAAAAGCCTTGGTTGATATTGATGAAACGATTTGCTTTTATAGTGACAAACGTGCATATGAATTAGCGGAGCCTAATTTTGAAAATATTGCAAAAATTAATCAACTGTTTGCGCAGGGTTGGCATATAACTTATTGGACTGGTAGGGGCGAAAGTTCAAAGCGGGATTTACGTGCGTTAACACTTGCCCAACTCAATCAATGGGGTTGTCAATTTAATGAGTTAATTACAGGCTATTGCCCTAATGGTGGTCCCACCAAGCCTAATTTTGATTTGGTCATTGATGATAAAGCAAAAAGAATCGAAGAACTATAAGGAGGCATTAATCGCTTCCTGCTTATTCTTTTTTGCAAATGGAAGATAAAACACCCAAAAGTGTAAAACAGCAACTGCTTCTAAAACGATTATATAATAAGGCCATTCACCCATTAAAAACGGGTTTTCTACTTCCGGTTTTGCAGATAGGTACATATAATTTGCGCCTACTAAATAGTTTACTATACCAACACCAATGGCTACTAATTGCGTGTACCCAAACATTCTAATCCAAGATTTTGGACGCGGCCTAAAATTTAAATGTAAAATCATATAGGCGACGACTAACAACATGCCTGCATGGTTAATAAAGTAGGCGTAAAAATTATAGCCATCCATCCCTACCGTAAATTCCGGAGTTAGCAAAGCGTGAATCCCACCTGCCAATCCCCAATAGTAAACGCATTCGGCGACCCATTGCTTGTAATTTATTAATAGTGCAATACATAAAAAATAACTAATACTACATAAGTGTACCGGTAGGTTTTGCTGTAAGTTCCAATAACCTTGTTGATAGACATTATAATTTTCAACAATAAAATTGATTGAAAAAAATAAAGCAATAAAAGTGGCGTAGGTTTTAGGATTCACTTTTTTAAAATGAAATGGCACGCGAACCACAATAGTGATGATTAAAATAATCATGACCATACATTCCCACCAAAAAGGAGTGAATGGTTCCATAATAGCAGGCGGATGATATTTACCAAGCGTAATCATGAACATTAAGTTACATTATTTTTTATAAACGCTATAATTTTTGCGCCCTAGTGAAGTCTCTTATACAAAAAGCCCTGAATTCATTGACTAAATTCAGGGCTTGGCGAATAGGCGAAAATAAAAGCCTGCTGATACATTTTTATAATTCTCTGATCCAAATATTTCGATAACTAATCGGGTTACCATTATCACCATGATCCTGGAATAATAAAGGAAGTTTAGAATCATGCTTTTTATAAACCGGTACCGTTGCATAATCTGTAGGCCCCAAAATAGCAACATTGTTTTGAACAAGCACACCATTATGTATAACAGTTAAACGACCTGGTGATTCCATATCACCATTTTCTTTAAAGATGGGTGCTGTAAAAATGATATCATAGGTTTGCCACTCACCTGGTTTACGACTTGCATTCACTAATGGCGCATATTGCTTATAAACTGCAGCAGCTTGCCCATTGGAGTAGGTAACATTATCATAGGAGTCCAAAACTTGCACCTCATACTTACCCATAAAGTACACGCCACTATTACCTCTTGCTTGACCACTGTTTTTTACTTCTGCAGGTGTTCTAAATTCTACATGTAATTGACAGTTGCCAAATGCCTTTTTGGTAATTAAATCACCGGCTCCTTTAATATCAGTAACTGTTCCTTCTGGATCTAGTCGCCATTTGGCAGGACTGCCATCTTTTCTTTGAAAAGCGGATAAATCTTTGCCATTAAATAAAATGATCGCATCCGATGGAGCATCTGAGTTACTATTACCTGCGGTAATAATTGGAACTGGCACCCATGATTCTAATTTTTCAGGCGTAATACCGCTATTATCTTTTTTTGGTGGATTTTGCGAATTTGCATTGAAACAAAAAATACAAACTGCGATAAAGCCGAAACTAATTTTTTTCATAAAGCATCTAATTATTTGATACCCCAATTTAAGGAAAACCGAATAGGGAAACAAGTAATTTAATAGAAGCCGGTGATATTGCGTAATTGATACTACTTTGAAAATTGCACATTCCCTTCAATTAAGCCTCTGCAAGTACTTGCACCGCAATTACAATTAAACGGTTCCATGGTGTGGTCTAAGAATTGTGCATAATCTAAAGTAAGCTCTTCCCCTTTTTTAACCTCCATATTCGTGATAACGTTTAATCCAACATAGGTACAGTTGGCCTCGCAATGGTGATTTTGTGGTGACCATGCTTCAGGTTGCAGGTCCCATAAAATATATACTTCCTTGCCAATCGGATAAGCGTAACGTCTAAAATTCAATTTTTCGCGTTCATCCCAATTTTCATCAACATATTTTTTGGTAACAATGCGTTGCGCTTTTTCCTCCCCTTTAAATAACATTGTATTTTTTGGCAGATCGTACTTCGCGTACATGCCATATCCTGAAATCGCATTTCCTTTGATAACAAATAATTTTTCCTTTTTTTGATATCGCGCCAAGCCCTCAATAATAATGCGTTCTAAAAATCCTCTTTGGCCAGCACCATCATGCATTAATATATAGTCTGCTGAACCTTCAAGCCCTTCCGCATAAAAAACAGAACAAGTAAAATTGATCTCTAAAAAATAAATATCGCCTTTTGCATCCATTCTAAAATCCATGCGCGCATAGCCCACCCCGTTAAAGGACATAAAAACTTGTTCGCCGATACTTTGTAATTTTTTTGCTAATGCAGGATCCTTCACCGGAATATTTGCATTAGGGTGTAATTCAGAAGTTTTTAATGCATAAGTTTTAAATGCAAAACCTGCTGGGAAAATATATTCAACTGGTGTGAAGCTCGTACAAGTTTTCCCATCAGGATTACCGCAAACGAGTACGGTAAATTCACGGCCATCAATATATTCTTCTACCAAAGCGGAGCCGAATTCATTTAATATATTTTTAACCTTTATTGTTAAATCTGCTATATTATTTGCTTTAGAAGCGTTGTCCACACCTAAGCTATCACCGGCTTTCGCTGGTTTTACAAAAAGCGGGAAATTTAAATTGCCTGGAAGCAATGAAAGGTCGGCTTCGGACTCAATTAAAATATGTGCTGGCGTTTTTACATCCTCGCAAAAAGCCAAATACTTCATGATGGTTTTAGACGGGTCGTATAAATTGACCGAAGGTCCTGTATATGGAAGTTCCAATAAATCCAAACTCATAATCACATCAATCGAAGGCACTTTCCATTCCAAGTAACCTTCACATAAATTAATAAAGATATCGTAATTATGTTCCTTGAGTTGTTTGAGTTGTTGGTAGGTAGTGAGTTTATTTAAAAAAACGTGATCAATTTTTGCTTCAGGTAGGATGGCCGATAAATTTCTTTTGGGGTCATAATTTTGATAATCCACACCCGAAGTACTATAGTCGGGTTGCAATACACAAATTTTTAAATTTTTGAAACTATCTGGGTTATTTAAAATGGGGAGGGGGCGCATAAATTTATTTTTTTCGTCTGGCAAATGCATCATTAATAATATGTATTATTAATTCAGTAAAGCTTTGATTTGCGAATCTTAAAATTGCGCCAATGGAAGTATAATTTTCGTCCTCACTAATTCCACATTGTGCATTTACTTCTAAAACATAGGGCTGTCCTGTGTTTGCATCCACACGAACATCCACTCTTGTATAACCCTTTCCATTCACTGCCGCATAGGCATCCCATGAAACTTGTTGAATGGCTAACTTTATTTCATCAGGGCTCGATTGGTATTGATAAAAATTTTCATCTTCGGGCATCGGTGTTTCCTCTTCATAAATTTCCCACAAACGATCAAAGGATAATATTTTTTCTTTCTCAGGAAGTGATGCATGAAATACTCTTTCTACGGGTGGATATATTTTTGCATATTCGGGCTGATGATGTGAACCCACAATCATTACAGTATATTCAGGCCCTTGTATAAATGATTCTGCAACTATTCCATCGGTGGATAAATTCCAACCCCGATATCCTTTAAACATTTTATCCAATTGTAATTGCAAATCCGTTGGATTGTCAACTACATTTTTAATCCCCAATCCCAAGCTACCACCTGACACTGCAGGTTTTACGATTAAGGGGCTCCCTAAATTATTTATTAAATCAATCGGCTTTACGGGTTCATTTATTTTTATTGCTTCCCACTTTGGTGTCGGCACGCCTGCATGATCAAATGCAATTTTCATTGGAATTTTAGAAGTAGTAATGTCATAAAAATAATCGTCCGCCCCCGTGTAAACTAGTTGTTTTTCTTCTAATGCTTTTATAACGGATAATCCTGGGGCACCATTAATTTCATCACCATCACACAAATTTAATACCACTGGGAAAAACACACCCTTTTGACGCTCGTTGGCAATTTCTTGTACAATGTTTTTATAAGTATCTAAAGTAACAGGTTGCCATTTCCAGGGTAAATCAAGTTCGGCAAATACACGGGTGTATTCGGCAATACTTTGACTAAAGTCATAGTAGTATGATAAATTAGGATCTGGGTTATCTAATGCCGGAGCAAGTACCCAAACTTTCAAATGTCCCACTGGAACAAAAGGATAAAATAGGTTACGCAAGGATGGTTATAATAGTAATGTGGTTAGTAATTATCAATGAAGTTATAAAATATATAATACTGACAAATTAATAAGGGTATTAATTTAAGCGCTTATAAATCCTATGTTTTTTAGAAGCTATGACAGGGGTATAGAAAACACTTGAATAGGGGTAATTATAATCAATTTTATTGCCTTTGATACGGAAACATAAGTTTGTTTATCAATGAATTAGCCTGTTTCTGTTGCTTTATGCTATTGTCAACAGTTAAATCATTTTATGCAAAGTCAAGTTATCATTTGTGACCAACAAACCCTATATGCATTGGGATGCGGCGCACTCATTAATGAACATCCCCAATTTAATGGTTATCGTATTATACGCAACCTACCTATGTTAAATGAAATCATGTCTGAGGATCATCCCAGTTATGATTTCCCAAAAGTACTTGTGCTAGATAGTGGCATGTTAAACTTTAGTAACCCATTAACCTATCAAACAATTCATCTTATCAAAAAAAGAATCCCTATTATGGTGTTATTTAATGAGGAGGACGAAGTGCATTTGTATAACTTAATCGATAATGGTTTTTCGGTGATTGTGTCCAGGCATATTTCTGAAAAAGAATGGGTCAAAGCATTATTGATGGCACAACAGGACAAGGTATATTTTTGCACAACCATTGCAGACAAAGTTTTTGCATTAATGAATCAGATGGAAAAAATTAAGCAGATTGAAATCATGCAGCAATTAACTATTTATGATAAATACATATTAGTCAGAATTTGTCAAGAAGCATCTAGTAAAGAAATTGCCAACGAGGTAGGGCATAGCAAAAGAACTATTGAAGGACACCGAACAAAATTGATGCAGCAGTTTGATGTTAAAAATTTAGCAGGCCTTGTTAAAATAGCTTTTTTAACAAAATTGTATGACCACTATTTAATGAATCCTGGTTTATATGATGTTACCTTATGTGCTAAAACATCCGCTTTATAAAAATGAATGGTTTTAAATTGACCATCAATAAATCCTTGGGCTTGGTCTGTAAAATGATTCGAATTTGAAAATCTACTTTGACCACCCGTGATGATTGTCTTTGCAACAACGATTTTTCCAAAAGAAACAGCAGCAACAAAGCTATTCCCATTATAGCCATACCTTTTTATTGTGCCATCATATCGCTTACTATCAAAGGATGGGAGCGATCCCCATTTGGAAGAAGCTTGAGACACTGCCCAACTTGGGGCCTGATCATCCATCATTTTTCCAGGGTTGGTCCGTTGGTAGCGATTAATTTCGCCCCAAGGCATTTCCCATGTTCCATACATTTTTTCAAGTTGTTCCAAAGTGGTTTTTAATAATTCCTTCTTTTTTTGTGTACTTACCTCTTTCACCATACGCTCATATTTTTTTATGATTTGAGTGCCTTCTTCTTCGGTAGTTGCAGCGGGTATTTCCAAACTCCATTTAGTTGCCCACTCAATAGCGATGGTGGTAGCAATGGATTGTGCATCCGCATCATGATTCCAGTTATTTAAATAGTTGACCGCTTTGGAAAGTGAAGGGGAAAGCGTTTCTTTTTTCAGCTCCGCTAAAAAGGATGGCAGCAAAATATCAAAGGCTGATAAATGTTTGTTGTATCCAAGCTGGATTAATTCATCTATATCAATTTTTTCTATTTGCTCTAATAATTTTACCGCAGTTATACCACGACCATTTTCACCATCTGGCGCCATATATGAAGGGTAGTTACTTGCTTTTGGACTAGCTACCCCTGCCATAGTAAAAGGAGTTGCGTTGCAATTTTGCAACCACCCATTTGTAGGATTTATGCCCTGAACAATTTCGTTTAATGAATGTACGCCCAGCCAGTCGGTATTTTTAATACTACCGTCTACGGGCAAACTATAATTATATTGCAGACTTCTTTTTGGGATAAAATTTCCATGCCAATAAGCAATATTTCCATCTGCATCCGCATATACGGTATTGTTGCTGTTGTTGGATAATAAGGATAATGCAGTTTGATACTCTTTTAAATTGCTTGCTTTTGTTCTAGTCCAACATTCAATCAAAGCATTTAAGGAACGATTATTTTCCTTTAAGCTTAACCATTTATCTTCTCGACTTCCCATTATGGGTCCATGCCCAGATGCATAAGTTGTAAAATTTTTGGTTCGCCTTTCCCCATTTTCAAGATAACTAACTGGGATTTGTTTTTTTTGTAACGGGATCGTTTTTTTATCCAATTCATAAAACCATGCCTCATTTTTTTTTGATACTTTTTCTTCAAAAACGTCTGCTACATCAGCATAACCAGTAGTGTGCATCCATCCACAATGCTCATTGAAGCCCTGATAAATAAACATTTGTCCCCAAGTAACAGCACCGTATACGTTTAATCCTTGTTCACTTGACATGTGCATTTCTGATCTGAAATAAAAAGGAACATGTGGATTAATATACAATAAGGCAGTTCCATTTTTGCTATGTTTGGGAGCGATAGCGAATCCATTGGATCCCTTTAAAGTTTTTTCCTCCATATCATAAGGGGAGAGGTCGTTTTCATCGAGTTGCGATGTTGTAATATCTTCTGAAATACTAACTACATTTTTATTAACACCATAAAACTGTTTTACATCCTTTACTTTAATTCCACCCGTTCGAGTCGGGGAAACACTTCCATCTGTCCACATTAAATGATACCAGGGTTTGAAGTAATTAATTACTTTTGGTTTGACCTCAGGGTGTTTGTATAAATAATAATTTAATCCGTCCGCATGTGCAACAAGTAATGCTTTAAACCAGGCAGGAGCGTTATTAAAATCTTTAATAGCATCGCTGCTGTCTTGAATTAGTCGCATCATTAAGTCATCATAAATTGCATTAGCTCCTTTTATTTCAGCGGTTCTCCCTAACATTTCTAAATAATTCAGTTCAATTTGCTCAAAATTTTCCTCGCATTGCGCATACATTAAACCAAAAACGGCATCCGCATCTGTTTTACCGTAAATGTGTGGGATGCCCCATTCATCTCTAATAATAGTTACTTGGTTTGCCTGTTTTTCCCATCTCACTTTTTCAAGTGCGGTAAATTTCTGGGCATTAGAAATGCTTGGTTGAATAGCATTACCCACCATGACCAATATTAAAATTAGATAAAGCTTTTTCATATTTTATAGTCTCCTAATTTTTAATAAAATTGGCCCCTTTTTACTAAATAGTAAATTAATTAAAATAATAGCGCATTAAATACCCCAAGATTTTATACGTGCTAAATCTATTTTAGCAGCTTCAAGTGGTGTTTTATCTTGATAGGATTCTTGCTCCACAATATAATGATGTGCTCCACCAATTTTTTTAGCAAGCAATGCGATTGCCTTAGGATTCACAACGCCATCGCCGAGGATAGTACTCTCATAACCATCACCCATCTCACCTTTCGCAACTTTGATTTCATCTTTTACATGTAAGGATGGGAAACGGCCAGGGTATTTATTAATCCAATCGTCTCCTCTTGCACCAGCGCCATACATATTACCAAAGTCAAGTTGTTGCACTACTAATGAAGGATCCGTATGTTTTAAAATTAAATCATAAATTAATTCACCATTTACTTTTTCTTTAAATTCAAAATCATGATTATGGTAGCCAAATTTCATTCCTTGTTTTTTACATAACTCGCCACACTTATTAAATAATTCTACTTGAAACATAAATGCGTCAAATGATTTTCTAACTTTTGAATCAATGGAAGGACTAATCACATAAGTTTGACCAAGTGTAGCAGCATCATCAATGGTATATTTCCAAGCATCCGTAAAATCATTTTTTGCTTTATCAAAATGATTTAAATCCATAACGGTGTGACCACTTGGCATATGTAATCCTAAAGAGTCCAATACTTTCTTAAATTCAGTAGCCGTCCAACCATAAAATTTACGATTAATATAATTAGCGTGTTCCACATGCTCATAGCCCATTTTTGCCAATTCGGTTAAAGTATCTAGTGGATTTTTTCCCATATCTGCACGAACAGAATATAATTGTATACCAATTAAATTTTTAACTTTTGCAATGGTGTCATTTTTTGACCATAACACACTTGGTTTTAAACTTGCGCCTGCTAATACCAATGAAGCGTTTTGAATAAATTTTCGTCTTGAATTTTGCATTTTGCCTATTTTTAGAAATTAAATTTACAATAAAATAAGTACAGTTAAATCATCGTTTATAGAATTCAGGGTGTGCGTTTTGGTTAATTATGGATGGCTCCATTTAAGTTTTTTAGTGAAGTGGTTTACTTGTTATTGATAGGGTCCACAATAGCGATACCCGCCGTTCATCCCAAACCCTATATTTTGGTTAAACTATCCACCAAAATAAGCGTCAAAAGGCGGTTGCTTACATGCCAATTCAGCTTATAATATTACTAAAAGGGGGTGTAACCATCGAATTTTAATTTGAAATTACCGCTTATCCAAAAATGAGCTGTTTTATATAAAAACTGGGTCCTTAAAAGCCTGCAAAACCAACTATTTACGAATTGTGTCGTAATTTTATAAAATGAATAAAATAATCAAAATGAAAGGATTTTTGTTAACGATGTTTTTAGGGATGAGTTTGTTGGGTATAGCGCAAACGTTTACCATTGAGGGAACCGTAGTGGATAGTGTAAGCAAGCGAAACTTGGCTTCTGCAACCATTTCAATAGTAAAAGCGAAGGATTCTTCATTAGTGAGCTTTGCAAGAAGTAATGAACAGGGATTTTTCTCCGTGAAGTCAGTTCCAGTCGGAAGCTATTTAATTTCCATTTCCTATGTTGGTTTTATTCAACAATGGATTGCCTTTAAAACTGGCAAAAATGCCAAAATAGATTTAGCGAACATATATATGCTGGATGCAAGCAGTTTGTCAACAGTGACCGTTACTGCTCGTAGGCCTCCAGTGGTGATTAACGGAGACTCTATTGAGTTTAATGCTGAAAATTTTAAAACAGCTCCCAATGCTGTGGTGGAGGATTTATTGAAAAAGATGCCAGGTATTGAGGTGGATAAATCAGGTGCCATTACGGTGAATGGTAAAACAGTCACTAAGGTATTCGTGAATGGAAAAGAGTTTTTTACAGGTGACCCTAAAATGGCTACACGTAACTTACCTGCGGATGCAATTGACAAAATTCAGGTATATGATCGCAAATCCGATCAATCCATGTTTACAGGTATTGATGATGGTAGCGAAGAAACTGCTATTAACTTAAAGGTGAAAAAGGACAGAAACCAATCCAATTTTGGAAAATTAACAGGCGGTGGCGGTGTCCCAGAACGTTTTGATTTAAGAGGAAATTTAAATAGAATCAATAATGATGAGCAGTTCTCTATTATTGGTTCTGGTAATAATATTAATCGGCAGGATTTTTCAGCCCGTGACTTTTCTAGCTTCTCTGGCGGTGGTGGTGGTGGCCGTCCTGGTGGTGGTGGTGGTGGAATGTCCTTTGGTGGCGGTGGCGGTGGAAATGGCGGTGGCGGCGGTGGTGGTGGCGAAGGCGTTGCTACAACAATTTCAGGTGGTGGTAATTACTCCAATGTATTTAATGATAAAAGAACTGATTTTAATGCGAACCTATCCTTGAGTGATATTGATCGTTTTAATAAAAGTAATTCCTATACACAAAATTTAACGCCAGGGAATTTATTTAACCGATATGATAATTCAAGAAGTACTTCAAAAAATAAACAACAGAGTATTGGAAGTACGATTGATCATAAAGTTTCTGAATCCTTTTCCTATAAGTTAACGCCTAGTATTGGAAGTTCAAATGGTACATCAGAAAGCGAATCAAGTTCTGAAACACTTTTACCAAGTGGGGTAAGAACTAATAATACTAATACAAAATCTTCAAGCGCAACAGATGCAACTAATTTTAATAATACATTATTATTAAAGAAAAAATTTGCTAAAAAAGGTCGTACTATTTCATCCACGATTACCAATGGATATAATACCTCAAATTCAAATGGTGGTCAATATACTACACAGGGATTTTATACTGGAGGTATTAAAGTAAAAGATTCAATTTTAGACCAACAAAATTTGCGCAAAGGAAATACAACCACCTATTCGGCGAATGTAATTTATACAGAGCCATTGGGTAAAAGATCCTTATTAGAAATGAATGCTTACTTAAGTCAAAGCATTGGCAGTAGTAGTAAAAAAGTGTATGATAAAAATTCAAATGGTAATTATGATGTTTTAAATACGCGCTTAACCAACGAATTTAATAGTGAGTATACCTATTCAGGTGGTGGCATGAACTATCGCACAAACCAACGTAAATTTAATTTTGCATCTGGATTTGCATTACAAAATGCGAAATTGAATGGAGAAAACGTGAGTGCAAAAACAAAATTGAATCAGGACTTTAAGGACATCTTACCTTCCGCAATGTTTAGATACAATTTTTCTCAAACTAAGAATTTGAATATAGACTATCGTACTTCAACCAATCAGCCATCCATCACCCAATTACAACCGGTGTTGGATCAAAGCAATATTAACAGACAAACTATTGGTAATCCTGATTTGAAGCGTAGCTACCAACACAATGTCAATATCAGGTTCTACTCCTCCAAAGTAATTTCTCAAAAGAATTTCTTTGCTACTGTGAATGCATCTACGACCAATAACTCAATTATAAATTATGATAGTATTTTACCTTCAAGGGTAACCCTTTCTAAACCAGTAAACGTTAACGGCGCTTATCGTGTATTTGGTTCATTGAATTATGGATTTGGCATGAAGAAGCTATTTTCAAGATTTAATTTTGGGTTGAACACAGGGTTGAATAATAATATTTCTTACACCAACGGCTTATTAAATACCATTGTTACAAAATCATTTGGCCCATCCTTCAGGTATAATTTCCAAATTGATGAAAAAATCGATTTAGATTTATCTGCACGGTATTCGTATAATAAAACAAATAATCAAATTAATTCAGCTTTAAATACCAATTACTTAACCAAGGTATTTAGTGCGGAGATGGATAATTATTTACCATTTAATTTTTTATTGAATCAATCCTTTAACTATACGATTAACTCAGGTCGTGCAGAAGGTTTCAATACTGCAATACCTATTTGGAATGCAAATTTTTCTAAATTTTTCTTGAAGAATAAGCGCGCTGAATTAAAAGTAAGTGCATTTGATATTTTGAATAAAAATGCGGGTATTAGCCGTAATGTATCTCAAAACCAAATTGTGGATCAGTATTATAATGTTATTAATCAGTATTTTATGTTAAGCTTTATATATAGCTTACAAAAATCTGGTTTAGGTGGTAATGGCGGAAGAACTGGGGGAATGACTATTAGAATGTAAAATTAATTATCTTTATAAACACATTAAAAAAAGTATATGCGTAAAATGATTTTATTAATAACGATGGTTGTATTATCGTTGTCAACTGTAATGGCCCAGGTAAAAGATGGTAAGTTAATTTTCGAAAGAAAAATTAATATGCACAAAATGATTACGGACCCTGAAATGAGACGTAATATTCCCGAATTTAGATCTGAAAAATTCGAACTCGTATTTAACGAACAAGCAACCGTTTTTAAAACGCTTCCCAATGAAGATGCCCCTGATCCTTTCGCAAATAGCGGCGCACCCGGCAGTAGTGGTTCAAGAGGCATGGGTTTTATGTTCAGAATGCCTGAAACAAATACGTATACTGATATTGCCTCTCAAATGCAATATGAGGCGCGTTCAATATTTGAAAATGAATATTTAATCATCGATACCTTAAAACCCAATAGCTGGAAATTATCTGATGAAACTAAAACGATTGCTAATTACGTATGTAAAAAAGCAACTACCTCAGTAGCCCCAATGGCATTTACCATGCGTTTTGGTGGTGGAGATCGTCGTGGTGGTGGTGGTGGTGGAAGAAACGCAGATACGACAAAGCAAGCAGAAAAAAAACCCAATGAAATTCAATTGGTGGTTTGGTATACAGAAGCGATTCCTTTATCTATTGGGCCTGATACCTACAGCGGTTTACCAGGCGCGATTTTGGAAGTGGATAGCGATAATGGCAGTAATGTTATATCGGCGCTTAACTATACTCCTAAATTCTCCGCTAAAGAATTAAAGCAACCTACCAAAGGAAAAAAATTAAACCGCGCGCAATTCCAAACAGAAATGCAAACCATCATGAAGGATATGCAAAGAGGTGGTGGATTTGGTGGAATGAGAATTAGTTCAGGTAATTAGTTTAAGTAACTAACGCTATAAGTGCATACTAAAAAATATAAATAAGAAGCCCAACGGCTTCTTATTTTATGATATGCCATATCCACCCAATAGTAATGGATCTTGGATCACCCAAATAATAGGAATAGGCACTTGTGCCTTTCACACTAAAGTTTTTGGTTGCCATTGTTGAATAATAGGCATTGGTAAGGTTTAATACATTTAACCATAGTTCAGATTTTTTTAAAGCATATCCAAAACGCATATTTAAAACATCAAACCCCCCATAGCTTGTGGTATTGGTTTCATCCATAAAGTATTTGGACTGATGTAATTCCTCAATGGAAATTCTCCATTTTGTATTAGGCTTCCATGTGGCACTAAAATTTGTAAAATTACGTGGCGCTGCGTTCATCTCATTGCCACTTACATCTGTTCCCTTGATCAAGGTATTGATATAGGTATGCTTTGTGTTAGTGCCATTGATCAGCAATTCCCATTGTGCATTTAATTGATACCTCATTTGATATTCAATACCAATATGTTTCGTTGCCCCTGAATTTTGATTTAGGTTAACACCATCAGTTTGTCGCACCGAAATAATTTCATTGGTACCGTTCAGTTGATATAACGAAACCTCCGCGTATATTTTTTTGTTTTGGTACCAGCTGCCAATTTCAAAGTTTTTAAATTTTTGAGGTAATAAAAATGGAACTCTGATGGCATTGTATATTTCAGTAATCTGAGGCGGGACAAACCCTTCGCTATAATTGATATATACGCCATGATGATTTTGGTTAAAATTGATCCCTAATTTTGGCGTCCAATTGGTAAAATGATTATTGGCTGATGGGGTACCTATGGGTAATTTATTATTAAAAAGGTATGTAAAATCATCATAACGAATAGAGGCGTTCAAGCGAACATATTTATTAATATCAAAAATGTAATTCGCGTAAATGGCTTTGTTATTCAATTCCGTTTCGTAAAAGGTAATTAAGGAATCCTTCGTTGGATAATTGTATTTAGTGTATTTGCCAATAGTGGTATCCTTGAAAATATCTATATAATCTGCGATTAAATTTTGCGGGGTAAAATCCCAGTAGCCACCAATGAACAATTTACTTTTTAGTGCTTTTAAGTTCCAATGATGTTGTATATCTAGAACATAGGCGTTAAAATGGTTGCTATTAATTTGACCTTTAAATTTTGTAGGATTGCTAGTGGATGCAATGGAATAGGTAGGATTTTGGTCCATGGTATTATTACGAAACATCAAATTAATCGTAGTACTTGCATTTGTATTCCAATTATATTGTAAATTTTGCCTTAAACGCAAGGCTTTAATTTTTCGAAAAGTAAAAGTTTGTTGCGAGCTAAAATTTTGCTGAAAAAATTTAATGCTGTCTAATGACCCTGTCATTTGTGTATAATAATCAATGTAATTAAGGGTTTGATAGCCCTTTAATCTTTTATTGATGATAAATTCTTTTTTTAGTGAAAATGCATTTTTATTATAATCACTATGTTCTGTCACGCCATTTTTTTGATTTGTAAAGGAGCCACTTATAAACCAACCGCCTTTTTTTGTGGGTGTGCCACCCGCGATATCAATTTTTGTAAAACCAGTATTATTGATTTGGGAACTTATATCAAGCGTGTTTTTAATGGGTACCGGTTGGGATAAAAAATTGACCACACCACCAATGGCTTCTGCACCATATAAAGCGCTTGCGGGTCCTTTGATTACTTCAATGGAATAAATATTAGCTGTATTAATTTCAATTAGGGAATTACTACTAAATAAACCACTGGTTCTGATAGGCATGCCATCCTCTAAATATAAGTACAATCCTTTTAGTGAGATGGGTTGTCGTATGGACATCATATGTTGCTCCCCGCCAATCGTGGGCATATAAACACCGCTCACTTTATTTAAAAGCGCATCTATTCTTTGGGCTTTTGTTTCCTCAATAAGCTTTGGCGATAATATGGAAATGGCAATGGGTGCTTGAGAACGCCTTTCCTTTAATTTATTTGCAGTGACAATCACTGGCGACAAATCACTGTAACTCGAATCCTGTGCGTAGGAATTGTAATGAACAATAAGGAACAAAGAAATAAAAAGGCGCAGCTTACATCGCATGCACAAATTTAGGACTAATAATATATTTAGAGAAGGGCAATTACCATAATATTTGGCGAGTAGGACCCAAATATTATGGTAAAATGTTATTTAATAATATAACTAACAATGAAATAAGTAATGGCAGCTAACACGCCGCTTACAGGGATGGTTAATACCCAAGCCCACAATAAGTTCGTAGTGACACCCCATCTTACAGCGCTTAATCTTTTAGTAGCGCCTACGCCGATGATGGATCCGGTGATAGTATGTGTAGTTGAAACAGGAATACCCATTTGTCCAGTAAAGAAAAGTGTAAAAGCACCTGCAGTTTCAGCAGCAACGCCTTCTAAAGGAGTTACTTTGGTAATACGAGACCCCATCGTTTTAATAATTTTCCATCCACCACTCATGGTGCCCAATCCTATTGCTAAATAACAAGCTATAGGCACCCAATTGGGTAGTTGGCCAAAATCCTGAATGCTTCCACTAGCAATCAATGCGGCGCCAATGATACCCATTACCTTTTGCGCATCATTACCACCATGACCAATACTAAATGCAGCGGAACTAAATAACTGTAATTTTTTAAACATGTATGCAACACTACGGGCTGTTGGTGTTTTTATTTTTTCAACATATATGTAAACCAACATGAATAATATAGAGGATCCAATGATTCCGTAAACGATCATTGTGTTATCTGATTTATCAATTTCACTTGAAAAAGTTTTTTCAATATTGAATTTGGTAATTTTAGCTTTAACCTTATCTATATTTTTTGCTTGAATGGGATAAATGCTATTCACTAAAACAAGTGTTGCATCTAAATCTATTGTTCCTTCCAGATATAACTTTAAAGGGGCTTTATAACCTTCGGTAATATCTTTGGCAATTGCATATTCAGCTTTTGCGTCTTTGTTTTCTGGTGCCTTGGCTTCCAATACTAAAAAGTCATTTGCATTTCTAACTTCATCTTTTAATTTACTAACAGCGACACCTGCAAGCCATCCATTCGTATTTGCAATTTCAGCAATTGAATCAGCACCTAGCTGATCAAAATTATCAACAGATGGTTTTATTTGTTCGTAAAAAGCCGTTGCCTTAGATAACTTATCTTCATTTATTGCTAAGTTGGCCAATAGTATAGTATCTGCTTTGTTGGTCTTAAGTTCTTCGTTAATATTTGATACCTCTTTTTTATACTTATCAATACCATAAAATTTTTGAACGTTTTCGTTCATTTTAGATGCCTCGAAATGATCAAACATTAATACAGTTGCAAATGTTACTACGGATATAATGCATAAGCGTATCCATACATTCCGCATAATAGTCACTACGGTAATAAAAATGGAAATAATAATCCCAATGATCGGCGCTAAAAATATGAACAATATTGTTTTTATAATAGTATCAGCGTCAACAATTTTAGCCCAAGAATAATCACTCCCTTTTATCATGAGGGCGTGTGCAATAGCCGCGCCAGCAAAGCCTCCTATTAGTGTGTGTGAGGAGGAGGAAGGGATACCATACCACCAAGTAAGTAGGTTCCAAAAAATAGCTGCAAGTAAACCTGAAAATATTACGGGTAATGTAATGAAGTCCTTGTAAACTGTTTTACTAATTGAATTTGCAACCGCATGATCTTTGAAAATCCAAAAGGCAACAACATTAAATAAAGCTGCCCATAATACTGCTTGAAATGGGGTCAATACTTTTGTTGAAACGACAGTAGCAATGGAGTTGGCTGCATCATGGAAGCCATTGATATAGTCAAATATTAATGCCAACGCAATAATTACAATTAATAGGGTCATCTTGAATTAAATTAAGCGTACTTGATAATGATGGATTCGATCACATTTGAAACATCTTCGATTTTATCAGTAGCAATTTCAAGTACTTGATATATTTCTCTTTTCTTAATTACTTCTTTAAAGTCGTTCTCTTGTTCAAACAATTTTTCGATACTCATGTCGAAAACATCATCTGCTTGATTTTCAATACTATTTACTTTAATCATAGCCTCGGTCATTTCCTTAATATTTTTCATATTGCGTAAACCTAATACTACCTTTTTGGTTTCAATCGTACCTTGTAAAACCAACTCTGCTAATTTATGAATACCAGTATCATTTGGATTTACCTTGTAAAAATTAATTTTCTTAGCTGATGCATATATATAGTCTGCAATATCGTCTAATGACGTAGCTAAGTAATGTATATCCTCTCTGTCAAATGGGGTGATAAAGTTGCGCCCTAGTTCTGTAAATATATTATGCGTTAGGTCGTCATTGATATGTTCTAAATTTTCAATTTGTGCTAATATACTTGCTCTTTTATCAGCATCTGGTTCCGTAACCATTTCCTTTAACTTAACGCCCATTTCATAAACGTGCTCAGCTACCTCTTCAAATAATTGGAAAAACACACGGTCCTTTGGTAGGAAAATTTTAAAAATTGAATTCAAATCCATAAAATAGGTTTTATAAGTTGTTTAAAAGCTGTACAAATTTCCTTGATTGGGGTTTGATTACACAGTTCCCAATATTACCAAATTGTTAAGAAAAACTATTCATTTGAAAATCAAATAGTTACAAAAGTAATGGACAACAAAATTACAATTAAAGCCCAAGTATAGCCTGCAAGGCAGGTTTGGATAAAATGGGGTAGTCTATTGGGTAACTTAATTAAAAAAGGGAGCTGGTTTCCCGGCTCCCTTTACAAAATCCATAGCTTTCCCCCAAAAGCTATGCGAATATCCACTTTCCCAATAATTTTACTTAGATATTATGTTACTTATTGCGTTTCTTTATAGGTTATTTCTTATTTTTGGTTATTATTTATAAATTTGATATACGTTATTTTCCTATTTTAATATTGATTTACAATGAGTTGTGTTAAAAATACATTTTTGATCATTTTTCTAAATATTCTAGGCTTTACTCAAATTAATGCCCAACATTTAGAATTAGATACGGTATATTTTGTCAAAAAAACCCCTTTTTTACAGAAAATTTTAACCTGTCAGGACTTTTATGCCAATATTAATCTTAGCCCTGATAATTATATAATTCCAGTTCTCGGAACACTTTATGCTCCGAATGGGCAGGAGATTATTATGGACGACAAGTTGATATATGTCAATATTCAGCAAACCGGCTTTGTTTACCAGCTATTTAGTCAAAATGATAGTTTACTTGAATTTAGAAGAATAGATAGAACCATTAACATCAACTATAATATTGGCTGCTATAATTTTATACATCAGGATCAATTATATAGTTATGGTGGCTATGGATTTTGGAAAACGAATGGACATATCCGACAATTTAATGCAATGGATAAGCAATGGGATATTGTTCCCATGAATGATGAAATTTTCTCAAATGGCTATCGTTGGTACTCCAAAAAAGCGGAGAAACTTTTTGTTCCGTTTCAATCTATTATTAATACTGGATTAAAATTTATTCCTGAAAATGAATATGAAAGTCAGTGGGAAAGTTACTATTTGGATCTGAAGCAAAAAGCGTGGTTTAAATTGGGGATGTTAGATCCAAGTGTAAGAAAAATATTTGCGGAAGATAAAAATCCAACTGCTTTTTTGTTTGTCAAAAATGGCTTTTTACATCTCATTAACGATGAGATATATTATTTCAACTTTATAGACAATAAAATTTACAAATCAATAAAACCCGATTATAACCAATTTTTTATACGTCGTTATGGATTTCGAAATGTTTTTGAATATAAAGGGCAGATCTATTTTTACTATGCATCCAGGAGACAATTTGAAACAGTCCCCTTTAATTTATCCAATTTTGAATTATTAAAATTCCCCATTTGGAGAAGAGATACGGGCAGTGATAAATATGTAGCATTTGTATTATTATTTATTACAATAATATTTTTTATCACACGCTATTTTAAACAAAAAATTCAGCAAAAAATAGTTTTATCACAGCTCAAGCATTTAAAAGCAAAGTCGGTAAGCCAAGCCTTTGTGGGAAGTGAAATTTCATTAATTGACATGCTATTACAAGCCTCATTAGCGAATGAAAAAATTGAAATTCACCAGATCAATCATGTATTAGGCATTAAGGACAAAAATATAGGCTTGCAAAAAAAGG
>Ga0222712_10001863_pt1 | contig 25222 bp, 8 predicted proteins | sample C33_657DmetaG_FD_165043 | JGI IMG/M metagenome (GOLD analysis project Ga0222712, IMG submission 165043) | Estuarine water microbial communities from San Francisco Bay, California, United States - C33_657D | ecosystem: Environmental > Aquatic > Marine > Unclassified | place: USA: California... | reverse complement strand
TATAAACCTTGTCTTTGTTGAATTGCTTCTAAGTAAGGGTTTACAGTGTTTAAGAATCTTCCTCTAGTTGTAGAAGTATTTTGTTCGAATACTAAGAAACGAGATGTTGAAGCGATGAACTTCTTAACAGTGATAAGTAATCTTCTTACGTTGATTCTATCTAATGCTGAAGCTTTATCTTGCAATGTCTTCTGTCCAAATGCTACAATACCTTGTCCAGGGAATGCTGCGATTGGGTTCACTTTGTTCTCATAAAGAGTATCTCTTTCAGAGTGTGTTAATCTATTCAATACACTAACTGCCCCAATAATACCACCTCTATTTAAACCAGCAGGTGCGAACCATTCAGCTGCTAATCTATCGTTTGCAGCGAATACAGCCGGCATCAATACTGATGGTGGGACTGATATTAATTTGTTTGTATTAGCATCTACTGTCTTAATCCAAGGGTAGTATGTTGCTACATAGTTAGAATCTACTTCATTTGCTTTTTCAGTTACTTCAGTTATAGATGCATCTGCTTCTACAAAATCAGCAATATAGAAACAATCTTGTCTATCTTCAACCATATCAATTACTCTATTAGTAATAGTTGGGTGTAAAGAACGAATGATACCAGGAGTTACAACTAAATTAATATCATATTCATCTGCGTTTGATATAGCGTTAATTGCTTTAGTATATGCCTGTGTACCCGTTGTTCCTGCATTTGCGCAGTTGAAACCTTGTGTGTTTGCCGCTTCTATATCCAAACCTAAATTAGCCTTTACCGTTGGGTTCAATCCATCAAAACCTTCTTGGAATCCAAGAACGAATTGTCTCTTAACCATATCGGTAGATGCAGAACCTGTAAGAGCTCCTAAACTTAATCCACCATTAGAATCAAACGCAAATATTTGGTTTGCTCCAATTTGTGCACTTTCAGGAATTGGTTTTAAATATTGTTTATTATCATCAGCCACACCAATTGTTTCAAAATCAAATCCACTAAAATATATTGGAGATGATGATGTATTAACTAATGAACCAGTTTGATATACTACTGCAGGTATTTGCGATGCTTCAGCATCGTTTGTTGCTGTAATTGGGTTTGTGTATGCTCCATGGCCAAATGGTGCTGCTGAAATTGGATTTCCAACACTATTTTGTGCCATTTGAACTCTTACAAATTTTGATCTGTTTGTATAATCACCATTTTCGGTTATTTTTCCATCAGATGCAATTTCATTCCATCTATCACCAATTCTCTTAGCAATATAGTTTGGAGAAGCAGGGTCTAAGTTTACATTATTAAATGTTTCAATAACACTCTTTCTCTTATCGGTATCAGCAAATGAACGAACTGTTACAGTAAATGTTGCGTAGTCAGTTGAACCATCTTCACCAGCTGCCTTTACATTAGAAATACCAATTTTAAATTTAGTATTATATAATGTACCATGTCCTAAAGTTACAAAACGGAAAAGGTCATATCTCTCACCACTAATCAATTGAGATTTAACCCAAGGAGTAGATGCGGTTTTAATATCACCATAAACTTGAGATGGTAATGGGTCAGTAGATACTACAATATTGTTTAAAAGAGAACCAGTATATAAAGCTGCAATGTTTTCAAAGTAAGTGTATGCATAACCAGCCTTTGAACCAAATGGAGATTCACCAAACACATCCGCTAAATCATTAGTAGCGGTTGGTAAAATAGATGCAGATACGTTTACACCTGCAGCCAATGTATTAATCACAAATGAACCATCGGTTGCATCGTTACTAACTATTGTCGATGATGCAAATCCAACACCTTCATCTCCAACTTGCGTTGAATATAATACTCCAATTAGTTTAGTACCTAAACTTTGGTTAGACGAACCAGATGCAAAAATACCTAAAGGTGCAGCTTGGGTGTAACCACCTATACCACCAACCCTTACGATTGTTGCTGTTCCAGCTTCTCTTAAATAGTTTTGAACTGCGTGTTCAGTATAATAAGTTCCATCAGGAGTTCCGAAGATTTCTTCAAACTCTGATTGCGTTCTAACAATAGTGGGAACGAATGCAGGTCCTTGCTTAAAAGGTCCTATAAATGCTGCTCCAATTTCACCAATTCCTTGCGCTAAGAAGGATAGGTCATTTTCTCTTGTGAATACGCCAGGTGATACGATTCTTTCTGCCATTTTATTTCTACAATTTGTATTTTAAGTTTGTATTTGCTAGTATGAAATACACATATAAATATAAAGAAAATATCCAAAACATAATATAATGCTTTGGATATTTATAAAGTTTAAAATTTAGCTATTCTACTATACAGGAGCAGAACCACTTATTTCAGGAGTTACTGAACTTCCTGATGTTGGTGACCAAGGTAAATCGGTTTCCATCACTTCCATTCTAGTCCATTTTTTAGAATTTATATCTCTTAAAATCACTTCATTGATATGAGACATGTAATTTGTGTTGGATGAACCACTTACATAATCCTTTACCCAACCCAATACTTGTTCTTCTGTTAATGAACTATATTCTGTAAAACTTGATGTATTTATTGAACTTAAGCTAAACGGAGTTGCTCCATTAAATGTTCCTTGAATTCCATCTTCGTCTGTACCAATCAATTTCCAGTTTGTACCAACAACGGCATCATTTATGTTTTCACCATTTTGTTTTTTTAAACCAGTTAATTTCCATTCGTATGTTAATGCCATAATAATTTTGTTTTATATCCTATAAATATATGTAATCTATTTTTTTAAACTTCCAAAGAACCACTATAATAATCCGTAGTTAGTAAATGTCTATATGCTTGTGCTACATGGTCTAATTCAGATGGTACATCTAAAATAAATACACATTTATGGTCCATACCATCAGTACCAATACTTACACCATATTTATTATCAGATGGATTTTTTCCTATAAATCCAATTGGATTTGCATCAGTATCTCTTGCCTCTTTATCTTTCCAAATGGTTACTGCTATTTCAGCAATATATCCAGATTTCCAATGAACTGCTGTTTCTAAAGTTCTGTTCATTACAGTAAGGCCGTCTGGTCTTGAATTATCTACGGGTGGTTTGAAATCCGCCATTCGTTTTTCAACCTTTACGTTTGTTACAACATGATATGCATTTGGTGCAATTAATCCAGTTCCTGGTAGTTCGTAATCTCTTAAGAGTGCCATAATTTATCCTTTATTATTAAATATAAAATCTTTAATTTTTTGTAATTCATCTTTCAGTAAATTTATTTCTTCAGATTGTTTATCAATAATTGTTTGTTGGTCTTTTATAGATTCTATAAATAATCCAGCTAAATTACCATAAGCAACTCCATATTCATCAACATCTTGTGCATAAGTTACTACTTCAGGAACTATCTCATTGACTTCTTGTGCAATTACACCTAATTGTCTTACCTTATCTTCATCTTTTATTCTATTGTAATAAACACCTCTTAATTGCATTAATTTACTTAATGCATCATCGATGGTTACAATATTTTCTTTTGCACGTCTATCAGAGTAAGCTACAACGTTTCCAGTAGTGTAAACACCTTTATCTACATATATACCGTATGCCCCAGATGTTGCTGATGTGCCCAATCCCGTACAATTATTTCCCAATGAATGGTACAACACCCATCTTCCGGCATTTTGTAAATATATTCCACCATTACCACTTTCCCACATATAGTGAGGTAAGTATGCTGAATCTATTACGTGTCCATACCATCCATTTCTATTACCGTCCATTCTCCACGCACCATACGTGATGTTATTTGGATACCAGTGTGCGCCATTTACACTGGAATAATATCCAGTATCATTTGTCCACATCCATTTATACTTAAATGAATAGTTTGATGGTCCACATAATTGGATTGCCAAATCACTCATATCATAATCGGTGTAAACTCTTGTTCCTTCATAAGAAGGTCCATTTGCTCCCAATTTAATACCTGTATGATATGCGATTCTTAAATCCGGATAAGGATAACCCCATCCACCACCTTCTTGGAAGATAGAGTATGCGTTTGTACCTTGTCCAGAGTTACCACCCGTACCAATGAAATCTATACGAGCTGCTCTCATATAGTTGTTAAACTCACCACTACTAAATTGAGAATATCCAGTAGGGTCACAATAATATGAGGTGTTTTGTAAATCATAGAATATGTTTGCACGTATATCACCATTTACATAGGTACTACCACCAACATACCATTGTAAGTACATACCATATCCACCTTCAGAGTCTAAGTGAAGATTACCATTGGTTACCGCAACACTAGCATAACCACCAGTCCAATGTCCGTTTGTACCAACTGCTAAATATTTTCCCCAACTTGGATTAGGTCCATGCAATGCACCACCTCTAATTCTTAATGCCGAGTTTGAAGTTGAATTAGGGTCTAAATAATATCCACTATCATTTGAATCATAAAATATACCTGCCCATAACGCACCACCCGCCGATGCATTATTATCATACATTGCTATTTTGAACCAACCACCAGGATATGGCCAGCTATGTCTCCACCATAATGAATCGGTAACACCACCAGTTAATTGCCACCCATACCCAACTCCAGAATAAGAATAGTGATATACTTGTGCCGTTAAGTAGTGAGATGTATCGCCAGGAGATTGTCCAATACTACCCCAAGAATCACCCCAGCCAGAACCCCAGTTCATTTGGTCATTGAATGAAGTAGTACCCCATCCTCTAGCACCAGTCCAGTGGTTACTATCACCAGTGTAATCACTTCTTCTATATTGCTCCTTAGCCGCTAAACCAATTCTATTTTTTGCATATAAAGTTAATCCTTGCCAGTTTGTTTCACTAGTAGGGTCTACATAATATCCAGTATTATCACTATCGTAGAAAATTGGCGCTCTCATTGATTCATCCGTTTCAATGTATCTTTGTACATAAAAACGAGTAAACCAGTTACTGTGCTTAATATTACCACCAATTGGAGTTTCTCTTAAATAAAGAGTAAGTCCTTGTGGTTTCCAAAATTCTGCTGCTCCCGAACCCCATTGGTGCATACGCAATAACATTGGTTCGGTACTGAAATTACCAGACGTAGATACTTCCAATGAACGGAACGAACCATGTGGCTTACCCCACCCATATCCGTACGGGTCATGCGTCCACCAACCTTGGTCATCACTCATTGCACCATTGGTATCAGCACGCATTTTGTTAGCTCTTATCTCATTGTATCGAGATGTAGATGCATGGTCACTATAAAATCCAGTATTATTACTATCGTAGAAAATTGGTGCTCTTAATGAGTTACCACCTTGTGCATAGTTGTTAAAATATACATAGTTTGATGGATATAATTCCATATTAGTAACTCTAGTACCAGATGTGTTTGTATTATAAAAATACCAACTACCATCAGTACTAAATCTCATATATGCCTGTCCAAACGAAGTATTAGGTCTACTAAAGTAATAAGGACCAGAACCATCGTGATATGTGTTATCAACGTTATATCCAAATCCAGCCCAAGACCAAGTATTTCCAGGTTCAGAACACCAAGATTGTAAATGAACTACTCCTTGCCCAGCACCATTATTAGATGCCAATAATCTAAGTCTGATTGTTGAATCGCCATGACCTCCACTCATTCTTAATCCACCATATATTTCAGTAAACGATGCAGGGTCAATATAATATCCAGTATTATTTGAATCGTAGAATATTGGTGCTCTAAATGATGATTGTGCATAACCATCTCTACCAACAATTATATCACCATTATTTTGGTCAATTCTAAATTTCTCATAAGCAGTTCTATTACCACTTTGACGAGATGGAACAGTAAATGAACGAATTTGTCCAGTTGAACCTTCTGAAGTAAACGAAAATAGGTTGTTTGGATTATCATGATAGAATCCCCACCCAGTGTATGGTTCGTAATCTACAAATATACCAGTCCAACCTTCTCCAGTTTCTTGTTGAATTCCAAATGATGCTCCAGCTGAAGATGTACCACTAGCTACCGAAAGAATCGCAGGTTTATTATAACTTGCTGCTCTTAGTGAACCATTAATATTAATTGAAGTTCCATTATCGGCCGGATTTAAATAATATCCTGTGTTATCACTATCGGCAATATAAGGTACATATAAGTTGTTAGTAATTCTTACATGCGAATCGCCTTTACCAATACTCATTAATTCGGTAGTTGATACGCCGGGTGAATCGTTCATAATACGAGTACCACCATAAGATGGGTTACCTCCAATTTCAACACCAGTGTGCCATCCTAAAGAAAGTCTTGTATATGTTGAATATCCATTATTATATGGAGATTTAACATAAATTAAATAATAAGGAACACCATCACTTCTTTGTCCCGATGATATACCAGTTGATGAACCTACCGCAGATGGGTCGGTTGTACTATTTGCTAAGTTAATATGTCTAGTGTTACCACTATTAACACCAAATCTAAATCCAAATGTACCATCATCATCATAAAAACGGTCACCATAAATTTCAGGTGCTCTAAATGAACTTCTTGCCCATGCTATACCATCGTTTCTTACTTCTAATGCATATCCACCAGTTCCTACTCCAGAAACTGCAAAACCTTCTGATGCTCCACCACCTGTCCAAATAATATTTTTAAGTGCAGAACCTAAATTTGATGTAGATGTTGTTGTTCTAAATCTAGCTCCCCAAACATCAGGTTCATTATTAACATTAACTAATGCGTTATTAGGAAGTGTCAATGTACCAGTAAGTGTTAAATTTGTAAATCTAGAAGTACCAGTTGGGTCAGCTAAGAAACTACCATCATTATTATCTATAAATCTAGATGCGTATATATCACCTAATACGGTTGTGTTATTTGCTAAAGTATTATCAACTTCTTCAATTTTAAATCCTACAAATTCAGCATTTCCACTATATCCACTATACAAATAGTTGTGTAGGAAGCCTAACTGCATGAATCTTGCGTATGAATACCAAGTATATTGAGCACCAGACCCAGCAGGTCCAATAGTCATTGTATATTCTGTCCAAGAAGATGGTGCTACACCACTCCAATAATAAGGTTGTCCCCAACCACCATTATCCGGTTGAGAATAATCAAATCCAGCTTGCGTAAATGAAAGATAGCAATATGGATTACCAGAAGTTGTTCTTATCCATGCAGAAACTTTATATGTTTTTGTTCTATCAATTGGCACCCATCCGTTTTGTCTCCATCCTGCCCAAGCGGCAAAGTTTCCACTATGTGCGTATGCCCCAATTGGAGAGTCTGATAATCCCGTTCTATACTGCATCCCACTCCATACATAGTTTCCATCACCAGCATGCCAATTACGAGTTTGGTATTTACCATCCGGCACAAACATACCAAATATTTTTGAACCATTACTTGTAGTAGTTGTCCAATCTCCGCCAAATTCCATAGTATCTACTATGGAGTTTCCATTCGGGTCTATTCTATATGTAGTATCTTGGGAATCATAGAATATTGGTGCTCTGAAATCATCGTATGCCTGAACCGTACCATTGCCTCTAATAACCATATTAACACTTCCCGCAAGTCCACCATCTCTAAATGATATATCTTCACCACCTGATGTAGCTATAATAAAGTGTGCATCATCCGTTTCAGTTGCCTGAATATATCCTCTTAAATTCCCAGCAGATGTGTAAAAGTTTTGTTGTGCTCCATTTCTCCAAGCCCAAGTTCCATATAGATTTGCGGCGTTTAATTCTGATGTTGATGCGAAATTACCATAATATCCAGTATTATCCGAGTCATAAAATATTGGAGCTCTTAATGATGTACGAGCTTGTGCATCACCATCTCCAGAAATTTGGAATTCGTTTCTTGCAGTATATGCTCCGTATGTTAATTTATTTCTGAATACCCATTGGTCTGTAAATGCTGTTTCAATATCATCAATCAATTCAAACACCATTCTTACGGCATTTGTTGTAGATGTTTCACCATATAATCTCCAACCATCATCATTACCAACGGTTTGAGAAATCATGTACGATGGTGTGGTTGATACACCATTTCCATAAGTTGTTCCAACAGGATTTTGTGGTAAAATAAAATTATTACCAGTAATGTTAGCATGTGTTACATTATCCGTTGTACGAATATTTTGGTTCATCAAATGAACTTCCGTTGCACCTTGTCCGGTATCAACCGTACTGAATGTAACCGCATCTGTTGTACGAACATTTTGGTTCATATTGGCCGCAAACGGATAGTTTGAGGAATCCAATAATGTTGTAAATGAAGAATATGCTGTTCCCGAGTTCCAACTCTGTTGATATAATCTTACACCAAACCCACTTTTATTAAACACTAATAAATTATCACTACCACCGCTTGAATCACCGTATGAACGAAGATGTATATAATCAGCCCAAGGTGAAGTATTGTTGTTATTAAATGATGTGAATCCAAATCTAGCTCTATTACTTGCAATTTCGTTTGGTGCTATAATTCTATTATCATCCGCAACTAAGAAGTTAGCATTTGTTGCTGTACCACTTAACGTTGCGGTTACAGTTCCAAATGTTACGTTATCAGTTGTACGAAGATTCTGATTCATTAAGTAAACTTCCGTTGCTCCCTGCCCAGTATCTATTGTACCACTAAGAACTACGTTACCAGCTACATACAAACCATCTTCAGCATACCATCTATCATTTGCTTCTTCCCAATAAAATGCCTTTGTTGTTGCATTACCTCTCTTAACTTCTATACCAGCATTTTCAGTTGGTGTAGTTGATGCTCCAATATCTGCATTTAATGTGATAATATTATCACCTACATTAAGAGTTGTTGTATTAATATATGTTGTAGTACCACTTACAGTAAGGTCACCACTAATTGTAGCGTTACCAGTTACCGCCAATGTAGTACCATCGAATCTTAAATTTGCTTCAACGGTTGCGTTTGGTGCAGTTCCGTTTAGGGTTATTACACCATTATCAGTTGTACCAGTTAATGATAATAATCCAGATGAGCCAGAAGAACCTGATGTGCCGCTTGTTCCAGAAGTTCCCGATGTTCCACTTGTACCAGAAGTTCCGCTTGTACCACTACTTCCAGAAGAACCTGATGTACCACTTGTACCAGAAGTTCCGCTTGTACCACGAGTACCAGAAGAACCAGAAGTTCCTGATGTACCAGACGTTCCCGATGTACCAGACGTTCCCGATGTACCAGACGTTCCTGATGTGCCAGATGTACCAGACGAACCACTTACACCACTTGTTCCAGAAGTTCCCGATGTACCAGAAGTTCCACTTGTTCCCGATGTACCAGAAGTTCCCGATGTACCAGAAGTCCCAGACGTTCCCGATGAACCACTTACTCCCGATGTTCCAGATGTACCACTTGTTCCAGAAGTTCCGCTTGTTCCAGAAGTTCCGCTTGTTCCAGAAGTTCCGCTTGTTCCAGAAGTTCCGCTTGTTCCAGAAGTTCCAGATGTACCAGCAGTTCCACTTACTCCACTTGTACCAGAAGTTCCGCTTGTACCGCGACTACCAGAAGTTCCTGATGTGCCCGAAGTTCCACTTGTCCCAGAAGTTCCAGATGAACCACTTATACCAGAAGTTCCTGATGTTCCTGATGTTCCACTTGTCCCAGAAGTTCCAGATGAACCCGCACTTCCACTAGCTCCGCTTGTTCCAGAAGTTCCGCGTGAACCAGAAGTACCAGAAGTTCCGGATGTGCCTGATGTTCCACTTGTCCCAGAAGTTCCTGATGTACCATCACTTCCACTAGCTCCACTTGTTCCAGAAGTTCCACGTGTACCAGAAGTTCCACTACTTCCATTTATACCCGAAGTCCCACTTGTCCCAGAAGTTCCCGATGTACCACTAGTACCACTAGCTCCACCTATACCACTTGTCCCAGAAGTTCCTGATGTTCCACTTGTTCCTGATGTTCCTGAAGTTCCAGAAGAACCGCTTGAACCAGAACTTCCAGTACCACCACCAGCTCCAGTCAATCCAGAAGTACCAGAAGTTCCGCTTGTTCCAGATGTACCAGAAGTTCCAGATGTACCACTTATACCGCTTGTACCAGACGTACCAGCACTTCCACTTATTCCCGATGTACCAGAAGTTCCTGATGTACCACTTATACCAGATGTTCCCGATGAACCACTTATACCACTAGTCCCAGATGAACCACTTGTTCCACTACTTCCACTCGTTCCACTACTTCCAGAAGAACCAGATGTTCCACTACTTCCAGAAGTTCCACTACTACCACTTATACCAGATGTTCCCGATGTACCACTTGTCCCAGAAGTTCCTGATGTTCCACTACTACCACTACTACCACTAGCTCCGCTTGTTCCACTAGAACCAGATGTACCACTTGTACCAGAAGTTCCCGATGTACCAGAAGTTCCTGATGTTCCAGAAGTTCCACTTGTACCACGAGTACCAGAAGAACCTGATGTTCCACTTGTACCAGACGTACCACTCGTTCCAGAAGTTCCCGATGTACCAGAAGTTCCTGATGTTCCAGAAGTTCCTGATGTTCCAGAAGTTCCTGATGTTCCACTACTACCGCTTGTACCAGAAGTTCCTGATGTTCCAGAAGTTCCGCTTGTTCCAGAAGTTCCGCTTGTTCCAGAAGTTCCCGATGTACCAGAAGTTCCCGATGTACCAGAAGTTGCTGCTGCAAATCTTCTACTAATTCTACCGGTTGTAGTATTCAATACCAACACCTCATTTGTTGTATTATCGGTTGGTATTGTATTTCCCCCTACAAAAATAGAACCACTTATATTTAACGAACCAGTTATTTCCTGTCTATCAATAACGTTGTCACCAAATTTGTTTGAACCCGATGAGAATATTATTGAAGATGATATGAATGTTGTATGTAATTCAGTTGTTGTAATTTTTCCAGCCACATTTAAGTTTTGGCTTATTACAACCGAACCAGTTATGTTAGAATTTCCGTTTACTGCCAATACACCATCAATTGAAGTTGGTACATTTACTACCAACCCTTTGTTTGGTGAAATTTGTGCCGTTGCGGAGCCAGATTTAATTTGGTTAATATCACCAATTGCATCTGCATCAATATTAAATAATCCACTACCATCACCTCTAAATAAAGATGCTGTTATTGAGGATGATACGGCTAAAGACCCAGTTATTTGAGTATTAGATTTTACCTCTAATGGTAAATTTCCAAAAGAATCTATTTCGTATGTTTGAACCCCAGAAGCAGTAATATTTCCCACCACATTTAAAGATGCAGATGAGAAATCAACTATTCTACTTCCACTTACAAACAAAGCAACTAAGCTTGAACTTAGTTGATTTAAACCATTAGGGTTACCTCCTAAATACTCCATTCATTAAAACTTTTATGTTATCTCCAATACTGAAACAATTACATCTGCCGAATTAGCTAATGATGATGTTACCGAAAGAAAATCTCCACTTTCTAAAACTAACTTTTGCTCACCACCAACCAATACATTAGAACTACCAGGCATAACCAATGCATCTTTAACAACGTATGCAACCTTATTTGCAGATACATCTCTTACCATTACACTAACTGAAATATTGTTTGTATTTACGTTTGCCACACCAACACCAATTACAGTTGTTGATGTATTTGCTGGTGTTGTGTAAACAGGCACACCCGTTGTTCCAATTGAACTTGCTATACTATTTTTAAATGCGTTTGCCATTTGTTTTTATTTTTTTATCCCAATGCTATTGCAAATGCGATAGCTGAATCTAATACATTCACCCCATCTACTAAATATCCACCGGCATTCAAATTCATAGAACCGGTCATTATTAAAGAACCACTTACCGATAATTTATTAGTTATACTTAAATTTGCAAATGACGCTTGCTGAACATCAATTGTACCTTTAAATGAACCAGTTAATGAACCAGTAAACGAGCCACTTAAATCCGCAAAAGCATTATTTCTATCTTGAATTATAGAACCCGAAAATATAGGATTGTGTATTACCATTTTACCTTAACTATTTTGTTATAGGTATAAATATAAACTTCCATATCTTTTAGGGTTTTACAGGCCATTCTATATTAAACGGATTTTGCTGATTAGTTACATCTCTCAATTCTTGTCTATAAGTACTCCACAAATCTTTTATTGTTTCAGAAATATCATTTAACTGAGTCCAATCGGATTCTTTAAGCAATTCATTTCTAATTATTCTTATTTCTTCCCATTGGTTTTCTAATCTATAATTTATTTCAGATTCGGTTGCATTTATTTCAATCCAATTTTGATAATATACACCATCGGTTAGAACAGGAGTTCCTTCCGTAATATTTTTTGTATAATCATTTGGCATTGGGGTTGTAGTAACTACATACACATCCCAATCTGCCAACATTTCATCCGATAATTCAGCAGGTAAACTTACATTAGGATAGGCTTCTCTCAATTCCTTAATAGTATAAGGATAATTTATCGTTTCATCTATAATTCTTAAATACATATTATTTAAAGTTTGCAGGTATTGTTGCGAAATTTGTTAAATTAACACAATTATTAAAACAATCAGTTCCAGAAGGTGTTGGGGTTCTATTCCATAATTCAGGTGCTGTACCCGTAAGTGCGTTTGTTGTAGAACTCATATTATAGCAGTTGTTAAAAATCAATGCGTTTACGTTATTTGTAAATTGTAATACATTTGTAAGTGCTCTACAATTTCTAAAAGTACCAGAAAAGTTTGATGCGTTTATATTTTGGTCAAACAATGTTGATGGTACTGAAGTAAGTGCAGTGCATGCAAAGAAGCAAGATGCAAATGTGGTTGCAGAAGGTACATTATCAAACAATCCGGTTGGTACACTTGTCAATGTTAATATCGATGCGAATGTATTTGAAAAGGTTGTAGCATTTGGTGAATAATCAAAAAGGTCAGCTGGAATATTTGCCAATCTAGTTGCTTGAAATGCTGAGTTAAAATTAACAACTTCATTCAATCCAGTATATCCACCAACATCATCAAGAGTTGCACTACCAGGAATGGATGTTAGATTTTGGCAACCATAAAAATTTATAGTTCTTAATCCAACAATGCCCCATTGAACTAATTCAGTAATAAGAGTTCTAATATTAATATTATTGTTCACCGAAAATCCTGGCATAAATCCACTAATAGTAATAGTATATGTTCCAGATGAAACATAAGTATGAATTCTATCTGTGGATGATGATGATGTTATCAATGGAGATGATGTACCATCCCCCCAACTTATTGTAAGATTTGGTTTTAATAATCCAAAATCAACTAATGGTACAGTGAATACTGTATTTGCCGCTGTTGTTTGGATTCTAAATACAAATGGAAATACTTCTGCCGAATCTGATGGTATTAATTTTCTTGCTATACTCATAACTATAATTATTAACTCATATTTTTTCCAACTACAAATCCGTAATAAGTTGTACCACCATTAAATGTAAAGAATGATAATACATCAGTACCAATTGATGTTAATATTGGTGCACTTCCATTAACCCAATCCACACTAGCAGGCCAAGTTATTGAATAACCACCAGCGTTTATCATTGTAAATGTAAATCCAAATGCATTTGAAGCGGGTGGGTTTGAAAATGTTAATGTAGATGTACCATTAAATTGTCTTCTAAAGTTATTTGCTGTTGATAGGTCTAATGTTGCGCTTGTTCCAGTTCCTAAATCACTATAAGTTTCTCTAAATGTAGTTGAAGTTATATGTGTAGAAGATACTATGTCTCCTGTTATGGATAACGTAGTACCATCAAATGTTAAATTACTTTCAACATTAGCTTGAACAGGAACATCTTGATATGTAAGTAATCCATTATTAGTTGTACCATTTAAAGCAAATCCATTTGTTCCAGAAGTTCCAGATGTAAAATTTGGAGGTGTTGTACCAGAAGTACCAGAAGTACCGGTTTGACCGGATGAACCACCACTACCAGAAGTTCCAGATGTAAAGTTAGGCGGAGTTGTACCAGAAGTACCAGAAGTACCGGTTTGCCCAGAACTTCCACTCGTTCCGGATGTAAAGTTTGGAGGTGTTGTACCAGAAGTACCAGAAGTTCCTGTTATACCTGATGTTCCCCCAGTTCCAGATGTTCCGGATGTAAAGTTTGGAGGTGTTGTACCAGAAGTACCAGAAGTACCAGCTACTCCAGTAGAACCACTAGCTCCACTAGTACCACTACTTCCAAAGAACGTACCATTTAAACCACTACTTCCACTTGTTCCATTTGTACCAGTTGAACCAGAAGTTCCATTTGTACCAGTTGAACCAGAAGTTCCGTTAGAACCAGAAGTTCCTGATGTTCCAGACGAACCAAAATATGTGCCATCAAATCCACTTGTTCCAGAAATACCAGAAGTACCATCCGTACCAGTTGAACCAGAAGAACCAGCAGTACCAGTTGAACCAGAAGTACCAGAAGTACCAGAAGTTCCCGATGAACCAAAGAATGTTCCATCGAATCCACTCGTTCCAGAAATACCGGAAGTACCTGCCGAACCTGTTGTACCATCCGTACCAGTTGAACCAGAAGTTCCACTTGTTCCCGAAGAACCACTTGTACCACTACTTCCGAAGAATGTACCATCAAAACCAGAAGTACCAGAAGTACCAGAAGTGCCACTAACACCAGAACTACCAGAAGAACCAGCAGTTCCTGTACTTCCATTAGTACCAGACAATCCACTTGTACCACTACTTCCAAAGAATGTACCATCTAAACCAGAAGTACCAGCCGAACCAGACGAACCTGTACTACCGCTGCTACCAGAAGTTCCTGCTCCAGACGTTCCGGATGAACCACTACTTCCGCTTGAACCAAATAATGTACCATCTAAACCGCTTGTACCACTACTTCCAGAAGAACCGCTGCTACCACTTGAACCAGCACCAGAAGTTCCTGATGAGCCAGCACTACCACTACTTCCGCTTGAACCAAAGAAAGTTCCATCTAATCCAGAAGTACCAGACGTACCACTACTTCCGCTTGAACCAGCAGTACCAGTTGAACCAGAAGTTCCGTTAGAACCAGAAGTTCCTGATGTTCCAGACGAACCAAAGAAAGTTCCATCTAATCCAGAACTACCAGATATACCAGACGTACCGGAAGTGCCAGACGTACCAGATGAACCACTTGTTCCGCTTGTTCCAGAAGTTCCGCTTGTTCCGTTTGTACCAAAGAATGTACCATTTAATCCAGAACTACCAGATGTACCAGTTGTTCCTGATGTTCCCCCCGTACCAGTTGACCCAGACGTACCAGAAGAACCTCCACTACCAGAAGTTCCAGAAGAACCTTCGCTACCAGAAGTACCACTACTACCAAAGAAAGTTCCATCTAATCCAGAAGTACCAGATGTTCCTGAAGTACCGCTAGTTCCTGAAGTTCCGCTTGAACCTGAAGTTCCGCTTGTTCCACTACTACCAAAATATGTACCATCTAAACCACTTGTTCCAGATGAACCAGAAGTACCATCAGACCCAGACGTTCCTTGCGTACCACTTGTACCACTACTACCAGCAGTACCAGTAGTTCCATTTGTACCACTACTTCCATTTGTACCAGATGTACCATCTATTCCTGAAGTTCCAGAAGAACCTGTTGTTCCAGAAGTACCATCCGTACCAGTTGAACCAGAAGTTCCGCTTGTTCCAGACGTACCACTTGTTCCACTACTGCCATCAGAACCACTTGTTCCAGAAGTTCCATCAGAACCTGTTGTTCCAGAAGTACCATCCGTACCGGTTGAACCAGAAGTTCCAGACGAACCACTTGTACCACTTGTACCATCCGTTCCGCTTGTACCACTTGAACCAGAAGAGCCAGATGTTCCGGCCGAACCATCAGTTCCAGATGTCCCACTACTTCCAGCAGAACCAGACGTACCACTTGTACCATCCGTTCCGCTTGTACCGGATGTACCACTACTACCGCTTGAACCAGATGAACCTGTTGTACCAGAAGTACCACTGCTACCGCTTGACCCAGATGTACCACTTGTACCATCCGTTCCGCTTGTACCAGACGTACCGCTAGTTCCAGAAGTACCACTTGAACCCGTAGTACCAGAAGTACCACTACTTCCAGAAGTACCACTACTACCGCTTGACCCAGATGAACCAGAAGAACCAGAAGTTCCACTACTACCTGTTGTGCCTGATGTTCCACTACTTCCACTTGTACCACTAGTTCCAGAAGTTCCATCTTCACCACTTGTACCCGATGTACCACTACTTCCAGATGAGCCAGAAGTTCCTGATGTACCAGCAGAACCCGTTGTACCACTAGTACCAGAAGTTCCCGATGTACCACCACTACCAGATGTACCAGAAGTACCAGAAGTTCCTGATGTTCCACTTAAACCATCACTACCAGAAGTTCCGCTTGTTCCAGAAGTCCCTCCACTACCAGAAGTTCCCCCACTACCGCTTGTTCCAGAAGTTCCGCTTGTTCCAGAAGTACCCGATGTACCACCAGTACCAGCTGTTGCTGAAGACCCAGAAGTTCCTGATGTACCAGCAGAACCAGTCGTTCCACCACTACCAGAAGTTCCTCCACTTCCGCTTGAACCAGAAGTTCCTGATGTTCCACCAGAACCAGATGACCCAGATGAACCACCACTTCCGCTTGTACCACCACTTCCCGATGAACCACTTGTTCCACCACTACCAGAAGTTCCTCCACTACCAGATGACCCAGATGTTCCACTTGTACCAGAACTTCCCGATGTTCCACTTGTTCCAGAACTACCAGATGTACCACCACTTCCGCTTGAACCAGATGTTCCAGAAGTTCCTGATGTACCAGAAGTTCCTGATGTACCAGAAGTTCCTGATGTACCAGAAGTTCCAGAACTTCCACTACTTCCACTACTTCCTGATGAACCAGACGAACCAGATGACCCAGTAGTACCGCTTGAACCACTGCTACCGCTTGAACCACTACTACCAGAAGAACCAGATGAACCACTACTACCAGAAGAACCAGATGAACCAGTTGTACCACTCGTTCCACTACTACCACTCGTTCCGCTACTACCACTCGTTCCACTGCTACCACTTGAACCACTGCTACCACTACTTCCAGAAGAACCACTACTTCCGCTTGAACCACTACTACCACTACTTCCAGATGAACCAGAAGAACCATCTTGCCCGCTTGTACCACTACTACCACTACTTCCAGCAGAACCAGAAGTACCACTTGTTCCAGAAGAACCAGATGAACCACTTGTTCCAGAAGAACCAGACGAACCAGCAGTACCATCTAGTCCAGAAGTACCACCAGTTCCAGAAGAACCAACTGCCGCTACTATATTTCTTCTTTCTAATTTCTTTGTTACACTATTCCAAATTACTACATCTTCAGATGAACCTGTTTGTAAATTTTGCAACAATAAACTACCACTAACACCCAAACTTCCACTAATTGTTAAGTTTGCGTTTATATTACTATCTTTATTTACCTGTAAGAATGATGCTGTGTTTACTCCTTCTGCATTTAGAGCGTAAAGAGCGTATGATGCCGTAAATGCTAATGAAGCAGTACCAACCAACATTGATGCAGTTTGAGAATTCTGAACAAAGTTTGTTGTATCTACATTTGATGCATTTTGTGCGAATAAAGCGTAAGATGCTGTTCTTGCAAACGATGCAGATAGAACAGTCATTGATGATGTCCTATCATTTCTTACATAATCGGTTAGATTTATTCCACTTAAATCAGATACATAAGATGCCGTTAGTGCATAAGAAGAACTTACCGCACTAAACACCGCCATTGATGATGTTTGGTTATTTCTTACATATTGTGCAGTATCACTCAATGATGCTGATAATGATGCCAATGATGCGGAATCAAATCCAGCTACAGTTTTTGCAAACTCCGCAGTTACAGCGTAAGATGCTGATAATACTGGTCCAAATACTCTATCACCATTTATTGTTCCATTAATTAGAGAACCACCACTACCAATTACAACATGTCCAGAAGTTAATCCAGCAAATTTAATTTGGATTGTATCATCATCGATTGAAATAATCTGACCAGGCAATAATTGGTCTTCAGAACCAGTTGCATATACCTGTACCATTGGGTATCGAATTCCCAAGTTGTGTACGATAGTTAAATCACTTACACTATTGAATGATACAGTTTCAGTTAATGATGTTTCGGGTTGAGGTATAAAATATCCTCTATCGGTATCGAATCTTAAAATATCATATTCCGCAGATGCAGTAGGTCCTACTCCTTGGAAATTATAAGTACCTAAGAACGAACCAGTAAATAATGGTGCAAATATTAAGTTACTTGCTGTTATTTGATTTGATACTACTAAGTTACCATCAATTAAAGATGATGTATTTACTACAAATCCAAAATTTGGAGATATTCTAGCTATTGCCGAACCCGATTGTAATAATGATGTTTCAAATGATAGGTTTGCAATATTGATATTAGTTAATCCACTACCATCTCCAATAAAAGATGAACCAGAAGATACTACTACATTACCACCAGTTACAAATAATCCACCACTAACACTTAAGTTACCAGATACGAATGTTCTAGTTCCGATTTGCAATCCTTTATTTGGAGAAATTACAGCTTCTACTGAACCAGACTGAATTCTATCAATTTTAAGGTCATCTAACGCTTCAGGTGGGATATTAAATAATCCACTACCATCTCCATCATATCTTGCAGCAGTAATTGGAACGTTTACATCTAATTTAGTTGGGTCTATAATTGCTACACCAGAACCAGAGTTGATTTTAAATAACTCTAAGTTTTCAATCGCATCAGGTGGGATGTTGAATAATCCACCACCATCTCCAATGAATAGAGATGCGGTGATAGAACCGCTAATTGCTACCGATGATGTAAATTGAGATTGGAATGAACCAGAAGATGGTGCAGTTGTTACTATGAACTTATCACCACTTGCTACCGAAGCAGTTGCTGAACCACTTGCTATCAAAGGAGCTGCTGATGCTTGTACATTAGTAATAAATCTACCATCACCAAATATAAATCCTCTTGCGGTTAAGTCATCAGCCGTTGCCGAACCACTAATAGAAACACTGCCAGTAATTCTAGTACCAATTCGAGAACCAGTTGCAGATGTTGTTATTATAAATGTATCACCACTTGCTACCGATGCCGTTGCCGAACCACTTGCGATTAAAGGAGCTGCTGATGCTTGTACATTAGTAATAAATCTACCATCACCAAAGAAAAATCCAGTTGAAGTTATATCAAAAGCAGATACAGACCCACTAACACTAATCGAACCAGTAAATTCAGAACCTATTTGTGAACCAGTCTTTGAAGTTGTTACTACAAAAGATTCTCCACTTGCTACCGATGCAGTTGCCGAACCACTTGCTATCAAAGGAGCTGCTGCTGCTTGTACGTTAGTAATGAATCTACCATCTCCAAAGAAGAATCCTCTAGCACTTACATCATCCGAAATAAGAGAGCCACTTACATCAACACTTCCAGTAAATCGAGAACCAATTTGTGAACCAGTTCTATCAGTAATAACTCTAAATCCTTCATCAGGAGTTACAGATGCTGTTACCGAACCTGATTTGATTTCAGTACTAATAAGTGCATCTTCGGTTAATGCTGACCTAGGTATTTCTCTAAGATATTTACCCTCACCATAATACACCGATGATGATGCCAAATACAATCCACCACTAACTTCATTTATAAATAAACTACCACTTACATCAACTGAACCAGTAAATCTAGAACCAATTTGTGTAGTGTAAACACCCAACTCATCAATAGATGAAGTTGAATCGGTTATTACTCTAAACCCATAATCAGGTGCCACCGATGCGGTTACTGAACCTGATTTGATTTCAGTACTAATAAGTGCATCTTCGGTTAATGCTGAACGAGGTATGTTTCTTAAAAATTGTCCATCGGAATATAATCCAGATGATGAATCTATATAAAGTGCACCAGAAGTAAAATTCAAATACATACTTCCAGATACAACAACACTTCCACTAAATGTAGAACCACTATCAACTGATTCAATTAAGAATCCAAATTCAGGTGATACTGAAGCTGTAATACTTCCCGTTGCGATTCTAACCGAATCTTCTGTTATAGCGGAACGAGGTATATCAAATAAACCCCTACCACTACCACTAAACATAGATGCGGTCAAATTACCTTCTATTTTAGTGTTTCCAATAAATTCAATTGTTGCTGGTGTTGTGATTTCATCAACTATATTAATCACACCAAACATAGATGAATGCAATTGGCAGTTATAATATAATAGACTTGGTGCATTAGATGATGGTGTAAAAATTATTACCCCAACATCATCACCATTATTTGTTACACCAGTATTATATGCATTAGCAGTTCCAATTGAATTTACTGTTTTAATGTAGAATGGATGTCCAGATGCATTTACATTGAAAGTATAAGTTACTCCTTTTACTAAAGTTATTGTTGGATTCGAACCACTTATTATTGTATCACTTATATTATAAGCACTACTTCCATTATTTGTTACAAAAAATGTAGTATTTAACAAATAATCAGGAGTAGGTCTTGTTGATGATGATACTATAAAACTACCGTCGAATCTAGAATGAGTATTTACTTTAAATCCTTCGCTTGGTGATATTGATGCAGTTGCACTTCCACTAAATATTTTTGTTGAATCAATTGCTAAGTTAGCAAGTGTAATATTGTTAAGGAATCTACCATCACCAATAAAGAATGAACCACTCTTTACAGTTATACTTCCACTTACATCAATCGAACCAGTAAATTCAGAACCGCTTTCTGCTGATTTTACTACAAATCCAAAGTTAGGCGATACCGATGCCGTTACACTCCCACTCTTAATTTCAGTAGATATTAACGCATCTTCACTTAATGCGTTTCTAGGAATATTTCTTAAGTAAGTACCTTCACCAAAATATGCAGATGATGAACCTAATACTAATGCCCCAGATGTAGCAGTTATTATTAAACTACCACTTATATCAACACTACCAGTAAATTCAGAACCTACTAATTGTGATTCAACTACAAACCCTCTATCAGGCAATGCAGAAGCTGTTACAGAACCACTAGCAATTCTGAATAATTCTTGAGAAAGTGCTGAAAATGGAATATCCGTTAAACCCGCACCACTACCACTAAATACTGATGCAGATACTCCCATTCTAAATCTAGTACTTCCACTTACTATTAAACTTCCGTTAATTGTAGAACCGCTTGCTACTGATGTTACTACAAATCCAAAGTTGGGAGATACAGACGCAGTTACAGAACCACTAAATATTTTTGATGTATCTAAATCAGAAAGTGCAGCTACTGGTATATCAAATAATTGTCTACCACTACCACTAAATGAACCTGTTCTTAAAAATACCGAACCACTTAAGAATAAAGAACCACTAAATTGTGAACCTTTTTCAGTTGATTGAACTCTAAATCCAAAATCAGGAGTTACCGATGCTGTTACCGAACCAGAAAGAATTCTATTAGTATCTAATGCATCAGGTGCTAATGCCGTTCTGGGAATATCGAATAATCTAGCACCACTACCACTAAAAGATGAACCAGACGTAAGTTCAACACCTCTACTACCACTTATAAAAACAGAACCTGTAAATTGTGAACCATTGTTAGGTGAAAATACAACAAATCCCTTATCAGGTATAGCAGATGCGGTTACAGAACCACTAGCTATTTGTGTAGTTTCCAATGGTGGAATTACAATATTAGTTAATCTGCTACCATCACCCTGAAACGAACCACTTATATCAAATGCACTCATTGATACAGCCGTTACAGATGATGCAACTATTGAACCACTCACTTTAACACTTCCAGAAAGTTCAGAACCTCTTTCAGTAGATTCTACTTTAAATCCAAATACAGGAGAAACAGATGCGGTTACAGAACCAGATGCGATTCTAAATGAATCACCAGTGAATGCGGAACGTGGTATATTAAATAATCCAGCACCATCACCCTGAATATAAGATGCACTTATTGATGCGGTTACTTCTCTTGCTACAATTCTATCACTTACAAATAAACTACCACTAATTGTAACATCAGGACCTCTTTGTAATATACCGTCTACTATATCAATTACACCATTCATTGCTGAATGATTTTGACAAATATAATATAATCGTGATGGTGAATTGCTGGCTGGCGTAAATGTGATTATACCATCATCATCGCCATTATTTGTTACACCCGTACTATATGCATCTCCAGTACCAGTTGTTTGTATTGTTTTAATCCAAAATGGATGACCAGGTGCATTTATGTTAAAAGTATAAGTAATACCTCTTACTAAAGTTAATGTTGCATTAGTACCAACAGCTGCCCCACTAAAAACATATTGACTAATTCCGCTATTAGTTACGTTAAATACGGTCTGTATTGATTCGCTTGGTAGATATATAGCTGATGCTGATATTAGCATACTACCAGTAAATGTAGAGAATGTATTTACTCTAAATCCTTCATTAGGTCTAATAGATGCTGTTACCGAACCACTACCAATTTTTGAAAGGTCCAAATCAGGTATAGCTGTTAATGGAATTTCTCTTAAATTCTTACCACTACCACTAAATGAACCGGTAAAAATTTCAATATTTCCACTTACAAAAAGAGAACCCGTAAATCTAGAACCACTTTCCAATGATTCTACTGTAAATCCAAAATCAGGATTTACTGATGCCGTAACCGAACCACTTGCAATTAAATTTGATATTAGTGCATCAGGAGCAAGTGCTGAACGAGGTATATCAAATAATCCTCTACCACTACCAGAATAAAAAGACCCAGAATTTAAGAATATAGAACCGCTTATATCAACACTACCAGTAAATTCAGAACCACTATCCGCAGATTCTACTCTAAACCCAAATTGAGGACTTACGGATGCGGTTACACTACCACTCTTAATCTCAACACTCAACAAAGCGTCTGGTGTTAAAGCTGCTCTTGGTATATTAAATAATTTTTCACCACTACCAGAATAAAAAGACCCAGAATTTAAGAATATAGAACCACTTACTTCAATTGAACCCGTAAATTCAGAACCACTTTGTGCAGATTCTACTCTAAATCCAAAATTAGGTGAAACAGATGCAGTTACCGAACCAGATTCTATTCTAGGTGCAGCTGCTGCTTGTACATTTGTTAATTGAGAACCATCTCCAATAAATGCAAATGCTTTAACACTTCCACTTACATCAATACTTCCAGTAAATTGAGAACCAATTTGTGAGCCTGTAAATGGAGTCTGTACTTTAAATCCAAAATCAGGAGATACCGATGCCGTTACCGAACCAGATTTAATTTCAGCTGAAATTAATGCATCTTCAGTTAGTGCGGAACGAGGTATGTTTCTTAAGTATTGTCCTTCACCATAATAGTTTGAACCAGATGCTAATTGTATAGAACCACTAAACGGACTTACAAATAAACTTCCACTTATATTAACCGAGCCAGTAAATTGAGAACCACTTTCTTGTGATGCAACTCTAAAACCAAATACAGGTGAAACGGATGCAGTTACACTACCACTTGCTAATTCGGTTGATACTAATGAATCTATATTAAGTGCAGATAAAGGTATGTTAAATAATCCTTCACCACTACCACTAAAAAATCCACTACCAGATGGTATTACAACGTTTCCACTTACAAAAAGAGAACCAGTGAAAGTTGAACCACTTGCAACAGATAATACTTTAAATCCTTCGGTTGGAGAAACTGATGCCGTAACACTACCACTTGCAATTCTACTAGCTACTAAAGAATCTATATTAAGAGCGGAAAGTGGGATATTAAATAAACCCTCACCACTACCACTAAAGAAACCGCTACCAGATGGTATGTTAATATTTCCACTTACAAAAAGAGAACCAGTGAAAGTTGAACCACTATCAATTGAAACTACTTTAAATCCATCTTCAGGTGTTACCGATGCAGTTACCGAACCTGTTACTAATCTTGTTGCTTGCGGTAAATTAAATATATCTCTACCATCTCCAAAGAAAGAACCTGTAAATGAACTACTAATAGATTGTGATGCAGTTATATCATTTACTATAATAGATGAACTTACTAATACAGAACCAGTAAATTGTTGTCTATCATCATAATTATCTCCAAAAACGTTTGAACCAGAAGAATATATTACTGATGATGATATATAACTTACAATTATACTTTCTGCATAAATTGTATCATCAACATAAAGGTCACCCTGAACCCTAGTGTTTGTGTTAATTAATAAATCACCTTGTTGAAATGATGCTGTTGCTGAACCACTTGCTATAAATGTTGCTCCAGGTAAATTAAATAATTGAGAACCATCTCCAAAATAAGAACCAGTAAATGAACCAGTAAATGAGCCTGTAAATGCTCCAGTTGCTCTATCTAAGTCCAAACTTCGTACAAATGCTCTATTACCCTGGTCATCCGATACTACAATGGCTGGAGAACCAGAAAGTGATGCGGAGAAATTTGGGACACCTAAATTTGGTTCAGCTTGGGATAAATCCAAAAACTGATACCTTTCTTGTGTTACATTTTTAGGTGAAACTACCCTTACCCTGCCTGTTAATAGATTACTAATTGCCATTCGTTACTTTCCAGCTTTTTTATAAATATAATGAATCCCTTATAAATATTACCCAATGATAATATCGTTATTCATTTGCACTTTCAAGCAAAGAAAGAATTACACTTAAATCAGTTGAACCCGAAACAATGAATCCATATCCTTCTTCTAACACCAATTTACCACTTACAACAGGTGAAAGTGAATCAGCTGATGGTATGGTTACATTTGTTACTAATTTTATAGCAGATTGTGCTACTAAATTAGGATTTTCTATTGTATCTCGTATAACCCCTAATAGTTCGGTTATAACAAAATTAGAACCACTCCATTCAGAACCACTTATAGCAAGAGTTGAATCAAATGATTGAGTTACTGCTGTTTGATATAATCTACCAATATCGGATGAGCCTGTTACTGATTGATTTTTTATGATTTGTCCTGCTAATTTTCCAATGTAATCTAAAGCAAATAAAGATGATGAATATTCTTCATCGTAAAAAGTTTTTATAGTATTTACACCATTTTTTGAAAAAT
>Ga0222712_10001862_pt1 | contig 25223 bp, 22 predicted proteins | sample C33_657DmetaG_FD_165043 | JGI IMG/M metagenome (GOLD analysis project Ga0222712, IMG submission 165043) | Estuarine water microbial communities from San Francisco Bay, California, United States - C33_657D | ecosystem: Environmental > Aquatic > Marine > Unclassified | place: USA: California... | reverse complement strand
CGAATTTAAAAAAATTGCTGAAAAAACCCCCTTCACGCAGTCCGAATGGGCAGCCATGCTTCATGTTAGCGAACGCACGCTGCAGCGCTATGCTAAAAATAACAGCAGCTTTGCCCCTATCAATGCCCAAAGATTTGTTCAAATAGTACAAGTAATCCATCGAGCTAAAAAAGTTTTTGGCAGCGTAGAAACATTCTATGAATGGATTCATTCCCAGCCTCCAATGCTAGAAGGTGGTCTTTCAATTAATTCCCTTACTTCTCATGAGGGTATTCAAAAAATATTGATACAAATTGGTAGAATAGAACAAGGAATTCTTGCATGATAGTATACCGCCTTGCCAATGGAGAATTTACCCATGACCTTTCCGGCAAAGGTGCCAAACTGTATGGAGGCAGATGGAACTCATTTGGCTTGCCCGCAGTGTATACAACTGAGCACATTTCACTTGCGGTGCTAGAAATTTTGGTACAAGTAAAAACCTTCCAAACTCCACTCAATTATTTTTTAATCACCCTTGAAATACCTCAGAGCGTTCCATTAGTGAGTATTGATTATAAAAAAATGAAAAAAAACTGGAAAGATGATACTTACTATTTACAAGCAATGGGAGACGAATTTTTACATTCAAAAAAATCATTGGTGTTAAAAGTCCCCTCCGCAATCATTGAAGCTGAAAATAATTTTATTATCAACCCTGCTCACCCAGATATAGAAAAAATTAAAATACTGAATACTGAAAACTTTACTTTTGATAAAAGACTTTCCCTGAAAAATGAATAGCACCTATCTTTTACTCGGCAGCAATATGGGCAATAGCGCTGAGCTATTATCTAACGCTATCAAACAAATAGAAAATAAAATTGGCCCTCTACTTCTATCCTCTAATTTGTATGCTACCGCCGCATGGGGTAATACGTCGCAACCTGATTTTTTAAATCAAGTCATTAAAATAGCTACCCATTTAGCAGCAGCTGAAACATTAGCAATAATCCTGTCCATTGAAAAAAACATGGGTAGAATTAGGACGACTAAAAATGCGCCAAGGATAATAGATATTGATATACTTTTTTTTAATAATGAAATTATCAATCAAAGTGATTTGATTGTCCCTCATCCAGAAATTCAAAACAGACGATTTGTATTAACTCCCCTCCAAGAAATAGCACCTCAGATGATTCATCCAGTGCTAAACAAAACTATAGAGCAACTCCTTTCTCAGTGCCCTGATCAGCTAGCAGTAAAAAAAATATAATACCAGAATAGATATTTGCTTAAATTGTGCGCCCCTACTTATGAAGTATAGTTTTATTACCATTGAAGGAAATATCGGCGCAGGAAAAACTACGCTTGCCAATTTACTAAGTAAACATTTTAACGCTAGATTGATATTAGAAGAATTTGCAGAAAACCCCTTCCTGCCAAAATTTTATGAAAATCAAGAACAATATGCCTTTCCACTTGAGTTGTTCTTTATGGCCGAGCGATATAAACAACTGAAAGACCTACTTCAAACAAAAGATATTTTTCAACAAGTAACTATATCGGATTACCTATTCACTAAATGCCTCCTATTTGCTAAAGTAAATTTACCTAATGAAGAATTTAGATTATATCAAAAATTATTTGACATCATCAATCCGCAAATTGTTCAACCCGAAATTTTAATTTACTTACATAGCCCCGTTCATAAGCTACAAGAAAATATAAAAACTAGAAACCGTCAATACGAACAAAATATTCCAAACGATTACCTCTTTTCACTGCAAGAAACCTACACTAATTATATTAAACAACATAATATTAAAACACTCTTCGTTGACTGCTCCAATGCCGACTTTATCAATAATGAAAATCACCTTAGCGTTATCATCGATGCACTTGATAAAGAATACGAAGATGGGCAACACTACATTACATTACCCTAGTATTTCAATAGTAAATTTTGGTAATTTATCCATTCTGGCAATTAGTTTTTAACTTCGTCGAATAATTAATTACTATTCCATTGAAGAACTCCCCCTTAGCTGTTTTAAGAATTCCAGAATTTAGAAATTTTATTTTGGGGCGATTTGTGTTCATTATGGGGCTTCGAATGATGGGCACTTTGGTAGCCTGGTGGATGTATGAATTAACCGGAGATGCTTTTTATATTGGTATGATTGGATTGGCGGAGGCAATTCCTGCTGTTGGACTTTCCTTATATGCTGGCTTTATAATTGATAAGAGTGAAAAAAGAAAACTTCTTCTACGAACAGTCATCCTTTATGCTGTTTGTGTAATTATTTTACTAGGCGTTTCCACCAATTGGTTTCATGGTGAATTTGGTAACAAATTGATCATAATTTTTATTTATACTGTTATCTTTTTTACAGGAGCCATCCGCGCATTTTCAGGTCCAAGTTTTGGTGCCATAATCGCTTCAATGGTTCCAAGAGAATTATTAATCTATGCATCTCAACTCAGCTCAACAAGCTGGTTGGTTGCCAGTATTACCGGTCACGCGATGGCAGGTTTTTTAATCGTTTGGCTTCAAGTTACCGGCACATTCATGGTTATTTTGACGCTCATTTTAATTGGATTATTTAGCCTTTTCAAAATCAAAGAAAAACCAGCAAGTCTTACGGTAGAGAAAAAAACTTTAGAAGCGGTTGGCGAAGGCTTGAAATACGTTTTTAAAACAAAGGAAGTACTTGCTGCATTATCCTTAGATCTATTCGCTGTATTGTTTGGTGGAGCAGTTGCCATGGTACCCGTTTACGCAAAAGATATTCTCCATGTAAGTCCCATTGGTTTTGGATGGCTAAATGCTGCTTCAGATATCGGTTCCATTTGTATGGTAATTGCACTCACGCTTTCACCGATGAAAAAAAAGCAAGGCATTAAATTACTTCTTGCCGTAGCTGGCTTTGGCATCTGTGTAATCATTTTCGGAATATCTAAATGGTATTGGCTTTCATTCGTGGCGCTAATGGTTAGCGGTCTTTTAGATGGAGTAAGTGTAGTGGTGCGCAGTAATATAATTCAATTAAAAACACCCGATGAATTACGCGGTAGAGTAATGAGTGTAAATTCAATGTTTATTAATTCCTCTAATGAAATCGGTCAATTTGAAAGTGGTGTAGCGGCAAAGTTTATGGGAGCCATCCCCTCTGTAATTTTTGGTGGCTGCATGACCCTTTTTATTGTAATAACCACCTGGATAAAAGCGCCTTCTCTAAAAAAATTGGAGTACTAAAATTTCATTGCAATCCATTCAACCCTACTTGGCTGCTGCCATTAATTTCTCAATGATATAATAGGTAATTGGACAAAAAGTTGAATTTTTTAATGCCATCGGCTGCCTTTTCAATAAAAAATCATCCTCTGTATAAGGAAAACGTTCACAATCCGATGGACGTACATCATAAATAGTGCAATAATTATCTTCTCCTAAAAAAGAACAGGGGGCAGCCCTCATCACATAATCACCCTCTTCATCTACCCGAAGGTAATTATTGATAAGATCCCCATCCTTCATCTTAAGATGTTTTGCAATACGTTTAATATCTGGTTTCTTAAACCTAGGAGAATACCCTTTACAGCAATTACCACATTTTAGACAATCAATCTTTTCAAATGCCTCGGCATTTAGATCAGGCAACGCTTTTAGCACCGTATTTTTATCTGCGCGGTGTAGATAGTTTTTATACAATTTCTGCCTTTCTCCAGATTTTTTTTCCCAGGCTCTTAACAATTCATCACTCATAATTGTAATATGCTACAGTTTTATAATAGAAAAAATAAAAGTTTATTCCCCATTTTTCCACAAGTGCAAAGTAACGAACATATTAGTACTAAATCTTGTTGTGTTAATGTAATTTTGTGGCCTTCCAATCAAAAGGTCATAAATCAACAAGGATATAGAGTAACCTTACCTTTAATTGAACGAATTTTTAAAAAACCAGTCATCATTTCGGATACTAATAACACAAATACCTTATGAATCTTTTCGAAAAACAACAAAATGAATTCTCCGGCAGACATATCGGCCCCAACCAAGCTGAAGCAACTGCCATGTTAAAGGAAATAGGTGTCAACTCTTTAGAAGCACTTATTAGCAAAACCATCCCTGACGCTATCAGAATTAAATCCGACTTGGATGTCCCGTCCGCCATCAGTGAATTTGAGTATTTAAATGAATTAAAAAAAATAGCGGCTAAAAATAAGGTCTTTAAAAGTTTTATTGGTCAAGGTTATTACGATACCATAACACCCAGTGTTATTCTTAGAAATGTTTTTGAAAATCCAGGTTGGTATACCGCTTACACTCCCTATCAGGCAGAAATAGCCCAAGGCAGATTACAGAGTTTATTGAACTATCAAACGATGGTTACCGATTTAACTGCCTTACCTATTGCAAATGCTAGTTTACTGGATGAAGGTACTGCTGCTGCAGAGGCGATGGCGATGCTTTTTAATCATAAAAATAAAAGTCAGGATCAAATTACCGCTCCTAAGTTTTTTGTAGATGAAAATATATTTGCTCAAACAAAGGACGTACTTATTACAAGAGCAGAACCTATCGGGATTGAATTAGTATTCGGAGATTTTTCAACAATAACCTTAGATGAATTATACTTTGGTGCAATTGTTCAATACCCCGACAGTAATGGAGCCGTGGTAGATTATCGTTCGTTTATTTCAGCAGCTCATGCAGTAAATGCAATGGTAATAATGGCAACGGACCTTTTATCACTAACACTGTTAACGCCTCCAGGTGAACTAGGCGCTGATGTTGCTATTGGTTCATCACAAAGATTGGGTGTGCCAATGGGATTTGGAGGACCGCATGCTGCCTTCTTTGCAACAAAAGACGAATTTAAACGCACCATCCCTGGTCGTATCATCGGAGTAAGCGTGGATGCACAAGGAAAACGCTGCTTACGAATGGCGCTTCAGACAAGAGAGCAACATATCAGACGCGAAAAAGCCACCAGTAATATTTGTACAGCACAAGCCTTGTTAAGCAATATGGCTGCGATGTACGTAATTTATCATGGTGCAGAAGGAATTACCAATATCGCTAAAAGAATACACCTACTTAGTAAATTATTAGCAAAAGGCCTTAGTAATTTGGGGGTTCAACAATTGAATGGCGAATGGTTTGATACATTAAAAGTAACTGGTGTAAATGCATCCAAACTAAAAACAGTAGCCGAAAAAAATGAGCTAAATTTTCACTACTTCACTGACGGAGCGGTAGGGATTAGTCTAGATGAAACGAGCAGTATTAATGAAGTAAATAAAATAGCACAAGTATTTGCGGAAGCTATTGGAAAAAGTACAACACCTATCTCGATAGATGAAAAAGCGGATGAATATCCAGCTGCAATAAAAAGAACTAGTACTTTTTTATTACATCCTGTTTTCAATTCCTATCATAGCGAAAGTCAAATGATGCGCTATATTAAATTTTTAGAAAACAAAGATCTAAGTCTAAATACCTCTATGATTAGCTTAGGAAGTTGCACAATGAAATTGAATGCAGCGACCGAATTGATTCCAGTTAGCTGGCCTGAGTTTAGCAAATTACATCCATTTGCTCCAATAGATCAGACTATTGGATTTCAGCAGTTGATAAAAGAACTAGAAAATTATTTGTCTGCTATTACTGGTTTTGCTGGCACTTCCTTACAGCCTAATAGTGGTGCTCAGGGTGAATATGCAGGTCTATTAACTATCAGAGCATATCACGCTTCTAGAGGCGATCACCATCGCAATGTAGTATTAATACCAATCTCTGCTCATGGTACCAATCCAGCAAGTGCGGTAATGGCTGGAATGAAAGTAATCGTTACTAAATGTGATGAAGCAGGAAATATAGATGTAACTGATTTAAAAGAAAAAGCAGCAGAACATAAAAATGAATTATCTGCATTGATGGTTACCTATCCTTCTACTCATGGAGTTTTTGAAGAAAGTATCAAAGAGATTTGCGATACGATTCATCAGTATGGAGGACAAGTTTATATGGATGGCGCTAATATGAATGCGCAAGTTGGTTTAACTAGTCCAGGTATGATTGGTGCAGATGTATGCCACTTAAATTTGCATAAAACATTTGCCATTCCACATGGTGGTGGTGGACCAGGTGTAGGACCTATCTGCGTAGCAAAACAATTAGTACCTTTTTTACCTGGGCACGTTAATCTAGAAAATTCAACTACGCAAACTCATGCAGTGAGTGCAGCTCCCTATGGAAGTGCTAGCATTTTATTGATCAGCTACGCCTACATTAAAATGTTGGGTGCAAAAGGAATTCGCAATGCTACAGAGATTGCTATTCTGAATGCTAACTACATGAAAGCGCGACTAGAAAAACATTATAAAATTCTATACACTGGAAAAAATGGTACTGCCGCACACGAATTTATCGTTGACTTACGTCCATTCAAAATAAGTGCAGGTGTAGAAGCAGAGGATGTAGCTAAAAGACTTATGGACTATGGATTTCATGCGCCTACCCTTTCTTTCCCAGTAGCTGGCACTTTAATGATTGAACCCACAGAAAGTGAAGATAAGGCAGAGCTAGATCGTTTTTGCGATGCATTAATCGGGATTTTTAATGAAATTAAAGCGATAGAATTAGGCACTGCGGATAAAAAAGAAAATGTATTAAAAAATGCTCCTCACACCCAAGAGGTAATTTGTGCAGACGAATGGACAAAACCTTATAGTCGTCAACAAGCAGCCTTTCCATTACCCTATAGTAATGAAAATAAATTTTGGCCTAGCGTAAGCAGAGTGAATAATACGCATGGTGATCGCAACTTGATTTGTACCTGTGAACCAATGGAAAGTTATCAATAAAATATAAAAATTTTGATTGTAGGTGACTGAAAATTTAAACAATAAATATGAAAAACACCGTTTTAACATTAGTTGTTTTATGCTTTTCTTTCACTAAAAATTGTTTCTCGCAAATTAATAGTAGAGATTTTGATTCAACTGACAAGTCATTTTATTCCAGGATCACTCCCATCGGTACATCGAATGATGCGGGAAAATTTTCATCTAGGATTATTCAAAATTTCGAAATAGGTAAAACCTTTGGTCCTTTAGATATTGGTATTGCTTTCGGAAGATTTTCAAATGCTGATTCTACCAATTTTGCAGAACTAAGAACCACTTTTGATGCAATGCAATTAGGCGTTTTTAGTAGTGAATTTGGACTCGGTGTTGGAAAAGTCTTTAATTCCAATACGCCGTTAATGTTTGAAATAAGCACCACCTTATTAGCCCAATTCACTAAAAAAATTGGAGTTGGTGCAATTTTTGGGAATTATGATTTAATAGGTGAATCTACCCAAAACTATAAAACATTTTATAGTTTATTTTTAAGATATGGATTAATGCGAAGTGAAAGTGGCGGACTAGTTGGAAGAGCTAGTAGCCGATTAGGGAAACGAACGGCTAAAAGAAGAAAAGCTCGTTTTTGATTTTCTATTTGCAAAACATTTTATTTATAAGAAGCTGACCCTATTTTGAGCGTCAATACCATTTACCTAACAAATATTGATGCTCAATACTTGTCGAAAATAATTGCCCACCTAGAAGATTAGTTTTTCAAGATTGCTGAATATTGAATAACACCCTTCTGCCACTTATACTATTTGAAAAATGGATAACAATAAATTCCTCTTATACGGAGCCAATGGGTACACTGGCGTGCTAATAGCTAAACTTGCAGCGAGCTATGGCCTTCAACCAACACTTGCAGGACGAAATGAAAAAGCCATTCAAGGATTGGCTAATGAATTACAATTACCTTATCTAATTGTAGATCTTACTGACACCGCTGCTTTACAAAAAATTTTATCTGAATTTTCACTAGTGCTTCATGCAGCAGGACCTTTTCAAATTACTGCAAAGCCAATGATTGAAGCCTGTATTGCAACCAAAACTCACTATCTAGATATTACTGGTGAAATTCCAGTATTCGAAATGGCTAAGCAATACAATAAAGCAGCTGCTGATTCAAAAATAATGCTACTGCCTGGTGTTGGTTTTGATGTAGTCCCTACTGATTGTATGGCATTATTTCTTTCAAAAAAATTACCTGATGCTAATCTGCTTCAACTAGCTTTTGCATCTGTGGGTGGAGGATTATCTCATGGTACCGCCACTACCATGGTAATGGGACTAGGTGAAGGTGGAGCTATTAGAGAAAATGGAAAAATTAAATCAACTCCTCTAGGACATAAAGGTAGGTGGGTGAATTTTTCAGTAGAACCAGATAAATGTAAAAATTTATTCACCATGACGATTCCCTGGGGAGATATTTCAACGGCGTATTTTACGACAGGGATTCCTAATATTGAAACCTACACAGGTATTGCTCCAAAGGTTTACAAAATGCTACGCTGGCAAAAAGTATTTAATTGGTTACTTAAAACATCTTTGGTTCGCAATTATGCTTTTAAAAAAATAAATGCAAAGCCTGCTGGCCCTTCTGATGAAGCAAGAGCAAAGGGAAGCAGTATGGTTTGGGGGATGGTACAAAACAATCAAGGTAAAAAAATACAGGCAGCCATGAGCGTAAAAGATGGATACACCTTAACCGCTCACAGTAGTTTGTTAGTAGTAAAAAAAGTATTAGCAGGAAATTTCAAAACTGGATTCCAAACACCTGCAGCAGTCTATGGGGAGGACTTGATTATGGAAGTGCCTGATACAAAAAGAACCCCAGCTTTTGAAGGCTAGGGCTCAATAAAAATATCTGGATAAAGAAAAAATCTTTTCTTTAATGATGTAAAAGCTAGGTTTTATTTAGCAACCAATTCTAACTATGCCGTTTGCTTAGGAAGAGAGATTCGGTTAAACTCTGCACCACTGAAAATTTTAGCCAACTTATTATCTTGAGACAATTTCCACTCGGTAATATTTGTTTCAGAAACAATGCGCCAAAAGTTTTTAGATTTCAAATCCTCATAATCAGAAGATTGCACAAAAATACCTAGTATAGTATTTCTTTTTTTAAACTCAATTTTTACTGCATTTTTCGCAAGGTGCCCACCTTCAATAAATTTGGCAATAGCTTCGTTGATCATGAATTTTTTTTGCGAAGATACGCTATTAAAGCCTCAATCAAGGAAGTTTCTCATTCTTTGACGGTTTATCAAGCAATCTCCTATTGATTTTCAGTGGATTGACTCATTAAATGACTAAGTCCTAAAGAAGGATGTTTACCTTTAATTCTGCCAAAATAATCAACAATCTTCTTCAAATCTTCTGCTTCGTTATCGGTAGTATAAAAGGGTAGTTCAAATCGAAATTCTTTATGTTCAAAATCCAACGCCAATAAAACAATAGGTACATTGGCTTGTCGAGCAATATGATAAAAACCAGTTCTTAAGCGATCTACTTTTTTTCTTGTCCCCTCAGGAGAAAGTGCAATAGCAAAAGATTCATTACTATTAAATAGTTGAACGATCTGGTCTACAAAATTATTACTGCTAAATCGGTCTACCGGCACACCACCTAAGTTTCTAAAAACAAAACCAAAGGGACCCTTAAATAATTCTTGTTTACCAATGAACTTTATATAATCCAATTTTAAATAACTCCTAAAAATAAATCCCATGATTACATCCCAACTACTAGTATGGGGCGCAGCTACCATCACAAATTTTTTCAAATCGGGGGATATTCCATTGACCGCTTTCCAACCGGTAGCCTTGAGGTATAATTTTAATAACAATCTTAACAATGGCTTTATAATTTATTTACTGCAACTTACGTTTAAGTATTAATAATTCATTAAAAAATACCTATAATTATTCTTTTATTGTATGGTCATTTTTCTTGGGTGAGTCACTCTAAGGAGTGACTCACCCAAGAAAAATGATTTACGGTATTAATTGAGACCTTTCAATTACGTATTTTTGATACTGATTAATAATTCTACAATGAATTTATCTGTTTTTCTTAAACACCAATGGCTTAATTTTTGGCGGGCTCGTAATGCCAATAAAAGTCTCGCTATTCAAATTATACTAGGTATCTTTTATTTATTAATCTTTTTAGAGATTGCATTAGTAGGCATTGCACTCCCTTTTATTTTAAAGGAAAAATTACCCAACACTAACCCTATCTCAATTTACACTTCCTATCTTATCTATTATTTTCTTATTGGATTATTGGCCCGTTTTCAATTACAAGAACTGCCATCACTTAGTATTCAACCTTATCTAAGCCAAAATATCCAACGCAAATACATGCTACGTTTTTTAAATGCGCGGTCCTTATTTCATTACATTAATTTTTTACCGCTATTTGTATTTATCCCTTTCACAATAGTAGTGGTAGCACCCATCTATGGAACTATTTCAGCTTTTTGTTTTTTTATAGCTCTGTTCTCATTAGTGTTCTATAACCATTTTTTAAATATGTACATCAAAAGAAAAACCATCAACAATGCTGGTTTCTTTTTTGCTGTATTGGTTTTTATAGCTGCATTAAAAGGCCTTGATTACCTAAAACTTTTATCCTTTGAAAAAGCTTCTTCTAGCTTATTTATCACCATTTTAAATTATCCAATACTTTGTCTAATACCCATAGCATTGGCAATTTTTATATTTATTGTAAATAACCAATATTTAAAAAGTCATTTGTACATTGAAGAGTTAGTGTCTGAAAACAAAAAGAAAGAAAGCAAAAATTTTACCTTTTTAAACAGACTGGGTGATATAGGAGAAATGATTGCACTTGACCTTAAACTTATTTTTCGAAACAAGCGACCTAAGTCTCTGGTAGTACTTTCAGCAGTATTATTGTTGTATGGCTTTCTTTTTTATCCGAAATATTTGGCAACAGGCAATTTCTCGATGCTCTTCTTTTTCGCATTATTAATTACCGGTATTTTCATTTCCAATTATGGCCAATTTTTATTTGCATGGCAGAGCAGTCATTTTGATGGAATGATGACCTACAATACGAATATGCACCAATATATTAAGGCCAAATTTTCTTTGTTTCTTACGGTTTGTTCTCTCCAATTTTTAATCGCTAGTTTTTATGGGTTAATGAGTTGGCGTTTACTTCCCATCCAATTGGCTGCTTATTTATATAGTGTAGGAGTGAATTCATTTGTAACAATTTACGTTTCCACCTTTAATTATAGATACCTTGACCTGAGAAAATCTGCTAGCATGAATTTTCAAGGAATTGGAGCAATGCAGTGGTTTCAGTCACTGATTATCACCTTTGGACCAGCACTTGTATTTTATTTATTAGATCATTTTGCTGGATTTTGGTATGCCATATTGGGCGTTAGCCTTCCTGGTCTTGCAGGACTAATTTTTTATGAAAGTATTATCAACTGGCTAGTTAGCCAATTTAAAATTCGTAAACACAAAATTCTAGAAGGATTTAGAGAACGATAGCAATTGATTAATTCATTCTATTATCCAACTGTACAAAATGATAAAGATTACTAACTTAAGAAAAAGCTATAACGGCGTAGATGCTGTAAACATAGATCAATTAGAAATTCATCCGGGTGAAGTGATTGGACTAGTAGGTAACAATGGCGCTGGAAAGACAACTCTTTTCCGTTTGTTGCTTGATCTAATTAGGCGCAATGAAGGCGAGATTTTATCAAAAGGAAATTCCATTACCCAATCAGAGGACTGGAAAAGTTATACCGCTGCTTATATCGATGAAGGTTTTTTAATCGACTATTTAACCCCAGAAGAATTTTTCTACTTTGTAGGAAAACTTAATCAGTTATCTAAGGCAGATGTGGATGATTTTCTATCATCCTACCAGGTGTTTTTTGATGAGGCAATCCTAAATAAAGGCAAATACATCCGGGATTTTTCAAAGGGTAACCAATTTAAAATTGGTATTATAGCCGCTTTATTAGGAAATCCAGAACTACTGATATTGGATGAACCTTTTGCCAATCTTGATCCATCTACCCAGCTTCGATTGGTAGACATGATTAAATCGATGGCAATGGAACGAAAGATGTGCATCATAGTTTCTAGCCACGATATCAATCATGTTTCAGAAGTCAGTAGCCGCATCCTATTAATGGAAAAAGGTACTATTATCAAGGATATCGTTGGGGGAGAAAGCGCTTATGCGGAAATGGTAGACTATTTTAAAATCCGCTAAACCATTCAAATTCATATAGTTGCAAGCTAAAAAGACCTCGAAAGGACTCTTTTAGGTATAAATCTGCCCAAAAGCCAAGCAATATAAATGAAAAATAAAATTTGTTCGGTTTTTGAAAAAAAACATATATTTGTCCATTAATTTAATACAATACAATTTAAAATGGACAAAACACTAGGCACCGTTAAGTTTTTCAATTCTGAAAAAGGATTCGGATTTATCAAGCATGATGATTCAAACAAAGAAACTTTCGTACATGTTAGCGGATTAATCAATGACATTAAAGAAGGAGATCGCGTAGAATTTGACCTGCAAGAAGGTAAAAAAGGTATGAATGCCGTTAACGTTAAACTGATCTAATTAATTATTGATCTTTTTTAATAAAGGTATTGGGCTGCTAATTTTTTAGCAGCCCTTTTTTTATGCTCAATTTGTTAAAGTCTGGTCCTGAACGTCTCCTAAAGCCTTTATTCATTTAATTTTGCCCAAACTATTCAACAATCAATTTATGAGACCCTTTTCCCTTCTTCCCATCCTATTCACTTCCCTTTGCTTAATGAGCATTGAGTCGATCGCTCAGAACTCCGTTGGTAAAATAATCTTAGCCAAAGGGCAAAAAATTGAAATTAATAACAATACTAAATCGGTTATTAGTCAAGAAATGATGGGCCAGGCAATTGAAATCACCGTAGATGCTAATACGGTTCATCAAATAGAAGTGAAAGACAAAATGCCTAACTCCTACCTGATTGCTTCTACACTGACTAAGTTGACAACAAACGGTGCAGCGATGGGACAGGAAATGAAATTTGACTCCGACAAAAAAGAAGATATGGAGAGCGAAACGGGTAAGTTAATGAAAGACCAATTGAATGTAACCCAGGAAATAGAAATGAGCGAAAATGCCAAAGTAATTAAGGCTGCAAAAAAATCTACTTCAGCAGTATCTGGCGGACAAATGATGGATATGATCAATAACCTGACTGGCGGAAATGTAGATGAAAGTAATGGAGCAGGTAGCGCATTTGAAATTATCCCTGCTGGAAAAAAGACAGGTGACAAATGGTCTGACTCCACAATAATGGGAGATATAAAAACTTATAACTATTATACTTTAAAATCTGTCAATGGCAATATCGCCACCTTGGAATTAAAAGGTAAACAGATTATTAATAAAAAAATTGAACAGCAAGGAATGGAAATCAACGTTAAAATGGAAGCTACTATTTCAGGTGAAGGAATAGTGGACTTAAAAACAGGATTATTAGAACAAAAAACCACCTTAACAGATGGAAATGGTTCGGCAGAAGTAATGGGTCAAAGCATCCCGATGTCATCCAAAACGACTACGATTACTACTGTAAAAAAGATTTGATCGTTTTTTTCTACTAAAAAGGCGCTGTTTAAAACAGCGCCTTTTTTATCATCCTGTGAGTTTACAAATAAAAGATTTCAGCCAACTACGATTCGATTATTGATATAAAATCTGATAGTACTCATCGGCCATTCGATTGCTTTCAAATTGGACTTGTACATCGTTCATTCCATTTTTCACAATATCTCTCCAAGTATCTTTGTTATCATAATACAAGGGAAGAATTTGATCTTCCAAAATTTTATATAATTGATCTAGGTCATATTCATCTTGATCATTTACATGTGTATTTTCATAATCAATCGGTGGTACCACAAATCCATTATTGCCGTTATGAATAAATTCGCAAATCCATCCATCATTAGTACTCAGGTTAACTGCTCCATTCATTGCGGCCGTCATGCCACTCGTACCACTTGCTTCCCTAGGCACTCTTGGGTTATTTAGCCAAACATCTGCTGCCTGTTTTAAGCGCTTACTCAATGCAAGCTCATATCCAATACACACCGCTACATTCTTATAGCTCTTACTAATATGCACCAAATGGTTAAAATCATTGATCGCAGGATAGTCAAGCGGATAGGGTTTTCCAGCCCAAATAATTTGTACAGGATGAGTAGTATTATTTAACAAAGCCTCAAAGCGCTTATGGTCTCTAGTTAATAATTCACCGCGCTTGTATCCAGCAAACCTACGAGCCCAAACGATCGTTAAAATATCTGGATCCAATAATTTACCCGTCTGGTCTGCCACTATATCCAATGCCCTTTTCTTCAAAAACCTTTTGCGATCATCAAACCAAACGTCATTACCATCGACTTTAGCTTTGTACATTTGTTTATCTGCCCAGTAGCGCCAATTTTGAGCATTGGTAATTGCTTTTATTTCACAAATGCCACTATACTTATTCCACATTTTTCTACTCACTTCAGCATGAAGTTTAGAAACGCCATTCGCAAGTTTTGCAAAACGTAAGGCAGCTAGGGAATGATTGAATAAATTATCTTCCATGCCTGTAATTTTTCTTACGTCATCGAGGTGCATACCACAGAAATAACTCATTTTATGACATAAAAAAATGTCATGTTTTTCATTGCCTGCTTCCTCAGGAGTGTGGGTAGTAAATACTAAGCGCTTTTTAACTTCTTCTACACTACCGAATTTTCTATGTAAATAAAAAGCTGCACTAATAGCATGCGCCTCATTTAAATGATATAATTCTGGATTAAAATTTAATTCATCCATCAGTTTAGCTCCGCCCACTCCCAATAAAATAAACTGAGCAATTTTGGTAGCCTCATTACCATCATATAAACGATGGGTAATTGTCTGCGTTAAATAATCATTTTCTGGTAAATCAGTACTTAATAAAAATATAGGCGCACTATTAAATGTTGCTGGATTTAAATACAAGGCCTTTACCCAAATTGGATTATCATGAATAGTAATTTGGAATTTGATTCCAGTATCTTCCAAAAAATTATAGATCTTTTCATTCCACTGAACCTGAAGGGTCTGGTCAGCATTGCGCGCCTGATCATAGTATCCAAATTTCCACAAAATACCAATCCCCACTAAATTCTGCTTTAGTTCATACGCACTGCGCATATGCGAACCCGATAGAAAACCTAATCCTCCACTATATATCTTTAAAGGCTGGTGAATGGCAAATTCCATCGAAAAGTAAGCGATTCGTTTACTATAATTTTCATTTATAGCATAGGGAACTTTGAAATCATTAAAATTCATAGAATCAATTGAATGAGAAATAGGGTGTAATATAGTTCGAATTTTCAGTAAAATATTGAGAACCCTTTTATCAAACCAATCACCCTGCTTTATTGCTCATAAACCATTGTTACAACTTAAATTAAATACCACCTTAATTAGTTGACCCTCAAAAAAATAGAAGCTGTTTGACCCATCACGCTCATTCACTAAGGCCCTCGAATAAAAAGTGCTAGAAATTGTAACTATCAGCCGTTAAAAAATCAAGGCTGTTTGAGCGAGCAAGCCTTTTAAAGTAACCTACTCTACCCTCGAGTTCCTTGATTTTAGGCTGATAGTTACAATTTCAGCCTTTTTATTCGAGGGATTGATTTTTTTTGTTACTTTTTTGCATCAAGGCAAAAAAGTAAAATCACTCTATTCCGGAGGAAATTATCGTTGGCAAAACTTCTAAAAAATTGTTTTTCAATAAATTAGAATATTAAAGAGATAGCATGAATGTGCATTTTATTAGTATAAAATCCATTATTTATACCAGTTAAAGACGCATTAAAGAAACGGAATGAATTTATAAATATAGTTTGTTTTGAAAATTTGATTATATTTTTTTAGATTTGTCTAAAAATTAATTTAGTCAAGATGAATTTTTCTATTGCCGAAGAAAACTATATCAAAAATATTTACCACCTACAACAGCAGTCTGAGTTGGTCAATACCAACTCCCTTGCCTACGAGTTGCAGACCAAGCCTGCATCAGTGACCGATATGTTAAAGAAGCTGCAGGTAAAAAATTTGCTTGACTATGAGAAATACAAAGGATTTCGTTTGTCATCGAAAGGAAATAAAGTTGCGATTAATATTGTTAGACGGCATCGTTTATGGGAATTCTTTTTAGTTACTAAACTTGGATTTGAATGGGATAAAGTACATGCCATTGCCGAAGAACTTGAACATGTTAGTAACCAGGAGCTGATTCAGAAATTAGATCGTTTTCTCAACCACCCTCAAACTGACCCTCATGGAGATCCTATACCAGATGGGAATGGAAAAATGCCTGTCATTCACCAACTCAGTATGGCTGATGTGGTAGAAAAGAAAAAAGTAATCGTTAGCTCCGTCGGTAACCAGTCGCCCGCCATACTAGAATTACTGAATCATTACCACATCAACATAGGAACAGAAATAAAAATAAACCAACGATTTAGTTTCGATGGTTCAATAGAAATTAAAGTCGGAAAATATGCTGCCTGCATTATTAGTGAACTAGTTGCTAAAAATATTTTTGTATACCATGATTAAACACTCTAATCAAGAATCTTCACTCAGTGAAGTAAACCAAAGCGTCGATACAACGGGAAAGAAAAGAGGTTGGCGAAAAATGCTCTCCTTTTTAGGTCCCGCTTATTTAATCAGTGTGGGCTATATGGATCCCGGAAACTGGGCTACCGATCTTGCAGGTGGTAGTAAGTTTGGTTACAGCTTAATTTGGGTATTACTAATGAGCAACCTAATGGCCTTATTACTTCAGGGACTGTCTGCTAGATTAGGTATTGTAAGGGGACGTGATCTTGCACAAGCAAACAGAGAAGCCTATCCGAGAATGGTGAATCTCGCTTTATACTTACTTGCAGAAATTGCAATAGCAGCTTGTGACCTTGCAGAAGTTTTAGGTATGTCAATTGGCATTCAATTGTTAACTGGATTACCCCTCATCTGGGGAGTGTCCATTACTGTCCTAGACACCTTTCTTTTATTATACTTACAAAAAATGGGTATGCGAAAGATGGAAGCATTCATCATTAGTCTAGTGGCAATAGTAGCTATTTCGTTTTTAATAGAAATTATTTTTGCAGCACCTGTTTTTGGTGAAATCGTTCAAGGCTTTATTCCGTCTAGCTTATCTGATGAAGCACTGTATATTGGAATAGGCATAATAGGTGCCACTGTGATGCCACATAATTTATACCTCCACTCCGCATTAGTTCAAACCAGAAAAATTGATCGTTCCAATGCTGGTATAAAACAAGCCTTAAAATTTAATCGAATTGATACTACCATCGCGCTTAATCTTGCATTTTTTGTTAATGCTGCTATCTTAATTTTAGCCGCTACCGTTTTTTTTAAAACAGGTAATTCGCAGGTAGCTGAAATTAAAGAAGCCCATCGATTATTACCTAATTTCTTAGGAGATCTTGCTCCTAAACTTTTTGCCATTGCACTAATTGCAGCAGGCCAAAGCAGCACCATCACTGGTACGCTAGCAGGACAAATAATTATGGAAGGTTATTTGAATTTACGAATCAACCCATGGGTAAGACGTTTACTCACTAGATTATTAGCTATCGTACCGGCCCTAATCGTAATTATAATTTATGGAGAGGAAAAAGTAAATTCATTACTAGTATTAAGTCAGGTTGTTTTGAGTTTACAATTAGGTTTTGCAATTATCCCTTTAATACATTTTGTAAGTGATAAAAAAACGATGGGAGATTTTGTAATCAAACCAATTACTAAAATAACAGCATGGCTAATTGCTGCTATACTGATTTTTTTAAATTTAAAGATGTTGATAAATGAAGCAGCAAGTGCTTGGGTTGATGTAACTGTTTTTTCTAAAATCGGATTAGTTATACTTGGGATAATTTCTTTAGCGCTACTTTTTTACACCCTCTTGTTTCCACTGTTTAAGACTGCTCCAAAAACAAGTTCTATTGAGATGCACCCTAACATTGAGGAAATCAATCAGTTGGTCATTCCTGAATTTAAAGTTATCGCCATCGCCCTTGATTTTAGTGAAAAAGATCAGAAACTCATTGCCTTTGCAATTGGACAAGGAAAAGAAAATACTCGATACATATTAGTCCATGTAGTAGAAAGTGCTTCGGCCAAACTATTAGGTACGGATAGTGATGATTATGAAACCAGGAAAGATAAAGAAAGAATGGATTGGTATGTCAACCAATTGCAACAACTTGGCTATGCTGCTGAAGGTCATCTAGGTTTTAGAAATAGAGCAAAAGAAATTGTGCGTATCGTAAAAGAATTGAATGCTGATATGCTCGTAGCAGGAGCACATGGTCATACTGGATTAAAAGATTTTATTTATGGCGAAACAGTCAATACCGTTCGACATGAATTAAAAATACCCGTACTCATTGTAAATGTGTAATACAAAAAAGAGAAAGGATAATTAATTTTCTACATAATTAAGGTCCTTACCAAAAGTTTCTTCTGTAAACCAAGCAGCAGTAAAACTTATAGTCATTACAATTGCACCGGTTACCCAGCCAGCAGTAATATAATTACCGGTTGCTAACTGTAAATTTTTAAACAAAAGAAACATCAAGGGTAACGCACCTCTCACCATATTAGGTACGGTAGTAGTGGCGGTTGATCTTAAATTAGTGCCAAATTGTTCTGCCGCCATGGTTACAAAAATGGCCCAAAATCCTACGCTGAAACCCATTGCAAAACAAATCAAATACATGTCTGCAGCTGTTCCATTATGCTGGTTAAAGTAAAGGAAAAAAGATAGTACGGTAAGTCCATAAAAAATAAATAAAACTTTTTTTCTACTTTTCAGCCAATGGCTAATAAAACCAACTAGCATATCTGCTAATGCAATTGCAGCATAGGCATACATGGTTGATTTTTTAGGTAATACCTCTTCTGAAAAACCAAATGCTTTTCCAAAATCATTTGAAAAGGCAACTAAAATACCAATGACATACCAAGTAGGCAGTCCAATTAAAATTGCCAGTATATATTTTTTGAACCGAACGCCATTGGTAAAAAACATGAAAAAATTTCCTCGCTGAACATCTAGTTCTTTCAACTTAGTAAACATTCCACTCTCCAATACTGATATCCTTAAAATTAACAGACAAAATCCTAAACCTCCTCCTATAAAATAACAGGTGCGCCAATGGAAATTTTGAGAAATAAAATAAGCTACTACTGCACCTGTCAATCCGATTCCTGCAACAAAAGAAGTACTCAGTCCTCTTTTTTCTTTACTCACCAATTCAGATACTAACGTTATACCTGCACCTAATTCCCCTGCCAATCCTATGCCAGCAAAAAACCTGGTAAGCCCATATTGAAAGGGTGTTTGTACAAATCCATTGATAATATTAGCAATTGAATACAAAACAATAGAGCCAAACAATACACTCAATCTCCCTTTTTTATCTCCCATTACTCCCCAAATAATTCCACCCACCAACAAGCCAATCATTTGTACACTGATAATAAATTCTCCTTCAGATTTCACCTGATCCATAGATAGTCCCATATCTTTTAAACTATCGACCCTTACAATTTGAAACAACAATAAATCGTAGATATCTACAAAATAACCCAATGCGGCTACCAGAACAGTAATATTAAAAATGGAGTTGGAATTTTTATTCATCGATTTTTAATTAATAATTCAATGCTAAGAGGATTTTTTAATTTTACCAAAAAATAATTTCATTAAGATAGGGGCCGTAGTAATCAAAACAATTCCTACCACAATCACTTCCAAGTGCTTTTTTAAATCAAAGCCATACCAATCCAAAAATAATATTTGTAAGTAATGGCCGGCAAATAACATGGAGAATACCCAAGCAAAAGATCCTACCACATTATAAAATATAAATTTACTTTTATTCATACCCACAATACCCGCTACAATGGGTGCAAAGGTTCTTAGGATTGGTAAAAATCTAGCCATTACAATAGCGCCTCCGCCATGTTTTTCATAAAAATCCTTGGCCTGGAATAAATATTTTTTCTTAAATAAAAGGCTGTCTTTCTTCTCAAATAAATAGGGGCCGCTTTTTTGACCAAACCAATAGCCTGCAAAATTACCAATCACCCCAGCCAAAGAAATTACCACCCCCAATAAAAATAAATTCAAAAAAGAACTTTGTAGATCAATTCCAAATGCAGTTTTTACAAGGTTATCGCTAAAGATTCCTGTTACAAATAATAAGGAGTCTCCTGGTAAAAAAAAGCCTGCAAATAAACCCGTCTCAGCAAATACTGCAAACACGATGAACCACAGCCCTCCATTATCTATATACCATTGAGGTTGTAATAATTCAGTCCAGTGAAATAATAAAATAAAATCTAACATGCGTTTGGTAAAGCTTAAGTGTGAATTATTTTTTACAATTTGATATTCAACCAATGCTGATTAATCAACTGCAGCTTTGTTGTAAATACTATTCCTTTTTATCGGTATCAATCAAATCCCCTTCCCATTTACTCACTACCACCGTTGCGATACTATTTCCCACCACATTGGTTGCACTTCTTCCCATATCTAGCAATGGGTCAATTCCTAAAAGCAAGGCGATACCTGCTTCTGGAATATTAAATGTAGCCAAGGTGCCAGCAATTACTACCAATGAAGCCCTCGGCACACCTGCAATTCCTTTACTAGTTAACATCAATACTAATAACATCGTAAGCTGAGTGGCTACTGGAATATCCATTCCATAACTCTGTGCAATGAATAGCGAAGCAAAGGTCATATACATCATACTTCCATCCAGATTAAAAGAATATCCTAGTGGTAAAACAAAGCTTACAATTTTATTCTTACAACCAAAGTTCTCTAACTCTTGCATTGTTTTGGGAAAAGCTGCTTCGCTGCTGGAAGTACTGAAGGCTAATAAAATGGGTTCCTTCATTCTTTTGATCAAATGAAAAACCCTCTTTCCCACAAATAATGACCCTACGAAAATTAAAAATATCCACAACAGTACCAATCCAAAATAAAATTCTCCAATAAAAATAGAATAGGTTTTTAAAATACCAATTCCTTGTTTTGCGATTATAGCTGTCATTGCTCCAAAAACTGCTACCGGAGCAAAATTCATCACATAGCCAGTCACTTTTAAAATGATATGAGCCAACACATCAATCGCATGGATTACAGGCTTTGCTAATTCTCCAATTGCCGCAGCTGCTACTCCGAAAAATAAGGCAAAGACTACAATTTGAAGAATTTCATTTTTAGCCATTGCATCAATAAAACTTGCTGGAAAAACATGATAAAAGAAATCCTTAATAGTAAGCGCAGCCTTATCGATACCGCTATTGGCATTGATTTCAGGAAGGGTTAAATGCATCGCTATTCCTGGCTTAAAGAAATTAACCAATACCATCCCCAACAACAAACTCATGAGTGAGGCACTAATAAACCATAGTAATGTTTTACCTCCAATACGACCTACTGAATTAATATCTCCCAGTTTAGCAACCCCTACTACTAATGTAGTGAACACTAGTGGCGCCACTATCATTTTAATCAATCTTAAAAAAATGTCTGCTAAGATGGTAAACCATTCTAACTTTTTATCTCTTTGTTTAAGGCTATCATTTTTTTGAAGAACAACCAATTCTCTCTGCTTTTTTAACTCTTGGTAAATCACATTCGATGTGTCAACAAATAAAGTTAGCATGCCATTGACTGATTGAAGTGAATCCGACAACAGCTTAATCTGAGAAACTACCGCCTGCTGATTGGCACTGGCCATCAATTGGGAAGAAGCCAACTTTTTTTGATCAATTATATTTTTTTTAATAGCAAGTAGTCTAACATATCCAGTACTATCTTTTACTATTTCATAGGACTTTATAGCACCCTGCAGTTGTACCAATTTAGACTCAGCTACTGCAATTTGTTCGTTTTCATTTCCAACGTAAGTTCTATTTAAAATAAACCCTCCTATCACCCCAGCAATGAGGGCGATACCAATATATAAAGTCAACTGGCTTTTCTTAGAAGGTTGAATACTCATATTTGAAATATTAGTATCGCAATATAATATTTAATACTTGTTAAACAGCCTAAGGCACAAAAAAATAGGCCAGATGTCTGATTTGAAAATTTATTGCTATTTTTATACCAAATCAACAATTGAATATGAGTTTATTTGTAAAAAAGTCCTTGACACAGATGCTGGCTCAGGCCAACGATGATGAAAAAGGAATGAAAAGAACCCTTGGCGCTGGCAACCTAATTGCTTTAGGAATTGGTGCTATCATTGGCGCTGGTTTATTTGTAAGAACTGCTGCTGCCTCTGCTGAGGCTGCTGGTCCCGCTATTACCCTGTCCTTTATTGTAGCCGCTTTAGGTTGTGCTTTTGCAGGACTTTGTTATGCTGAATTTGCTTCTATGATTCCTATTGCTGGTAGCGCTTATGCCTACTCATATGTAACTATGGGAGAATTAGTAGCCTGGATTATTGGTTGGGCATTAATAATGGAATACGCCCTTGGTGCCGCTACAGTATCCATTGCTTGGAGTGAATATTTAAACAACTTGCTTGGAGGAAGTATACCCTATGAATGGTGCCATTCCCCTTTTGAAGCACTTCATAAAGTAACAGGAGCTGCAATTGATCAAATTACTACCGCTTTGCCTGAAACACTCAAGAGTGTAAAAAATGGTGTGCTGATTTTAAGTGATGATCAATTCAAAGCCTTACCCGCCAATTTAACTGGCATGGTAGAAATTACAAGAGGTATGATCAATGCCCCTGCACTCATTATTTTATTATTGCTCACCTTATTATTAATAAAAGGAACTCAAGAATCAGCATTCGTTAATATGATTATTGTGTTTGTAAAAGTGGCTATTGTTTTACTATTTATTGTATTCGGATGGCAGTTTATTAAACCAGAAAATCATACTCCTTATTTAATACCTAAAGGAACCATCGGTCATGACGGATTTTTTAAATGGGGATGGGGAGGCGTATTAGGTGGTGCTGCAATTGTATTCTTTGCCTTCATTGGTTTTGATGCAGTTAGTACCGCAGCCCAAGAGGCTAAGAATCCTAAAAGAGATATGCCAATTGGTATCTTAGGCTCCTTAGTGGTTTGTACCATTCTTTATATTTTATTTGGCCATGTACTTACCGGTGTTGCCAACTACGCTGAATTTAGTACTGCTGGTAAAGAAGCCTCTGTTGCCTATACCATTCAAACTTATATGAAAGGATACGAATGGCTTGGATCTAGTATAACTGTGGCTATCCTTGCTGGATTTTCTTCTGTAATACTCGTCATGTTAATGGGGCAAAGTAGAATTTTCTTCTCAATGAGTAATGATGGACTTATTCCGAAAGCATTTGGTGAATTGCATCCTAAATATAAAACTCCTTACAAAGCCAACTTAATTTTATTCGTATTCGTTGGTTTATTTGCAGCATTTATTCCGGGTAGTGTTGCAGGTGACCTTACTAGCTTTGGTACTTTGTTTGCCTTTGTACTAGTAAGTGTTGGTGTTTGGATCTTAAGAATAAAATCACCAGAAATTGAGCGACCTTTTAGAGCTCCATTGGTACCTATCGTTTCAACATTAGGCGCACTAGTTTGTCTTGGAATGATTGTAGCATTAGATCTTCAAACTTTAAAAGTTGCCTTTGCCTGGATGGCAATTGGACTAGTAGTATATTTTGCCTACAGCAGAAAAAATAGTAAACTTAGGAATAAATAAAATTTACTTGATAATTACAAAAAACCCCGAACTTAACTTCGGGGTTTTTTGTTGACAACCTTGTTGAAGATCTTTTTAAATTTGACTAATTATATCTAATCAACCAGTAGAAATCCTATTTTCAATTTCAAAATTTATACAATGGACAGAAGAAAGTTTATACAAAATGGATCGCTTGCAGGCTTATCGTTGGCAGCTATAACTAGTGGTTGTAATAATGCTACTAAGTCAACCGAAACCAATACAATTAACCAAGGTAACCAATATGAAAAAGATGATTTTCCGCTAAATGAAATTTCCGTATTTGAATTACAAAAGAAAATGAAAGAAGGAGAATACAGTTCTCGAAAAATAACTGAACTGTATTTAAAAAGAATTGCTGCTATTGATCAGTCAGGACCTATGCTCAACTCGGTGATAGAAATAAATCCGGATGCATTAAGTATTGCTGACAAAATGGATCAAGAAAGAAAAGCAGGAAAATTAAGAGGTCCATTACATGGCATTCCAATTTTAATAAAGGACAATATTAACACCGGTGACCAAATGATGACTACAGCTGGTGCGCTTGCATTAAAGGGAAATGTAGTAACAAAAGATGCCTTTATTGTAGAAAAACTTCGAGAAGCGGGAGCAGTACTTTTGGGAAAAACGAATCTCAGTGAATGGGCCAACTTTAGATCCACTAGATCGAGCAGTGGCTGGAGTAGCCGAGGCGGACAAACAAAAAACCCTTGTATACTGGATAGAAATGCCAGTGGATCTAGTTCTGGTTCAGCAGCAGCAGTAGCTGCAAACCTTTGCGCTATCGCTATTGGAACAGAAACTGATGGTTCAATCATTGCACCTTCTTCTTTTTGCGGTATTGTAGGAATAAAGCCTACCGTAGGGTTATGGAGTAGATCTGGCATTATACCCATCTCTGCAACACAAGACACTGCAGGACCTATGACCAGAACCGTTACCGACGCAGCAATATTATTAGGAGCGCTGGCGGCTGAAGATAAAGCTGATGCTATCAGTTCCCAACATATTGAAAAAGAAAAGATTGATTATACCAATTTTCTAAAAATAGAAGGGCTAAAAGGGAAAAGAATTGGTATCGAAAAATCTTTTCTAAAAGGCAATGAGGCAGTAGTATCTATCTATCAACAAGCCATCGAATTATTGAAAAAAAATGGTGCTACTATCATCGAAATAGATTTACTAAAACAAACGAAACCTCTAGGTGAAGCTGAGTTCATCGTTTTACAATACGAGTTCAAAGATGGGGTAAATAAATACCTTTCCAATGCAAATGCTAAAGTGAAAACCCTAACAGAAGTTATCAATTTCAATAAACAAAATGAATCAACTGCGATGCCTTATTTCAAACAAGAGCTATTGGAAATGTGTGATTCAAAAGGCAGTCTGAATGATAAAGAATATACGGATGCGCTAAAAATTTCCACTAGTGCTCGA
>Ga0222712_10001861_pt1 | contig 25227 bp, 30 predicted proteins | sample C33_657DmetaG_FD_165043 | JGI IMG/M metagenome (GOLD analysis project Ga0222712, IMG submission 165043) | Estuarine water microbial communities from San Francisco Bay, California, United States - C33_657D | ecosystem: Environmental > Aquatic > Marine > Unclassified | place: USA: California... | reverse complement strand
CCCAGTTCAACACTGAGCAGCAGCTGCGCGAGCAGTCCAAGCAGTACGGCGCAGGCCTCGGTCTTCAGGGTCTACAGACCGCCATTACTGGCGCACAGAATCTTGGCGTGTTGGGCAACCAGCAGTTTACGCAGGGCATGGACGTCAACAAGTTGCAGGCAGGCTACGGCACGCAGCAACAGCAGCAAGTGCAGAACGTCCTCGGCCAGCAGTACCAAGACTTTCAGGACCAGAAGCGCTTCCCATACCAGCAGCTGGAGTTCCAATCCAACTTGCTGCGTGGCACGCCGTCGGGCACGACTCAAACTATGTACTCGGCTGCACCAAGCCCCATCTCGCAAGTTGCTGGTTTGGGCACCGCTGCGCTCGGTGCCAGCCAGTTGCTGAAAGCCAAAGGCGGCACAGTCAGCTCCGAGCCCAAAGGCAAAAAGAAAAAATCGGCAGGTCTGGCTGAGCTGGCCCTGTCCAAAATCTGAGGTAAGCCATGATTGACGTCAACAAAATTACCTCCACGCTGGCCAAGTTGCCAGACGCCATGCTGCAAAAGTATGCCCAGCTAAATAAAGCAGACCCGTACATCATGGCCTTGGCCATGTCGGAGTCCAACCGCCGCAAAGAAGTGCGTTCTGCCGGTCAGGGCGCACAGGGTATGCAAGCGCAGCCCAAGGTGGTTGACCGAGGTATTGCTGAAATGGCGTCGGTTGACGCCATGGGTAACGTGACAGGCTACGCCGGTGGCGGCTATTTGCCTGAAGACCAAGGCATTGGCCGACTGAACGCAGGCAACATGAACTTTGCAGGCGGCGGCATCATTGCGTTTGCTGACGGCGGTGACGTTGAGCGTTACGCTGGTGGTGGCGATTTGTTGCGCACAACCACCGGTGGTAAATCGTGGTTTTTGGATGTGCCCAGCACCATGCGCGATCCCAGCGTTCCGTACTACCGCGAAATTGCAAGCCCGTTTGCGGGTCTGGCTGACAAGCAGTTTGCCACTAAAGAAGAGGCGCTTGCTGCATATAACCAACTGGCCCCTACTGCGGCCGTTGCTGCTCCGGCTGCGGCAACAGCCGCACCTACCGCGCCAGCACCTTCTCCGCGTGATGACAGCTTCCGCCGCCAAACGGACCCTCGTATGTTGGGCGTCTCTGCTACGCCGCCTGTCAATACCGCGCCCGCTGCCGATACTACCCGCCGCCCTACCCCCGGTGCAGGGCTCGGTGCAGCGGCAGCCGCTGCCGCTGCAACCTCCAAAGACGACCCCTTTAGCATGTCGTCCATCAAAAAAGCGCAGACCGAAGCGCTGGGCGACTCCAACTACAAGATTGGCGAGCTGAATAACCAGCTTGTGGATATAAGAAACCGCGCTGAGACGCAAGTTCAGCAGCGTTTAGAAGACCGCAAAAAAGAAATTGAAGCCGAAGGCGATGTGTACAAAGATCGTTCGGATCGCCTTGTTGAGCGTGGTAAAGCGCTTGCGGGGCAAAAGGACCAGAACACGGGTTTGGCGTTGTTGAACGCAGGTCTGGCCATCATGTCCACTCCGGGCGGTTTGATGACGGCTATTGGCAAAGGTGCGCAGGTCGGCACGGCCCAGTATGCCGCCGGTATCAAGGACCTCCGCGCAGCGCAAGAGCGTTTGGACGAAGCCAACGACCGCATCTCTGAGCTGCGCATGAATCGCAAAGACCTCAACAGCCGCGAAATTCGTGCGCTGGAGAAAGACCGCGATGCCGCAATTCTTGATGGGCAGAAGATGGTCTTTGGTTTTGCCAAGGACATTTACGGCATGGATCGGAAACAGGCAGAAGCCGCGTTTACGTCGTACATGTCCGGCCAAGAAAAGAAAGCCGACATTCAATCCCGCGAAAGAACTGCCGCTATAAACGAAGGCGGTGCCAACGCTCGATCCGCTGCGCAGATTGCCGCGACACTCAACACACCTGATCGCATTTTGTTCGATCAGTTGTTGAAGAAGAACGACAACGACGCCGTTAAAGCGCTGGAAGCGTTCAAGGTTGCCAAAGGCGACAAGTTTGATGTGCGCTCGTCGTACGCAGACTACCTCAAGGCTTTTGCTGGCAAAGAGGGCATGACGCCCCCGATGTCGATGGGGGCTTACGCAGGTCAGTTTGGGGCTACCCTGCCACGCTGATCTTTGCCATAATAGGCAGGCGCTTAAACATTCGGGGTCGCGCCACCCGATCACAATTCGAGAACTGCTATGGCTGACAAAATCCAACTCCCCAATGGTGCTTTCTTTCCGGTCAAAGAGGGCGAAAGCAAGGAGCAGGCGCTGGCCGTAGCCAAGCAGATGTACCCCGACGCTTTCGGTGCACCTGTTTCAGACGCCCCCAAGCAAGACACCAAGGGTTTCAAAGCTGCCGCAGCCGCAGGTTTTGAGCGTCTTAAAGGCGAAGCTGCACTTACCGCCGGTAAGGTTGGCCTGATGGATGAGGCCAAGGCGCAGCAAGAGTACGAAGCCGCGCAGAAACGTGCGCAGGCTCGGTTCACCCCCACAGAAGACAGCTGGACTGAGTCTCCATTCCAAAAGTTCAAAGAGACGCTTGGCGGTTCTGTGCCGTATATGGTTGCTCCGGCAGCCGCAGGTCTTGCCGCTTTGGCGGCTCCAGTGTCCGCCCCGGTCGCTGCGGGTTTGGGTTTGCTGGGCGCAGGCGCAGTGTCTACTGGCCAATTCACGGGCTCCAACCTCGGCGCTCAACTGGGCACAGGCAAAACGCTGGAGCAGGCCAGCGGAGCCGCAGCCCTTGGCGCGGCTATCCCACAAGCATTGATCGACACTGCCGCCATGGCGTTGATCCCCGGTATCGGCAAGCTGTTCGGCTCCGTGGGCTCCAAGCTGACAACCGAGCAAGCCAAAGCAATCGCCAGCCAAACGCTGGGCAAAACCGTCTTGGACTACACCGCTAAGACAGGTGCAACTGCTGGCCGTGAAGGCGTCACCGAAGCTACGCAGCAAGTGCTTGAGCGCTTGCAAGCAGGCCTGAGCATCACCGACCCAGAAGCCCGCAAAGAGTACATTGACAGCTTCATCGGCGGCGCAGTGCTGGGCGGTACGCTCGCACCTATCGGCCGTTACACAGAGCGCAGTGGTGCCAAAACACAGGCAGCCAAAGCCGAGCGCGATGAGCGCAACGTGTTGGCCAAAGAAGCTGCTGAACAAGCACGCATTGCCGAAGAAGCCGATGCCGCAAGCAAGAACACGCCTGAGTACGCCATGCAGGTTGGGCAACAGTACGACACCCTGCTGCAAGAGTTTCGGACAAAACAGTCGCAGCTCAAGAAACCCGGCAAAAATGCGACACCTGTTGAAAAAGCTGAGTACGCTGACGCGCAAAAAGAAGTTCAAGCACTGAACGGGCAACTAAAAGACTTGGTGCCCGAGTACCGCCGCACGGCACCGGTTCGGGCACAGGCGGCAACTGAACAAGAAGCCGCTGCAGAAGAAGCGCGGGTTGCGGGGCTGTCGCCTGAAGAATACGCCGCTGAGCAGGCCGCTGCCCAGCCGGGCGTTACTGCGCTGAAGAAAACTGCTCCGGTTGAAGGCGATCCGTTTGAGATGGTTCAGAAAATTGAGCCCACGCAAGCGTACGTTGCGCAACAAAAAGCGCTGGCCGATCAGCAGATGCTGACGCCTCCGACTGTTGCAGACTATGCAAGCTACTTGATGGTCGACCCCATGAAGGCGATGGATGTAGTGCAAACACGCACGCCAATGCCCGGTTTGACCAAGCGCCAAAATGAAGTTTTGTTTGGCGGACTGGAACTGCAACTCAAAGAATACGAAAAGACACGCGCTGCCCAAGGGCGTCAGGGTACGGCCGCAAGTCAACAACGTGTTGCTGGCGTTGAAGCAGAAGAGCAAGCGGCGTTGGAAGAGCAGCGTGCGCAAACTGAGCGCGACATGCAAGAAGCCCAGCGCGAACAAGCACTGGGCGGCGAGTTTGCTGGACTGCAGCGGATGAAGGCGGACCCTGCCGGAACTCGCAGAGTGTTTGACGAGACCAAACCGTACTCGCTTGGCGCTACTTTGTCGGATCAGTTTGGCCTGTTCGGTACAGAGCAGCCAGCACCGGCGGGGTCCGCTGCCGTGGGGCAGATGCAGCAGAAGCTGACAGGCGAAGACGTGACGTTCACCGCCGAGGAAGAAAAGCCGCGTGACCTGCGTCGCGTACCCGGCGCTGAGTTTAAGCTCCGTGGCCGCAATGAAGGCACAGGGGCTTCTGCCACGCGTGAAGAACTGGCCGACCGCCTTAATCGGGTGCTGTCTACCTACGACCTTTCTCCAGAAGCTGTTGAGCTTTTGCAACGCGCTGAGAAAGCGCTGCCTGCAACAAACGCAGTCATTACTCAAGAACGCACCGCCGAAACAAACAAAGGCACTCGGAAAGATGTGGCAAAGTCCGCAGGTTTTTTTGACTTGCTGGATCAACAGTTGGCCCGAATCGAAAGCGGCGAAGAAGGTGTGCCCCGTAAAGGTCAAGCGCGGACACTGGACCTGCAAACATTTGCCCCTACAGCAGACCAGCAAGCACGCGCATCCACAACAGCACCTACGGAAGCGGGCGTTCGCCAAGTTGAGCAAATCACCGGCGCTGTTCCGGGGCAGTCCGCTTCAGGTTTGAAGACGCCTATTGCTCAACCCGAATCAGAAGAGCGCAGCGCAGGTTTGCGCGGTGCGGCGGACGTGACCAAACGCGTGGCCGATACGCAGGCGTCTACTTTGCGCGGGCCTTCGTCGCGTGCGGTCGACTTGTCTTTGGCTCGCGAGTTGGAAGAACCTTTACTCAGGCAAGAAGAAGCCGCCCGCGAAGACACAGGCCAGAAATCTTTGTTCCCCGAAGAGCAAGAGAAGCTGGGCTTCGTCAAAGGCAATCGCGGCGCTTTCCAAATGTTCATGAAGAGCAAGTTTGTTCAGAACCTGCGCCAACAACTGCGCCGCGACGAAGAAATTGCAAAGCGTGCGCAGGCCATCCCCGCTTTGGAAAAACGTGCAAACGCTCTGGTAGCAGAGATTGAGGACATTCTCAAGCAGTATGCCGAATACCGCAGCGCAGACGCTGTTGTGCGGGCCAACAAAGATGTGGCTAAAGCAAAACGCGACATGGCTGAAATTCGCGCAGCCGCCAGCAAGTCTACGGTCGATCGTATGCTGCTTGCTGGCGCTATCGAAGACCTCAAACAAGCACGCAAGCAAGTCATTGAGCAAGGCTATGGCGAAGGCGGTGTGCAGGAGTTGATGGCCAACATCGACGCAGTCAACGAGCAGCTCCAAACAGCGCAGACAGACATGGCGCTCCTCAACTCGGCTATGTCTGTGTTAGACGGCCAGTTGCAGTCGTTTGCTGCCATACAAAAGCTGACGTCGCTGATTGACAAAGCACCCTCTGTGGAACGCGTAGATCAGGCCAAGCAAGAGTTTGCTGCGGTTCGGGCCGAGCTAGACGTTTTGCAAAAAGAAAACAACGAATTGCAAACGCGGTTGCGCAAAGATGCGGCAGACAAGCGCCGCGCAGACGAGGCCGTTAAGGCTGCGGAGCGCAAAGCGCAGGTTGCTGCCGGACAAACCAAACCTTCTGAACAGCTGCTTAACAACTTGCCGAAATACGACAAGGCCACGCAGTACCCCGCGCTTACTGAAGCGCAACTGCTGGCTCGGGAAAAAGGCGGAGAAGCACCGACCTTGACAGCCGCAGAGCAGACACAAATTGACGGCGATCCTGCACAAGTGCTTGGGGGCTATCGTGCCCGCATCACTGCTTTGGAAAAACAAATCCAGCAGTCGCAAGACAAATCCCGCGCAGCGCTTGGCAAGGACATGGTTGTCCCTGCGCAGAACTTGCGCGACGCGCTTGCTAAGGCGTACAAAAAAGCCAAGTCCACTGCCGAGCGTGATGTGCTTGGGCCAAAGCTTGACGTGGCAGAAGCAAAGCTGGCGCAGGCGCAGGCTGAGCTGGCCAACACGCCCATCATCTGGGTGGGCATGAAAAAACAAATTAACGACCTTGCGGACGTCATTGCCCGTGCTGAATGGTTGGAGGGGCTAATTTCCGAAGGCAAGATTGAGCTGGAAGCGCCTGCACAAGCGCGAGTGCGTGCGCAGCAGACCGCCGCACAGCAAGCAGCACTTCGCGCAGCAGAAGTCAAAGCCGCTGCCGAGCGCACAACCGCTGCGTCTACTTCGGGCGAACCGCTGACACGTTCGGAGGCAGCCAAAGCCCGCCAGTCCCAAAAGACTTTGTTTGAAGGTAAGGGAAAGCCCGGCGGCGCAGCAGTTGAAATCCCGCTGACCCCAGCCGAGCGTTTGGCGGCTATGCAGAAGACTGCTGCGGAAAGAGTAAAGAACGCGTTGTACCGCGTCTCCAAGACAGCCGGTCCCAGCATGAGCGTAGCGCAAGTGCAGAAAGCATTTGACGCGTTGACTGCGGGCTGGGTAAACAAACCGCAGACCGTTGTGGTGGTGGACGAGAAGGGCTTACCTGTTCGCATCCGCGATCAGGCAGAGCGCGACAATATGACCGGCAAGATTCCCGGCCTGTACGACCCAAAGAGCGGAAAGGTGTATTTGGTTGCGTCTAACCTGCGTAGTGTCAACGACGTTATCCTGACAACCGTGCACGAGATTGCTGGCCACTTCGGTTTGCAGTCTATCCTTGGCGACACCTACGCCAAGACCATGGCCGACATCTACAGCGGCAACGCAGCTATCCGCAAGGCAGCAGACGCCAAGATGAAGCAGGTCAAGTCTCTCAACCAGAACACCGCCGTGGAAGAAGCGCTGGCCGAGCAAGCCGAGCGGGACCCCAACGCGCCCGATACCCGCAGCGCCATGCGCAAAATTTACGACACCGTGAAGAAGTGGGTGCGCGACACCTTGGGCTTCAAGGACACCATCACCGACGCGCAGGTCAACCAGATCATTGCCAACGCACGCAAGTTTGTCATTGAGGGCGGCGAAGCAGGTGCCGGGGTGGCTGGCGTGACAACGCCGTCGTACCGTTCAAAAACAACAGCGCCTGCCAACGCGCTGGAGTCGCTGGCCCAAGAAATCACCGCACAACCCAAGACGCTCAAAGAGAAGATGGGCAACAACTTGGCGTTGCAGGCAGAGATGCAGGCCGTGGATATGCGTGCGGGGCTGCGTGACACCTTGAAGTTTGGCGACGACAGTCTATTTACACAGGCTATGTACCACGTTCGCAAGGCCGAGCAGAAGATGGCGCAGATGTTCACGGTGATGAACAGCGGCCCGTTGGAAGCGTACACAGACGCCAAAGGTTTGGTTGGCTACCGCAGCGTCAACAAGAACAGCGCTCGGGAAGTGTTTGACGCGATTGCCGACATCCCTGTGGACGATCCGCAAATGAAGACCAACATTGCGCAAGCGTACATGGTCGCACAGCGTGCGCAGAACAAGGGCTTGTCCAAGCTGGACCTCGGTGAACTCGGCGTTACGGAAGAGAAGCTGGAAGCCGCCTTGGCCGCAGCCAATGCCGACCCTGCCCTGAAGTCCGCGCTGGAGAACGTACGCCGCAAGTACAACGCCTACAACAAGGGCATGATCGAGTTCCTCGCCAGCTCTGGGCGCATCTCCAAGAAGACCGCTGCTGACTTGCTCAAGGACGGCGACTATGTGCCTTACTACCGTGTGCGCGACAACGGCACGGCCGAGCTGAACTTTGGCAACAACGTCACGTTCAACGTGGGCGACATCCGCCGTCAGCCTTACCTTGCAGAACTCAAAGGTGGTGAGACCAAGCTGCTGCCGCTGAACGAGGCCATCCAGCAAAACACCTTGCTGCTGACTGATATGGCGCTGACCAACAACGCCACCAAGAGCGTGGCCTACGGGCTGCAAGCGCTGGGCAAAGGCATGGGCCCAGTGGACCCGGCCACAGGCAAGCGCAAGAACACGATGCCCATCAAGACCGGCCCCGGCCCTGCTGACGCACGCACCATCCGTTTCTTCCAAGAGCCGGACCCAAGCAATCCGAAAGACACGGGCGAGCGCCACATTGTGGTGGACACCAAGGGCACCCTTGCCGAAGGAATCCCGGCCGAGCTGGTGGTTCAGAGTTTGGAAGGCGCAAGCCTCGCACTGCCCGGCTTCTTGAAACTTGGCGGTGCTGCTGCCGACTTGCTGCGTGCTGGCGTGACTCGTACACCTCTGTACATTGCTCGCAAGTTGCTGCGCGAACCAATGGCTGCCGCCTTTACCGGCGGTTTGAACAGCAACGTGTTCTCGTCTGTCTTCAAGGCAGGCGCTGAGTATCTCCGTATGAGCACAGGCAGCAGCGACGCGCAAGCCAAGCTGATTGAGAAGGGTTTGATCCAGTCCAACATCTTCGCAGGCGACATGTCTGACATGAAGAAGATGGCGCTCCAGCTTGCCAGCGGCAAAGACCAGAACGCACTGGAGAAAGTTCTTGCTGCGGCAGACCGATACGCGATGCGAGCTGACGCTGCCACTTTGGCGTTGGTGCTCAAAAACGCTGAAGCCAACGGCTTGTCTGAAGTCGAGGCCGATATGGCCACGATGGAGTCGATGAACTTCTACAAGCGCGGCCTGTCGCCAACCCTGCAGTACGCAAGCCGCCTGATCCCGTTCTTCAACGCGCAGATTCAAGGTCTGAACGTGCTGGTCAAGGCTGCACGCGGCAACATGCCGTTTGAAGAGCAGCAGCAAATCAAGCGCAAGTTCTTCAACAACGCGCTGTTGTTGACTGCCACCGGTCTGGTGTACGCCATGGCCATGGAAGACGACGAGACTTTCCGCAACGCCCGCCCACGGGACAAGTACTCCAACTTCTTCTTGCCAATCCCCGGCGTGGACGAGCCCTTGAAGCTGCCAATCCCGTTTGAAGCAGGTTACTTCTTCTCGCTGGCTGTGGCGGCTGTGGACGGTATGCGTGCCGAGACCGACGGTAAAGCGCAGTGGCAAGCCATCCGTGACTTGTTCTTGGGCTCCGTCCCCGGTTACTCATCCATGGGCATGCCGCAGATCGTCAAGCCTGCGTTTGAGGTGTGGACCAACAAGAACTTCTTGACTGGCGGTCCTGTGGAGTCGCTGCGCTTGCAGGGCATGAACCCAGAAGAGCGCTACCTTGCTACCACCACTGAGCTGGCCAAGCAACTGAGCAAGGCTGTTCCAATCCTGTCGCCTATCCAGATCGAGCACCTCGTGCGCGGGTATCTGGGCGTGCTGCCTTTGGCTGCCGCTGCCGGAGCCAATAGCCTGTTTGAGCGTGAAGGCAAGGGCGAGAAGCCTGAGAGCCGTGCGTCAGACCTGCCGTTGGTGGGCTCGGCCTTCCAGAAGAAGTACGGCGGAGCCGATGCCGACGTGGTGTTCCGCGAAGCCAAAGAAGCTGAGCAGACCCGCAACACGCTCAACAAGATGATTAAGGAAGGACGCCGGGAAGACGCTGCGGAGTTCCGCGATGCCAACCGTGCAGAGCTGGCGTTGGCTTCTGTCGCAGGGCAATACCGCCAAGTGGTGGGCCGTATCAACGAGGACATCCGCCGCACGCAAGAGCGCACCGACTTGAACGCTCAGGAAAAGCGTGTCCGACTGGACGCGCTGGAGAAAGCCAAGCAAGACCGCGCCGATGCTTTCATCAAAGCGCAGCGCAGGATTGAGGAAGCTCAGCGATAAAACCAAACCCCGCTCAGTCCCTTGTGGACGGCGGGGTAGGCTTTAGCGTCGAAGATGCGGCAGCGCAGCGCCTCACTGAGGCCTGCTTTGCGTACTGCTTCAGAGTCGAGGCAGGGGACGAAAAACCCCTGCCCTCGCTCAACTCGTGACCACGGGAATGCTCTGGAGTATCGAGTCATCAAGTGTGCTCATGTTCGCGCTCAGGCGCAGTGTTGTCACGCGCATCGGTGGTCCGTCTGTCCTAGCCATCATGTCCTTCTTGGAGACCTGCTGCACGATAAACGACTGCGCAATCTCTTGCTTGAACGTGGCGTAGCTGAAGCTCATGTTGGAGCAGAACGCACGCAGCAGGCGCTCCTCGATGTAGTAGTCGATGTAGCCCGGATTGACGCCGTGCTCCACCCGGCCCATGACTTCTTGACGTGTCGTGGTCTTGCCAACCGTAGTGCCATCTCCAAACATGGCAGCAGGGCTGGCCTTCTCGCCGTACTTGACGATGACAAACTTGCCTTGGAACTCTTGGGTGTAGGCGTTGAGCACGTCTTCTGCTGTGCGCTTGCCGCCCTTGATGGCCTGACGCTGGTGGTCGATCTGGCGGCGGTACGACTCGATGATCTCCTGCAAGGGGATGTTGACGATGCCTGCGTGCTTGTCGCTCAGAAGCAAGCCTGCGGCAATGATCGTGCCCACGCCAGCCATCCAGTAGCGCTCGTCGTTGGGGGCCTTGTACTCGGCGTACATCCGGCGTACGCACTCGGGCACCAGTTCGCGCAGCATACTTGCGTTGTCCACCATGTACTGCACCAAGACCTCACCTGCAACGCCGAAGTTGTTAGGCAGCGACTTGATGATCTCGATCTCCTCTTGCGACCACTCCAGCTTCACGTCCATGTTGAACTCGATCATGCGGCGCAGCTCACCCTCGGAAGAGTGCTTGCGCTCACCTGTCATGTAGTCAACGGCAGGGCGGTTGGATGACATCAGCGCCAGAGTAGCCCATGTGGACAGGTTCAGGCGTTCTTTGTTGGTGCCCGACTCCATGCGCTCTTTGCCGCGCCCTTCGCTCATACTGAACAAGAAGGCAGGGAACCACTCGAAGTCCTTGCGGTTGTTGGTCGTGATCTCGTCCGTGATGAGTGGCAAGCTGCGCAGGTGGCCAAGGCGCTGCTGCATGGCAACCGGCGATGTGCCCGCACCTGTGCGGTAGTGGATGGGGTGGCCCCAAACGGACGCGGCTGCGTCCAGCGACAACGACTTACCAGTGCCCGACTCAGTGGAGGCTACGTGCACGGTCATGCCGAGCAAGCCCGTGAACTTCATCAAGGGGGCGGCAGCACCGGCCAGCACCACGGCCAACTGATCCCACATCTTGCGCCGCACCATCATGTTGATGACCTTGCGCCACTCGTCCAAAGACCCAGTGGGTTTGGTGCTGTTCACAATGTTCTGCAGCTCTGTCATTGGCACCATGACGGGCGGTTTGTTCGCGCTGTACACGCGGCTTGCAAACACAAATGTGCCATCGTCTTGCCAGCCGTAGCTTGGCGGCATGTTGACGGGGGACTTCTCCACGCTCAGCTTCTCAACGCTGGCGCGGACGTAGTCGTAGAAGTTCTTGTCGTTGCCGGAACCGAACGCAGCCATGACGTTCTGGTTGGCCAAATGCTTGATCGTCTCGTCCTTGCTGGCCAGACATTTCTGCGGGACCAGCACGTTGTGCAGCTGCTTGTTCTTGATGACGCAGAAGTGAACCTCGTGGCTGCCGTTGTTGTTCAGCACGTCCACGGGGAAGATTGTGTTGGAGCACAGCAGCAGTTGCTTGGTTACCTTGTGGCCGTCAGCGTCCTCTTCGGAGCGCTCCAGAAATACACCACCCCTTGCACCAAAGGCATAACCCCGTGGTGGCTCAGGCTGGGCGATCAGCACAGTGTCGGCCTCAGTATCGGCATCGACCGCTGCACTGCTTTCAACCTCGACCATGGTCTCGTCCGTGGTCAGCGCCATCTCTCTGCCCCACAGCAGTGGGTTTGTGATCTTGCCCCAGTGGGAGCAGCCACGGCACACGCCGGGGTTCATGTCGTCCATGGCAGCGCAGGAGTACGGGCCTTTAATCTCGGCCAGCTTCTGGTGCATGCGCTCGTGCGGGTATGGGTGCAGGTCACTCAACCACGTAGCGGCCTTCTCGCCGTCTGCGCAGACCTTGGCCCAACTGAGCATCCCACGCCATATCGGCTCCATGCCATCGTCCGATGCGTTCTCCACGTAGTTCTGGAGCTGGGCGCAGCCTGTGCCGCTTTTGGTTTTGACCAGAATTTTTTTGAACAACGTCACGCTGTTTTGCGCAAGCGCAGTCAACATGGCCGGTGCACTGACACCCGTTGGCCTCTGCCCCGGCAGCGCCAGCGCCAGCGTTGAGCTGGTGGGCTTCTTCACAAACTCAGGGCCGAACCCCTCGGCCGTCATGATGGCCTCGATGTCGTCCACGGCAAAGCGGCTGCCTTCGGAGAGACTGCGCACGCGAGTAGCTGCGCGTACAGCTTTGCCGTTCTTGATCCCGGTGTTGGTGGTGTCAGGCACACGCAAGACTCTGGAAGCATCGCCTGTGACAGCAGTGTCGATGGCCAGCCCGTGCTTGAGGCACAGCTCTTTGAAGCGCTTGGCAAAGGCGTACCAGTCGTCCTTGAACAGCATCTCGTCCAGCGGCCAGTAGGCGTGTATGCCCCCGCCAGAATGAACCAGCCACGGGTCGCCCAGCGCAGCCAGCCCTGTGTCTTCGCAAAACTTCTGCAACGCCTGCGCCGCAGCTTTGGCGCTCGGGTATGACTTGGCCTTGATGACCAGCTCCCCGTCCTTGTCCGGCACCGGGATGTCTTTGGGGTGATTGCAGTCAAGGTCCACGGCCAGCACTTGGCTGGCGTGCATGTTCTCTTTGGTGCGGTCCTTGTCGGTGCCGAACGTGCCCAGCGCAAAGTATGTGTCGTATCCAGCCTGCGCCCACTTCTCAACGGTGGGCATGAGTTCCTCAAGTGTCTGTCCGAAGACGTGTTGTTTCTTCTTTGAAAGTTCTACCGCGCAGTAATAGCCATTACCCGGAGACGGCAAAACCGCCGCCATCAAATCGAGCGGAGTCATGGAGGTCCTTCGGGAATGGTTTACTTGAGGTCGTCTTCGGTGGTGTCCAGCAGCTTGGCGAAGCGCTCGTACAGCTCTTTCACGACTTCAGCAGGCACGGTGTAGTTGGCCATGTAGATGTGGCGCAGCAGTTCTTCGTCGGTCAGGGCTTGAGGTTGTACTCGTGACATATTCTTCTCCATGCCTCGTCAGCGTTCTGCGAGGACTGCATGATTGTTAAAAGGGTTTCTACGCGGTGGCGGTACGCGACAAAGACTTCTGATCCGTTGAACCAGTTGTAGACGGTCTGTCGTGTGACGCCGAGGGCGTAGGCGATTTTGGTGACAGGGAAATCCAAGTGGATAGCCCAACGCCCAAGCTGGTTGCCCAGAGACTTGGGAGTCTTCATCACGTCGTCAATGATTTTTTGTGAGTAGGCCATGGTAGTAGGGGCCGAAGCCCCTTTGGTTATTTGATATGCACGAACGGTGTGACCTGTCCGGGCATCGTGGTCGGCAGCTTGCCGTCCCACTTCTCGATGGCCTTCAGCTCCACGTACTCTTTGCCGCCCTGTGATGTGATGGCAGCAGCACGCATGCGGATTGCATCAGCATCACCTTGCGCTTCGACACGCTTGCGGTCGGCTTCGGCCTTGGCCAGCTCAACTTCCTTTTGCTTGGCTGCGATCTGGAAGTTGCGGTTTGCGGACTCTTTGATGGATGCCTCCAGCGCAGGGTCAGTCACCAAGTTGCGCACGTTGGCGCTGCGCACAAAGAACCAGCCCTTGCCAGCGCTCTCGTCCAAGTCTTTTTGCAGGGCCTCAACAACCTTGGCTGCAATGGCCACGCGCTCGGTATGCACAGTCTCGGAGCTGTAAACAGACACTGCGTTGTAGATGGCCTCGCGGGCTTGGCGGCTGACGTAGCTGTTACCGACACGCACACCCTCTTCGCCCTTGAGTTCCACCATGTCACCGGGCCAGCGGGTCATGATGTCCGCAGCTTTGCTCGGGTCGATCTGGTAGTAGATGTCCACGTCCAAGTCGGTCAGCGTGATCTTGTCCTTGGTCTGTGGCTTCATGTCGTTCATCTGAAGCAGCAGCTCTTTGGCCGACACTTCCGTGACGCGCTTGAACAGCGTGAAGAACACGCCCGGTGGCATGGTCTCTTTCTTGACTTGGCCCATGGTGGACTCGACGCCGATGTTGCCGGTGTCGATCTGGGTGCAAGCAGACAGCGCTGCGGCTGCGATGATGGTTAACAGTTTTTTCATTTGCTTCTCACAGTATTTTTGTTGAGGTCAGGTTGGTCTGGAAGACCAACCCCAGTAAAGCGATACAGACCAAAGCCAGTACGGTAAGCGTGTGACGCTTGAGCAGGATGGTTGCAAGAACCTTTTCCCGGTTGTTCAGGTAGTACCAAAGGAAATATCCCCCCAGCACCACCAGCAGCAACAGGATTAAGTGCTTCACTTTTCGACCTTTGCCGGGAACAGTTGCGACAGCACGGACTCGTACTGAGTCTTGCGGCGCTCAAGCAGGGCTACCTTGTCCAGCTTGTCCAGCAGGCTCGGGAAGTTGATGTCTTCCTTGGAACACTGCTCTTGGATGTCTGCCTCAAGGCGCACCAGCTCGTCGTCCAGCTTGGCCATCTCCAGCTCGGCTTGGCTCTTCATCTTGCGGGCGCGGATGGGTGCCAGCGACTCGGCCAGCTTTTCCTTGGACAGGGCGATGATTTCTGCGAATGGTTTGAGTTTCATGTTGCTTCTCCGGTGAGTAAAAGTTTGTTGTCGGTCTTGGTTAAAAATGCCAGCGGGTCTTTGGGGTCCTTTACGGGGACCTGTTTTTGCCGCTCGCCAATGTAGGCCATTTGCTGCTGGCTTGAAATATCGCCGTACCGGCTTGCCTGCATCCGGCGGTACTCTTCTTCTTGTCGGTGGTACTGCATCGCTCTCTCGTGCTCGTAGCGCCGTGCATCAGCGTAGTACATGTCCCGGTTGGGGTCGTAAAACCCCGCCGCGCCTTGCATTGTTCCGATTGCCATGTGCTTCTCCTTGTAGGTGGGGGTACTCGCTGCACTGCGCTCTAGAGTCCGTGACGGCACTACGCAGCATCCGCTTTCCCCCCGATGCGATTACTCGTCGTCCCAGTCGGACACGATGTCAGCCAGCTTGGACTTCTTGGCAGGCACGGCACCACCTTTGGCGGTCTCCTTGCGCACTTCGGGTTCGTCCGATTCAGCTTCTGGCTCAGCCTTGACCTTGGCCTTGGCTTTGGTGGCCTTGACTTCAGCCATCGCGGCGGTCTCGTCTTCGTCCATCATCTCGCCCATGGGCTTAGCTACGGGCTTGGGCGCAGCACCGCCGATGTTCATTGGGGCAGCTTTCACGCCGTCAGCTTGCGCCACGGTCAGTGTCACGGCCTTCTTGGCATCGTCAGACTCGCCTTGCGTCACAGCGATCGGGTACTCGTCGTCTGTCAACCAGCGCGTAGGCGCGAAGAACAGCTTGGGAGACTCGGCCTTGGTGTCGAACTTCATGCGCGTGACAATCTGCTCGGGGTTAACCGGAGGTGTCTGTGCTGCCAAGAAGCGGGCGTAGGCTTGCAGGGGACGCTTATCGCCTTCTTCCTTGCCGAAGATGCTGGTCGCTGGGAGTGTCAGTTGCAGCACATCGCCTTCAGGATTGTTGGCCAGCACAACAGCAAGGCGCTGTTGGAAGCGGCAGGCACGGCTGTTGCCGTTACCGGAACCGGCTTCGTTCTGTGGGCAACCCATGCAGGTCTTGCTCTGGGGAGCAGCGATGCTGGCGTCAGGCTTCTCGCCGTCATTGCTCCAGCAGTCAGGGCGCACAATCGCCTCGGCGTTGTAAGCGCCAGCGTAGAAGATGCGGCTGACCTTGGGGGCAGCACGGACGATGATGACGTCAAGGTGACGGTCTTCGATGGCGGCGACTTCCTTGCCACCTGCCACCAGACGGAACACGCCGCCTTTGATGGAGATGCGCTTGGTCGATACACCAGCACCGCCGCCCGTCAGGGCCTTGGCTGTATCAGACAACTCGTTGTTACGAGCAAATGCGGGGACGTTGGACGAATTGAAAAGCGTAATGTTGCTCATGGTTGCGTTACTTTCTTGCTTTGGTTACACGAATGTCGAACTCAGTGACTGAGTTCAGCCCCGGCGGCAGAACACCGGGGTTCTCTTCCAGAAACTGCGCCATGTTGGTTTGGGCAATGCGCTTCTCCAACAGGTCTACGACTTGATGCTCAAGCACGAATGCTTTGAACGAGTCCCAGTCCTGTGTGTTGTAGCGCGTCTTCTTCATCAACGACACGGTTCCCGTGGAGGTCTGGACCGATGTCAGGCCGAGGGCCTTCATCTGGTCTTTGATGGCGAGGCGCACTTGCGTGCGGGTCTCGTCCAGCTCAGCGAGCTGGCGGTCAAGGCCTTCCATCTTGGCCTTGATCTTTGTGTGGATGGCGACCAGCTTGTCGAGCGGAATTGCTTCGACTTCCGGTGCGTCTTCGATGTCTTCGGTCATTGCTTTCTCCTAATGTTTTTGTCAAGCGTTGGACAGTTTACATGGGTTTTTTCTTTGCGCAACCCCCTTTCAAGAATTTATTTCCAGCGTGAACATCTCGGTCAGAAGTAAGCTATCACTCACTTTCGCTCCGAGGGCTTTAAACATCTTGGCCTCCACCGGGGAGCTTTGGATGTGGAAGACTGTCACCTTGTCGGAGTTCTGGCCCTTGCGGTCGGCACGGGCAATACACTGGATGTACTGCTCCACGCTCATCAAGGGGCCGTAGAACACCACGGTGTCAGCGGCAGTCAACGTAATCCCGTGCGCTGTGGCCGCAGGCTGCATGACCAGCACCCTCGGGTCGGGGTCGGTCTGGAAGCGGTGGATGATGTCGCCTCGCTTGGTCGCTGACACGCCGCCGTGGATGCACTCGTTGGTGATGCCCTTGGATGTCAGGTGTCGCTGGATGGTCTCGATGCTGGCGCGAAACAACGCGAAGACAATGACCTTGCGCGATGTCTCCTCCAGAATTTCTTCCAACACGCCAAGCCGTGGGCCAGCGTCGAACTCCACCACCTCTTTGGTGTCGGTCAGCGCAGCACCCGCCGAGACTTGCAGCAGCTTGCTCAGCATAGCAGCGGCGTTGACCGCTGTGATGACCTCCCCTGCAGCTTGCACCAGCATCTGGTCCTTGAGCATGTTGTAGTACTTGGCCTGCTGCGGAGTCAGCGGAACCTCGCGGGTAAGCGTCATCACTGGTGGCAAGTCAAGGCACTGGTCTTTGGAGTAGCGTATCGCTGGTTGCAGCGCGTTGAACACACGGTCACGCGCATCAGGCTTGGGTGCCCACTTGTACAGCGTGATCTTGTTCATCACCGAGTCGCGCCATCCTGTGAAGAACATCGGCACATTGTCGGGGTTGACCAGCTTGGCCAGCCCGTACGCATCAGCAGGCGACTGCGATGCAGGTGTGCCAGTCATCATCCACAGGTGTGTCTTCGGCCCGATGATGGACTTGAGTGTCTTCCAGCGTTTGGTGGTCACTGTCTTGTAGGCGTTGGCCTCATCGACAATCACCAGATCAAAGCGGCCGTCGTTGACAATCTCCTCGGCAATCAGGTTCAGCCCGTCGTAGTTGCAGATCACGAACTCGTAGTCCTGCTGAATCATCTCGATGCGGCGCGATGCTTTGTTGTGATGCGCCACGATGGCCGAGCGGTGGATGATGCTGTTGTTCAGATCACTGAGCCACGCTGAGTGCATGATCGACAGTGGGCACAGTATCAACACACGCCGCACGAAGCCCAGCTTCATCAGGTAGTCAGCCGCCCACAGCGATGCAAGCGTCTTGCCTGTGCCGGGATCGTTGAAGCAGAACGCACGCTTGTGCATGGTCAGAAACGATGCGGTGTCCACTTGGTGAGCCATAGGCTTGTAGCGCCCCGGCCAGTCATAGCGCCTAGTGATTGGCGATTGAATGTCTTTCACGCCGAGGTTCTTTAGAACACGCGCCTCGTCCAAGCCCCAGTACACAGCCACATCGTAGCTGCCATCCTCGCGGTCAAACACTTTGTGCTTGGGGATGATGTTGTACTTGTCTGGGTTGCGCGTTCTGAAGACAACGGCTTTGTTGTCAATGATGTCCATTACTTTCTCCTTTGAGATAGGGGCAAAGCCCCTTCTCGGGCTGGTACAACCAGCACAGTGTTTTGTTTTCTACTCCGTCGCAGTCTTCATCGAAGTCTGCGCACCGCACATCACTTGTTGTCTCCTTGGTTAGCGGACTTTGCACGCAGTCGCAAGTTGCCTGTTGTGGACTTGCCGCCTTTGCGCAGTGGCTTGATGTGGTCGATGTCTTTACCTGCACGGTCGATGCCTTTCTTGTCGTATGCACGACGCGCACGTTGGCGCTCATGCTGGTCTGAGTCTGGGCCGGACTTGCCGGTCTCCAGATCGCGTTTGTATTCCTTCTTGTAGTCTCTGGTTGCCATGGTGTTACTCCTCACAAAAGTTTTTGTTACGTGCGTGGTTTTGCAGCACATCAACAACTCTACCGTCCGCACGTTTAACGCGCATCACGTCGTTGGCTAGTCGCAGCATTAGCACCGTAGCGCACTCAGGGTGCAGCCAGATGGATACGTAGCCTTGTCCAACCTTCTTATCGAGCACGTACTGGCCGGAGCCTGAGTGCTCAATGCCGTAATGCTCTTCCGAGACAAGCTGCCCACAAACGTGGCAGTCGCACGGCTGCATCATAAAGTCTTTGGGTGTATGTAGTGCCATGGTTCAATCTCTCTTTCGATTGTGTTCACAGGTTTTAACAACGCACCACCCGCATAGCGGTGTGGGCTTGGGGTTCCACACCCCAGTCTCATGCGCCTTTTCAATGCGGGCGACGCGTGTCCGGTAATCCCACCAGTACTCCTCGGCTTCACCGCGCAAGAAGCTGGCCTTGACCAAGTCGTTCTTGACCACGAACAGTAGACCGCCGCTGACTTTGCGGATGTGCGGAAAGTGCACGAACACCATCAACGCCATCAGCCGAAGCTGCTCCCGATCTGGGTACTTGTTGTTGCCCGTTTTATAGTCGACCACGCGAGCTGTCAAGTTCTCATCGTCGATGATGAGCAGGTCGGCAATGCCGCGCACCCATACATCTTTGTCCATGAATCCGCAAGGGCGCAGATCGGCCGTCACGCCCATCTCGTGCTCACACAGCTTGCGACCGGGCTTGGCCTTGAGCGCATCGAGCATGTCCTTGACGAACTCAAACTGCGGCGGCAGGGGTGTGTTGTCCTTGATGTAGAACTCCGCTGCTGAGTGCAGCTCCTTGCCGTACAGCGTAGCTTGCGTGTCAGTGAACGGGTACTGCTTGAGCACCTTCACTTCGTGATAGCGCCGGGGACAACCCTCGTAGTCCTTGAGCGCTGAGTGTGACCATTTAACTGTCATCGTGCTGCCTTTGTGTTTTGTTGAATCCACTGAAGATGTTCGCCCACTTCGGTGTACTCCTCGATGGGTACTACCCGCGTTGAAAACTGCATCTTCTCATCCATCTGCATGACCAGCACGCCGGTGCCGTAGAGCAGGGCGTGTTGCATCATCTTGTCGAAGTCGTCAGCGGGCTCCATCAGAACCTCGCAGATTGAATTGCTTTGGTGAGCCTGTTGCTGAACTCTTCGACGAAGTGCTCGTCGTTGTTCAGGTCAGGGCGGTCCATGCTCTCAAGTATGGCGTGTGTCAGCTCATGCCAGAACGTCTCTTGCAAGGCTGTCAGCTTGAGCGGTATGCCGTGGTACGACTTACGCGCCAGTGTGATGGTGCGCTTGGCGTAGTGGACTTCCCCCATGTACAGACGCTCACGCATTGCTTCCGCAATCTCCACGCTGTACCAGTTGTCCCCCACTTTGATTTTCTTTGGTAGTGTCAGTTGCTTCATTTGCTTTCTCCTTAGTTAAAACTTGACGCAGTGTCCACCGTGCGTCAACACGATCCGCAAACCATCGGAACAGTTTGCGGCAATCATCTTGCAGCAGATACGGTGGCCACCCCGTCTTTTTCATATCATCCCTTTGCCAGTCCATAACGGCGGTGTGCGCCGACTTCTGAGTTCAGCGGGATGCCGGGCATGTACTTGGGCTCCACAATCATCTGCTCCAGCACCCAGCCAGTGGCTCCCTCGACCTCAGCGTCAGGCACGACACAGAGCAATTCATCATGCACTGTGCCTACCACGGGGTACTTCTTGTCCACCCGTAGCATGCCGTCTGTCATCACCACACGCGCAGTTCCCTGCACAATGTTGTTCGTTATCTTCCCAGCGTACAGCTTGGTTGGCTTGACGCCTTCTTCACCGTACACCCAATTTAGTTGCTTCGTTTCTTTATCGCGCTCTTGACGTAAGTTCGGATACTTGAGGGTCATGCCCGAGGGCAAGACGATCTCTTCTTTTCTGAACGTGACGCATTTATACACCACCTCTTCGCCGCCGTAAAGCGACTTCTCCATCAGCTTGGCGCACATGTCCCAGAAGCTGACCACAGGGTGCGATGTCTCCCGGTAGATGTCGATGATCTTCTTGGCCGCAACGCAGTGGATCAGCAGCTCCCGCTCCGTGCAGATGTGGGGAATCTCCCGGAGCTTCTTAACATTCTCGTCCCACCCAACGAAGCGGTCGATGTAGGCGGCGTCCACACCGAGCTTCTTTGCGAACGCTTTGTCGTAGCGTACGGGAGGAGCGCCAAGGAATCCAACGAGAAGCTGGGCAGCGAAAGACGCCCAGCCGAGCTGATACCCGCAGCCAAGCAGCGCCGACTTTGCAGACTGTCTAAGGTCTGGATGGCTTTCTTTTGAAAGGCCGGGTATGCCGAACATCTGAGCACCGAAAGCGGCATAAGCGTCACGGCCAGACCTGAAGATGTCGAGCAAATCTTCGTAGTCCGCAAGCCACGCAAGTACTCGCGGTTCAATTTGCGAAAGGTCCCCAACGACAAGCTGGTGCCCCACCGGTGCCATGATTGCTTTGCGTAGGAACGAACCTCGCTTGAGGTTTTGCATGTTGATGGCGCTGCCTTTAGCAGCAGTCCAACGGCCCGTCGCCGCGCCATAGTAGCTAAGCGGGACCGGGAGTGCGCCCCTGCCCGATATATCAAGGAAGCGCTGTGCCCGTGTACGCTCGGTCGTTGACTTAACGCGAAGGCGAGCTTCACAAAGAAGGGCAACGTCTTCACGTTCACCGTTGAGCAGCGCTTGAAAAAGCGCGTCATTCTTTGCAAAAGCAAACGCCTCCTTCCCAGTGGTCTTGCTGACTTTCGTAGGGGGAGTGACGCCCATGACAGTGAGGACTTCTGCAAACTTTGGGTTCGATGCAAGTGCAGCTTCTTCGATGCCGAGTTTCTTGAGTAGGCCTTCACGCTTTTCTCCTTCTTCTGATAGCGCCTTGATGAGCATCTCCCGGTCAAGCTCAAGGCAAGCGTTTGTGTACATGCGCAGGGTCATGTCGATCAGGCGCAACTCCTTGGCGGGGTAGCCCGCGATCATGCGCAGGAAAATCTGCTCACACAACCATGTGTCGTGACAGCAGTAGTCGGCAAGTATCGCCTCCACATCAGCAGGCAGCTCGTCCAGAATGTTCTCGGACGGAGACAGGCCATCGCCCTTGGGCGGCAGACCGAAGCGCTCAGCGAGCTTCTTCAAACTGTTGCCCACCTCCACGCCGTGCAGCGCACGGCCCATGGACAGCGTGTCGAAGATGAACGCAGGCTTGGCGTTGTAGCGCCAGCACATGACAGACACATCGAACAGCGCGTTCTGTGCAACCACAGCGGTGCGGCTCCAGTCGATGCTGGCAAAGAACTCAGGCAAGTCCTTGCGTGTCACCCATACTGGGCTGTCATCGCTGCCCAGATACTTCCATGACAGGCCCCATGCTTTGAAGCGTGGGTCACGCACGTACTCCTCATTGGTCTGGTGTGTGAAGCCCAGCTTGATGTGCTGTGCCCGGCCCCACGAAGTCTCAAAGTCCAGCACGATGGCTTGGTCGTATGGTGCGCTCATTGTTTCTCCTTCATATGTGCAACCCGAAGCTCATCACTTCGCAGTCGTTGATGTTGTTCTTGCCGTAGCTTTTGAACTTGCCTGCCTTGACGGCCTCCGCTTGGTCGATTCGCTGCACCATACTGCACAGTGTGTCTTCCTGCTTCGATGAGCACTTGCCACTGCGTTCTACGCTTTCGGCAAACAGCCTCCAGCCGTAGCCGGTCTTTTTGCAGCGGTCAATCAGCCGTTGTTGTTTATCTGTAAAGCTCAATTGAACATCTCCTTGGGTGGTGCATCGCGCATGGCCAGCGCCTGCGTCATCTCGTATGCGTGGCTGACCATGTCGGCCATCTCCAGCTCGTCAGCGCCAACGGAGAATGTCATCATTGACTCCCCAGTATCGACCAGCACAACGGCTTTGCAGGGTAATGTGTCGTCGTAGCACTTGGCCAACATCATGATGAGCTTTGCGAAGTGTGTGCGCAGCCCCTCTTCTTGTTTGCCCAGATTGTCGATCGTGGCGTCCCATGTCTCTTGTGTCAACTTATCCATGTCAGCAACCTTTCTTCCAGTTCATCAAGGCAGGTCTCGTTCACCACGAACGTGAACCCGCCAGCGTTACAGATCGCAAGCAACTCACGCTCTTGCAGCGCAGTCGTCTTGCCTTTACCAGCCTTGCACTCGATGGCAATGAACTTGCCGTTCTTGCAGCCGATGATGTCGGGGATACCCGAGCGCCCAAGCCCCATGCCCGGAGGCATGAAGTAGTAGATGCCCAAGCGGTCCAATACCTTGCGCACTGCGTTCTTGACTTTCTTCTCTGGGGTATCAGCCACGTTGCACCTCCGCAAGTTTGAGTGCGTAATGACGCGCCTTGTTGGCGTCGTCGCTGTCCTTCTTGCCTTGGCGCATGGCGTACTTGATGACGTTGCCCTTGAGGAAGCCAGCGAACTCTTCGCGGGTGAGCACGGCCTCCATCACAGCCCACGGCTGGATGCCCATGTCTTTGTAGTGGTGGCCACCAACTTGCAGGGCGTCTGCTGTGGTGCCGTTGATTCCTTCTTTGAGTGTCATTGCTTTCTCCTTGGTTTAGGTTCGGGTCGGGGGCAGTTCTCTGGGGGTACAACGACACACCAGATTGCCCTTGGGGGGTTACCATTTTGCCGCACCCATCTGTCGATGTACGTGTCAGGCATTGTGCTGAGCAACCTGCGTATGTTGCCCGGCTCTCGGTCTAAGATGTTGGCTATTTTGCCGACATCCATACCGTCTGGGTGTAGCCGGAGCAGTTGGCGAATAAACTGCGTTGCAAAAGTTCTCATAGCTCGTGCTTGTTGAGTTGAGGTTTGATGTGCGGATGTGCTCGGCTGAAGATGCCGAACGCTTTGTAGTCAGTGCTCACTACCGCCCCCTTGGCACGAAACATGGGGTCTTGCAGAAAGATACTGGGGCGCTGGTTGTGCGCCCAGTGGAACGGCGAGTCGGGGTGACATTTACATGGTTGCTTTTTCATAGGGCCTTTCAGTACAAAACAGTTGCGCACGGGGGCGTAGCGCACGATGTCAGCGACGTTGATGGTGTCGCTCATGCGTTCTTTCTTTTCTGCACAAGGTTGTGTAGCTTTTCTTCTAGCGGGGCATCCAGCCCACCGCCCAACCATGCGTCCCACATCCCAAACCTTTTTTGGTTGATGGTCAGGTCACCGTCGGGGCTGTCCTGAAGCAAGCGTCCCATTTCAGCGCAGCTTGCAGTAAAAGTCTTCGGTGCCTCTTGGTCAGGGCAAATTGTGAATGTGTACGGCAGTTTAGCCATGGTTCTTCTCCATCAAAGTTGTCATTGTGTCGATCACCACCGCGTATACGGCATCGCGCAGTTTTGAGTCAAAGATTGCCATGTTGCCGTCGATGATGGCATCCATCTCCGCAAGGTCGAGCCCAACCCACTCACGCTTTGCAACGGTTGCGGATACGGCGGCTTTGCGCAGGGATGCTTCACGCTCTATGCGGTTGAACTCTTCATCTTCTTCAGTCATGTTGTTGCTCCTTATCTGCGCTTGACGCGCACTTTTGCTGGGCCTTTGGTAACGCCCCAGTCGGTTGCTTGATTTCTAAGAGACTTGGATAGCGCGTCCATCGCCATGCGTTTTTTATTGCTTGCCACCTCCGTTGTCAGTGCAGCCATGCCTGAGTCGTACATCTTTGTCTCCATTGCATCGTACGGACTTGTCTCCAACTTACGCAGCAGTAAGATGTCCTTGTCAGGCGTCTGCTCCCACAGCCGGTTGCTTATCTTGGGCAGAAACTCAGCGACAAACACGCGAATACCCACGCCGTATGGCAAGTGCTTCTTCGGTATACGTTTGAGCGGGGGGTCGCACTCGTCTGTGCGTTTGCCTGACAGCGCCTTGAAAAGTCTCAGCGCATCTACATAATTACCTGCAAGACGCCACGTTTTGATGAGCGCTGCGTCCCAGTTCTTTTGGTCACTCATGTTCTTGCTCCTTGTTCAACGATGACCCACTGGGTCTTTGGTTTCTTAAAGTTCACGCCCCACTTCACGCGGTCCTTGGGGTGAGGGCAGTCATCGGGCACAGGCACAGCGACCCACACCTTCTCGTACTGCCCACGCTTGCCCATGCGCCAGCGATCAACGTAGGTGTCAGGCATGACGCGCAGTGATGCCCTTATGTTGGCAACGTGAATGCCCGTGGCCTGCGCGATCTCGTTGGGCGTCATGCCGCTTGGATGCGCACGCAGTACGGTGCGTATTTTCTTTTGCCGCACGGGGGTCATGCTTGCTTCTCCAATACAATTTTCTCCAACCTCTCCACAGCAAGGCACAGGTCTTCATGCAGGTAGTCTGGCAGCGCGGTCTTGGTGCTGAACGCCCATGACTCCATCGCGGACAGCAGTTTGATTAGCTTCAGGGCTGCTTCTTTGGTCATGCTTGTTCTCCGTATCCGTTTAAGTCGCGGTGCAGGCCCGTCCACTGACAATCAAGGCAGCGGGATGGCGAGTCATCGTCTTGCGTTTTCATGCTGTGGCAGTAGTGCTCAAGCGTGTTCGCCATGAATGTTTGCCAATGCTGAAGCGTTACCTGTTCGCTCATGCATTCGGGGCATCGTAGTTTGGTCATGCTTGCCTCTCAAAAAGAATTGTGTAAATAACTTTCTTGCACCGGGTGCACTGATACCAGTAGCTGCCGGGGTTGCGGTACTTGATGCCGAAGGTGGTCGGCTCCCATCGGTGTTTGCACTCAGTCATGTGTTCTTCTCCTTGAGTTTGGCTTCGATGTTTTTTGCAAAGTCATACCAAAGCCCAAAATAGTCGCTGTCAAAATCTAACTTGCCAATGCGTTTAATCTCCCCATCCGTCAGTCCATCCCAT
>Ga0222712_10001860_pt1 | contig 25232 bp, 41 predicted proteins | sample C33_657DmetaG_FD_165043 | JGI IMG/M metagenome (GOLD analysis project Ga0222712, IMG submission 165043) | Estuarine water microbial communities from San Francisco Bay, California, United States - C33_657D | ecosystem: Environmental > Aquatic > Marine > Unclassified | place: USA: California... | reverse complement strand
AATTAAACCAAATTTGTCCAACCGCTGGTGCTGACGGTGCAGTATCTGAAATTACAGCAATACTTCCACCGCCACCAATTTCAATCCAATGAGAATCATAATAAATACTGGTAGCAGCAGCTGATGAATCAAACCATATTTGACCAGCAACAGGGCTTGATGGAGCAGAATCTCCAATATTTATAACAGAAGGTTGCGCTCCAACTTCAATCCATTGATTTGAAGATCCATCTGCATAATAAACATAAGTCCCGCCGGTTGATGAATTAAACCAGATTTGACCAGATACAGGATTAGATGGAACTGTATCGGAGATAATAGCAGCAGTTCCTGATGTACCAATTTCAATCCAGTATGAGTCATAATAAACAAATGTTTGTGCTGTATCTGAATTAAACCAAACCTGTCCAGCACTAGGTGAAGCCGGAGCATTGCTGGAAATTGTTGCTCCACTTGCAACCGCTACATCAACTAAAGTTTGGCCGGTAAGATTAGGCATATTCAACACCGCTAACTGTGAATGTTACGGCATTAGCTGTTACCTGATCTACATGTAATTTACTGTTTGCAGGGATAACTACTGAAGTGTTATAGAACACAACATTATTTGACAAAACATTAACATTGCTCAAAATTTTATTATTAGCCGCAGGGGAAGCAGCACCTACAAGAATATGAATACTGCACACAGCGTTAGAGCTGGTTGTATTACAAAGGTTAATGTTTTTGATAATTGAATAATTTCCTACAGTATTAGCTGTAGTGTAAACATTAGAACCCGTAGAACTAGTTCCTATATAAAAACTTTTTGGTGTTAGATTAGCCATTTAAACCCCCATCCATACCAAAACTTCATTATCGTAAGTTGTGGTGTTCATATCTTGTATAGTAATTGCATCAAGAACATGATCTACAGCCGCCCCAGAGTTATGAGCAACAGCTGTTGTGCCATCATAGCCTCTTTGAGATACTGTAAAAACATTAGTTGATCTAGAAGAAATTAAAATTTTTTCTTCTGTGTTGACACCACGATCAACAACAACAACGAAAGGGTTGCTACCGCTTGGGTAAGTAGAACCATCTACTACGGTAAAAGAAGTTGCTGAGTTTGACAAAGAAGAAGCCAAAACTGTTTGCAGAACTGCCCCACTAAACTCTCTTCGCACAAAACACCTCCTTTTTAATCAATGCTTATTGTTAAGCTACCTGTTGCAATTCTTAAAGTGTCACCAGCATCTGTTGTTTTATTTGCAGTCAATCCCCCATAAAGCAACATGTTTCCAGATGTAGATGCATCAAAAATACCAATCGCCACTGTTGTGCCAGATGGCATCCCTGCGAAGTCAATGTTTGCGCTATTCGTTGTAGCACCAGAAGATGCAGCACCAAAAGTAGCCGCTTGACGAGCATACGAACCGCCAGTTACTTCTGTTCCACCACCAGCTTCACCTGGGATAACAGTAAAGAGACCAACATAAACAGCAGCTGGTTTTGTATAAGTAGTAGTTCCAAGGAAGTGATCAATTAATTTATTTTCAAGATAATTTGTTAAATTGCCAGCCATTGTTAAACCTCCAAATTATTATAATACATTTCCTTTCTTCGTCATTTGGAAGTCTAAAATTATCTAGCCTTAGAAGAAACTCGGCTTCTTCAATAGATATTTCTTCCATTTTATTTTGTTGAGAAAATGTAATTCCAGAACTAGTTGTATAGCTTGCTCCAGATTCAAAAAAAACTAAAATATTTTTTTTGTTTTCTTTTTTATTTTTTTCAACAACAATTTTAACTTCTTCATTTATTTCAGTATTTTTTTTAACAGTTTTCTTTTTTGGTTTGTTAATAACTTCTGTTGTCACACTATTTTTTTGTTCAGTCATGATACAAGTTTACCACCTATGTTAATTTAAATCAACTGATTTCCTACGGATAATTTTTATTAAATAAGAAATGGGACCTTTGCAGGTCCCATTTACTTACTTATTATTAATAACTATTACAAAGTACGAATTTTTACGTTCTTACCAATTACATAAGAATCTGCATTTTCAATATTAGCTGCAACCCTCATGTACTGAGTGTATTCAATCGTATCTGTCTTTGGCTTAAACTGACGATAAACCGTAATGTCTCGGTGGATACCGATAACACGGTTGTTCGGGAATGTAAGCTCAATGTGCGAGTGACTACCACTAGCACCAGAGTAATCGCCACTAACGCTTTCTGGCGTAAGAGGTACCTCAACCAATGGAATACCATATGGTGAAAGACCAGTTGAACCAGCACCGCCATTACCTCTCATGGAGCCTTGGAGGTAAGCTGCATCGCCAGTTACTGACCCTGGTGATGCTGCGCCAGCCGTTGATTCCGTTGCTGAGTTTGGATTGCTAAGACTATAAATTGCATCCTGCACTGTATTTGGACCAGCAAAGAAACGAAGTTCGTTACGGCGTTGCAAATACTTATTTGGCATCTTACGCAAAACTTTGTCAAAAACAGAGCGTGATACGTTAACACCAGCCAAATCTTGAACTTGTCCACTAGCTTTTGAAAGCTTAATGAAACCATCAAGAGCCTTAAGAAGACCGTTGTTTGACGATGTATTGCCGCTGATGAACAAGTCATCCAAATCATTAGCTGTTTGACGAGCCATAATCTGTGCAATGTGATCTTCAAGAGATGCACCCTCAATGTTGTCTTCAAGAGACTCTGTTGAAATATTCCAATCAAGACGAAGTTTGACTGTTGAAAGCGAAACTTTTGAAAATGTTACTGCTGCGTTTGCACCATCATCAGTTGCTTCTGTTGCCAGAGCAAGAAGTCGTGTTCCGACAGATACTTTGTCAATATCCATCTGTGGAGTCTTCATACGAACAACTCGTGCATTCTTCATCAAAACCGATTGATCTACTACGAAATCCAAAAATCGGTTTGATTGCTCTGGGTAGAGCAAGCCACCACGACTTGGAACACCGGCGCTGTTTGCAACAACAGCGGTAGTTACTTCATTAGCTTTTGCTAAAATTTCTTCTTGTGTTGCCATATGTTAATCCTCCCTTATGACCTATAGCCCAATTAATTAACTCCTGTGGCAAATATGTGTTTTTCCAAAATGACTGCGGAGCGACCTTTGAAATAATTTCGCTCTCATCTTCGTCTTCTGTATCTACACTCTTTTTTGCAGCGCCAGCTGCGGAAATTACAGCAACTTTTTCTGTTTGCTCGGCTAAAGCAACTTCTGCTGCATTCAATTTTTCTTGAAGCTCTGTGTTTTGAACTTCAAAACCTTTTGCAACTGTCTCAATTTTTTCCTGTACAGATGCTTCCACTTCTTCTTTAATTGAAGTAGCAAAACTTGCCAGTTTTTCATCAACGACAGCACTCAAGGCTTCTTTAAGAACATTAATGTCCATTTCTTCCTCCTGTGTGTTTTCGTTTACTTCAACTGAAGTTGAAGCAATTTCTTCTGCGACATCAGGAACAAGCCAGCCAACAAATTTCTTTAACAAATTTAATTTGCCGCTTTCTTGTTCATTCATGTCAGAGAGCATATCATAAGTATTATTTATTTGCAATTCTGAATCTTGCTTTATAATAGATTCCATATCTTTGATCATCTCCTTAATTATATCAAAATATTCTTGTTCTTGTAGAACAATATCATTATTTATTTTTTTAACATCTTTTTTCTTTTTATTTTTTGAAGGCTTAGGCATGGTTGGTGATATAAAATTACTTCTTGAAGGGTTTTTAATTGAAACATTTTGAGTATCAATTGATACATCTTTCTCTATTTCACCACAACCACAGTCACAACCGCCATCCTTTAAAAAACTAGCAATTTGCTCAAGTAAAGCATCTTCAAAAGACAATTCGTTTTCAAAAGAATTGTCAAAATCAGCTTTTTCTTTAGTTCTTGCATATCTTTCAAGAAGCCTTCTTCCCTTAGCGGCAAGACGAGCAGCATCGGAGCGATCTTGGGGAACCGGCTCGCCCCAAGCGGCTGCTGAAAGCGCAAGGCGTGTTGGCTCACCATTTGGTTTTTTCATTGGGCCGGATGGGTTCGTAAAAAACCTTGTAAGAAAAGATCCCTTGCGGCGCATTTTTTCCGGAGTGTCTGCTGCGCCCCTAACTCCAGGTTTAAGATTTGCTCCTTCAGTTTGTTTAAAATGCCTTCTGCCAGCAGCCGTCAACCCTCCCTTGGGGTCTTTTATGGGCTGTTTGGCTTTTGCAATCTGGCAATCAAGATCGCAATCTAATGCATACTTGAAAGCACCATTTTCATTTATTTTTACAAGATCAATAACTGCTAAAGAATTTGCAGGATTGTCTACAAGACTTAATTCACCAAGGACATATTTTTTAATAATATTAACAGGCTTGCCATGAAACATTTTATCTGTTGATGCTGATTTTTCAAGAACCTTGCCGCCAATAGAAAAAGAACGCAAAGTCCCGTCAAGAACTTTTTGCCATGTGTTCTCAGCGCCTTTTGAAATATAAGCTTCAACTTTAAAAGCATTATATTCTTCTCCGTTTTCATTGCGTAAAACAACTGGTTCATAACCAATTGCTTTGCCAACGGCAATGGGCGCATGCATTTCTCTAATATTTCCACCCCAATTGGCAAACGCTTCTTTTGAAGCCTCAAAATCAACAATATCTCCAGCTTTATCAATATTGTCAGCAGTCGCTATTCCAACAACAATGCGTTGTTCACGTTTAATCATATCAATTGGAAATGAAATATTAAAATTAGACATCAAACCTCATAAAATACAAGCATATATTGTTTTTTTAAAAACAGCAAATTATCCTACTGCGTAAAAAGAAATAGCAGAATTTGCGGTTACAACTTCAACAGATGTATAGTCGCCTGGAATTTCCATATATCCAGTAGCTTCTGCTGGTATTAAAACTGTAAAAAATGCATTAAGTTTAATATCAATATCAGAATTACCTTTATTGTGCACATAAACTGATGATGTGTGACCACCAATGTTTACCAGGGCATCCGCTGTAACTATGTTTTTATTTGAAAAAATCAAAGTACCATTACTCATTATTATCCTCCTTAATTAAATTACTTGACCGAATCATTGTTCGTTCCAGAATCTTGGTTTTCCCCTCTTTCGGCTTGAGCGCCATCAGCACGGGGGTCGCTTGTTGCGCCATCTCCAGTTGGAGACTTTGGTGGTTCAGATGCAGAATTGTTTGAATTTCCAACAGGAGCGCCAGGGTTTGCTATATTGTTTTCAATTTCTTCTTTTTTAATATTTGTTGGGAAGGGCAAGACATCATCGCCATCATATCTTTCAGGCAAACCAATTTGATTTCTAACCTCATTTGGTGTCAAAACTTCTGTTCTTAAATATCTATCATTAATTCTAGACTGAATATCTTCATCAACCAAATCAATTTTCTTAAGATGAATAGAAAGTAAATCAGTAAACTCAGCAACAATTCTGTTAAGTTTTTTTTCAATAATAGATTGATCTGGTCCTATCACTTGCATTTTAAAACTCTTGTCAGCATCTCTTGAAACAGCCAAGTTTGCATTATCGTAAACTCCAACTTTTGGAGCGGGAACCCTGTTTGCTACTAAAATTTCATCTCTATTAGATTTGCGATATTTATCAAATGAAGCATCTTGAACACCGGCTTCTAGTTTTTCAAATTTTATATCAGTATTTGAACCAAGACTTGCCGGAAGGGGTATCACTAATGTTCCATGATTCCTGCCCTTTACTTCATTTCTAAAATAATTAATTAACTCTTGTTTTGATTTATTACTAAGCTTTGCGCCTTTTAAAATAATAGCATAACGAGGAATTGCTTTGTTTTCAAAATAATCAATATTATATTCTTTAGCAAATTTGTCTCCAACAATTGCAGCCGCGGCAGAAACCGCAGCGGGAATGCCGTAATAATTATTGTTTGGAGAATAGATTTTAAAATGAATTAATTCATTTGGTTTTGAATCATTATTAATCGGGTCTGGAGTCTTTGTGTCTTGAAATTGTCTAAAAAATACTGCTTGAATTTTATTTGTTTTTGCAATTTGTACAAAACCATCTCGTTTTCTGCGCACCCTTACAAGGGTTGCTGGAACATGGCCAATATACCCTATTTTCCCAGAATTGTTTCTACCTATTTCAAGATAGCCATTGCCAACAGCTAAAACATCTTGCCAAACACGAACTAAAGTTTCAATCAATGTTTCTTCAACATTTAATTTTTCAAAAACTTCATCCATTTCTTCTTTTAGATCTTGATAGCCCTGTCTAATTTTTAATATTTTTTCATCATTACCCTGGGCTTTTTCCATTTTTCTTTTTGCTTTTAATGTTTCTACAAATTCATAACCAAGACCAACTGTGTTCATTACTCTTGCGTTGATAGAAGCATAATGTATTGCGCTTTGATCATACAAACCGGCCAAAATGTCTAGATCGTAAGGTGGGGTTACAATGTCATATAAAGAATATCCATTGACTACTTCTGGATCTACAAATTTAGATTGAACTCCATCTTCGCTTTCATATTTTTTACTTAAACGAACAGCTTTTCTTTTCATTTTTGGAGAAAGATTTTCAATTTTTACAAAATTAAATGGGTCCGTTGTTTCAGTTTTATTTGCAAAACCCATGTATGTAATATCGTCAAGTTCATCATCTAACAATATTTCTTCTACAACTTGCATTTTGTTTTCCATAAAAACATCCTTTTTTATTTTTTATTAAAATGATTATCAATCATATCTTCAAACGGGTCTGCTACTAAGCCATTAAGCAATCTTTCCATCTGGTCTTCTCTTTCTGAAGCAGATACTTTCCTGCCACCAGCCACCCACTTGACATAACCACCGTCTTCAGATGTCCAATACTTACCAGCTTCTAAAACTTTTTTTTCAACTTTATCATCACCAATAATACCCTCAGCGCACAAAACGCCATCTCCATCAGATAGCGCTTGGTCTTCGTTTGTAAAGTAAATACATACACCAAAACTTCTTTCGGGGAGCCACATTGAACTATTTTTAATTGTTTGATCGCTCATTTAAACAAGTATACAACATTTTTATTTAAAAAAGAATAAATAACAACACAAAACGTTTTTTTTACTTCAATTTATTTAATTGGACAAGCTCCTGTTGAACAATCTTCCATTTCTATGTTTAAAGTGGTTGAAATGTCATTTAAAGGTACTGTTAAATTAATTTTTGACATTATTTTGTTATAAACTTCTTCTGTAATTACCTCATAGGGTGGCAATGGGAAATTATGCTCAGAGTGAAGCAGGAAAGATACTGATTTAACATTTTTATCATAGTTATTAGCTAGCCATTCTTTAATAGCCCCAAGCTCTTCTTTGCGGTAATAAACAGTTACAGAAACCGCATTGTCAGCCCAATCTGTTTGCATTTTTTTAACCCATTCAAGCTGCTCAACCGCTGTCATGTTTGCAGCAAGAATTGCGTCTTTTGGAGATTTGCAAGGAAATTCAACAACATATTTTGTATGATCTTCTCTGCCGTCTAGGCCAATGTCCCAAACAACCTTATAACCTCTTTTCCTACAAGACTCAACAAGTGGGTCAACAGAGCTAAACCGAACCCTTCGGATATAATACTCTGCAAAAGACGGGTGTATGCCCGGCGTTACGCCTGGAAGTAGCGAAAGGGTTCCAGACGGCTGGATAGTGGTTAGCCTTATTGATTGGTTCCACCCTTTTTTGTTGCTGTAAGTTTTGTCAAAAGATTTTAAATTCTCATAAACATCTTTTAACCAAGAAATTTGTTCTTTGCTGGATTGCAAAACTCCAGTAACAGACTGCCCAAGCCGAGCATTTTTATGTGTAATGTGGTTTGTTTTTTCATAAGGGTAAGACATCCTTGTAATTTGTTTTTGAATCATATATAGTAATTTTGAAATTTCTAAAAATTGTGAAAGAGATTCAATATTTGGTAAAAATATTGTTGCAAGATTACAAGACTCTCCATCAGCCAAGGCAATCTCTGCGCATGGGTTAAACCCATCAATGCTTTGGTCTAATGATTTTTCACCAAGCCTTCCATAAGTTCTTGCAAGTTTTCTATTTAACAAACCGTAAGGCTCACCAGTTCCATCATACCCCTTCCAGAATTCAGGCAGAATTTCATCAAAAGAATCTGCATAAATACTATTGTTTGAATTTGACCTCCAGGCTGGGATGTCTCCATTCCCCCAATTCTTTGCTCTTAAAAATAAAACATCGTCTGGATCACCAATTGCAATTTGCGCTGAACGGCGTGAAGAACCAGAAACAACTACTCTGCCAATAATGTTGCAAATATCAAGAACATCAACTGAGCGAAGTTTTTTGCCAACTCTTTGATTAAATATATTACAAATATCTTTGATTCCATCAACCAGAGCGCCGGGTCCAGATGCTGTACCGCCAAATGTTTTGACTGGTGCTCCAAACTCACGAATCAAAATAGTTGAGTATGTAAAAGATTTACCAGTTATAAAATAAGATTCAAGGACTTTGTGAAGCAATTCTCTCCATCCTTGTCTTGAATCAGGAATAATAAAATCAGCGTCTGGTGTTCTTTCTGAAGTGATGTAAGAAACATTTTTTATTTTTGGCAAATCATGAATTTTTGAACGCTCTACGGAAAAACCAACACCACCGCCAAGCATTAAATAATCAAACAATAATTCAAAGTCTTCAATTTTTTCAATGTTAGTAAAAAAACAATTATTTAAAGATGTTCCAGAAAATGTTTTTACAAGAGGAGTTCCTAGCTGCCAAAGTGACCTACCCGACACAGAACACTTCAGATTAAACATGTGGTCAAACAAAGTTTCAGCTTCCTTTTGTGTAAAATCAACTCCAATCTCAACAGCGCCATCTATAACTCTTTTGATTGTTTCAATCCAAGTTTCATTTCTTCCTAAAAGTTCATTTTTGCGACTATATGTTCGCAAATAAACAACTTCGCCCAAACCGCCAAAGCCCCATGGTGGAGTTTTGGAATAATAGGAATTAACAAATTCATCAGTTAACAATGTCACAATAAGCCTCCGCTAGTAAAAAAAAATATTATATCAACATAAACAACCAAAGACAATAAAAAATGCTTGGGTTAAATAAAATTTTCGTAAAAATTTATTCTTTCAATGATCTTATCAGCAATTGAAGACCAAGAATGTTCGTTGTGTAAAATTTTTGCTGACTTCATAGAGTATTTTTTAAACTCATCGTATTCAGAAACAACGGCTTCCATAAGATCAAGCAGTTCATCATAATTAGGATAAGCCCACAAACCAGTGTCTTCCCCATATTGCAAACTGTTCCATTCTGCTTTATCCATGGTGCATGACAAAGGTATTGCGTATTGAGCAAAATCACTACAGCCAGTTGCATTGCTCACAATCACTGGCATTCCAGTGCAAATGGCTTCAAATGGAATCATACCAAAACCTTCTCCGTTTGTGGGGTAAACAAGGCAATGACATTTATGATACAACTTGACAAGATCTTCTACTGATAGATTATCTGGAATTCCAATAATTTGAGGATGTTGATAAGCAGGGACTAATTGATTATTAACATAACACTCAGCGCTACAAAATTTATTATATTTTAAAATTAATTGATAGTCTAAATCACCATCATATAGTTCTATAAAAGCATCAACAACCATTTGAGCATTTTTTCTTTTTGAATCTGCACCAACATGTAAAAAATTAAACTTCCCAGTTATTTCACGATCTATAATAGAAAAATCTGAAGATATGCCGTGAGGTATAACATGCACATTTGTGTGAACTTTGTTTTCAATATATACATTTTTTACAAAATTAGATGTTGCCCATATTTCATCCATTTGTTGCATGTTGTGATACCAACCAACAGGTATTTTTGTAGATTCCCAAGGGGTATAGCCAATTTTAAATTTATTAATCATTTGATAATAATGAGGCTGACAGAAATTAATATGAAACGGTATTTCGTTTCTATTGTAAAAAACAGCAATTTGTTTTTCTTTTAAAGCATCAATTACATTAACCGCAGCATTGCTATAACCCTGGCTGTACCAAGAAAGACCACTAAGGTCAAAACTACCGGGACTAAACCAACTAATTCTTTTCATAAATTTTATTATGGTTTTTTAGTTTTTTTGAAGGTTGTTTTTGGTGAATCAAAGTTTAAACATTTTACACCATTTTGAACAAAGCTTTCAGCTTGTTCAGCAGAAATTTCACAAGTTACTGGCAGATGGCTAAACATACATTTTGAAGCAGCCATCCAGTAACCATTCATGTGTACAATTGATATTTGTTCAGAATCAATTATGGCAGCTCCACTGTAATCGTCAGATTCAACAACACCTATGATTTTCATAATGAAAGTATATCACCCATATTTTTATCTGCACCTGTATGCTTAGTATTCTAGTAATAGTATTGTATTTATAGTATTAAGTATTACTAGTATACATAGCATGCTCGCATACTGGGTATGCGAAGCATACCACAAAAATTAAGACAAAATAACTTTTTTTTTATTTTTTTTGAAAATCAAGATTTTTTTTAAAAAGTGTGAGATGATAGTTGACATGATCGCTGGAACTATAGTTTATATTGTGTACATGATTTTTAACGCTTGGTGCATTAAGACCGCAATTGATTGGGGGTTTGAACACAATATAGGCTGGGGGTCTGCAATAATTTTTTCTTTTGTAACAAGCATGTATGTTGTACTGCACAAGTACAGGAATACTAATGTTTCAAATAAATGAAATTAACTTTAATTATTTAAAAAACAAAAAAGTATTAGTATTAAGTGATACATTTTATCCACATTTATATATAACAGAGTTTATTAAAAAATTGTCTGACTCCCAGGTTTTTATATATATATCTCCAGCAACAACATCTGGATTTGTAAAATTGTGGATGAAAATTCATTTAAATAAAAAAGTTAAAATTATTAAAGACAAAAATTATAAAATGTTTTTTACTAAAAATATTGACGATTATGAAATTGTTATAATTTTTGGAAAAAATAAAAATCAAGAACAAAAATTATTACAAAAATTATTAAAAAACATGTTAGTATCTTACAGAAATATTACTGTTGTCACTTACAAAGGAATTGACTGCGATGAGAATTATACCTTATAACGGAGAAGAAAATTTAGAAGACATTGAGAGTCTTACTATAGTAATCAAAACTGTTCCGTTTGAAAATGGATATGTGCCTGCTTTTTTTATTCAAAGCCCTGGCGAAGATTATCCAATGACATTAGACGAATTAAATTGTTTAATGGATGGGATTGAAATTGCACATAAAAGTTTAGATCAAATACTTGCTTTTATGTTAAAAGAAATGTTTGAAAAAAAACAAGAGGATGATGAAGAATGATACTTGGTGGATTAAAAAAAGATTTTCCGTATCCAGAAAAATTATGCCCATATTGCGGCAAAAAACTTGTTCCTGTTAACGCTATTCATTTAGAAAAAGACATGTATCAATTTAAAGCTTTATATTTAGACAACAATCCAAACTGCCCTTCTTACGATGAAGGGGCTCGTCTAGCATATGCTAGAATTTATTACACATCAGAAGATGCTTTTAATGCATTTCGTGATATTCAAATGCCAGTGCAAAGATGGTCTCAAGAAAATCTGTATTCTATTTACAAATAACATGGTAAAATTATAAATTATGCTAATTAACCCTGATTTTTCAAAAAGATTAGATCAATGGTTTAAAGAGCGTTGGGTTGATATTTCAAGACCAAAGCAGGGTGGTGGTTTTGAGCCATGTGGCCGAGCAGATGCTGAATCTGGTAAATATCCTAAGTGTGTTCCAGCCGCTCGTGCTGCAAGAATGACACCTGCACAAATTGCATCCGCTGTTAGACGTAAACGCCGCGCCGAATCAACTCAAACAAGGCAAGATAAAAAACCGATCAATGTTTCCACAGATGTTGAAAAAGCATCTCGTAATGTACCCACCAACCCGGCTCTTTATGCAAGAGTAAAAGCTGAAGCTAAAAGAAAATTTGATGTTTACCCTTCAGCATATGCCAATGCATGGTTGGTTCGTGAATATAAAAAAAGAGGTGGTGGGTATAGAACGGTTTCAAAATCTGAAGAAGTTGTTAATAAAGTTGCTGACGATCTTGATGAGCAAGAAGCCATATTGGCAGATATGTTGATTGAGCTAACAAGGAAACATGGTAAGTTCAATGAAGACGGAATAGGGGTGTGGGCTGGATATGACAAGCCAAGTGATAACGATGTTGCCGATATTGGTGTTAAATGCTCAAACTGTGTTCTTTATGAAGGCAACGGGGTTTGTAAAATTATAGAACAGAAAGTAGAAGAAGAAGGAAAATGTAGGTTTGCCATTATTCCAGACGGGGTGGTTCAGACAGATAAGGAAATATATGATATGCTTAGAACGGTATCTGTTGATACAAGGAGTTTTATGAAAGACAATATGAAAAAAATGATCAACGATCATGTTACAATGAAATCTTGGCATGAGACATCTGCAAAAGCTGCAGCTGAGCAAATGCAAGATCACATTAAAGCAGCCGCTTGGCATGATTCTCAAGTGAATATGATTAAAGGAATGATTACAGAAGTTCCTCTTGATCCAGAAAAGAAGATGAGTGGGATTCCATCAGCTGGTTCGGCATCTACGCCATCATCTCGTATGAAAGAAAAAGCCGGTGCAAAAGAAGTTCCTTTGGACCCCAAAACTCTTAAAAAGAATGATTTGGTTGAAATGCTTTTAGGACACGAAAATGAATATGGCAAATTTGATATCCCAGTAGAGGAAGTAGCAAATTTTTTGCTTGAAGATTAATATAAATGGAAACACCAATTGTCGTAGCAATTATTAGTTTAGTCGGTGGGGTTATTGTTGCATTAATTCAACAAAGCAGGAAAGAAAATAAACAAGACCACAATGTTGTTTCAAGTTTAATCAAACAAGTTCACAAAGATGTGGTTAATGTAGAAAATAAATTAGATAGCCACATTAAAGAACACACAGCATCAAAACCATTAGTAAAGAAAAAATAAAAATTTCAATATAGCCAGCCCTGGTTTTACTTATTTCGTAAGATTAAGTTGAATACGGGGCTGGCTATTTTTTTATAAAATCACAACATTTTTTATTTTACTATGGTAGAGTGTTTACAACAAGAAAGAGAGAACCATATGGATATTAAAGAAAATACCGAAATCTCTGAAATTAATGATTTTTTAGTTAACGAAGTTGAGCTAGAAAGAATTTATACCAAATTGATTGGTACAATAAAATCAACTATGGATTCAACTGCTGAAAGAACCGCTAGCGCAGTTATCTACGGCTACTACAAAGGCTGGAATCTAACAAAAACTGTAAAGTATTATAACTTAGAAGAAGAGGCCGCATTTTTTTTCTGGAAACATTTTAATTTTAAAATAAAGGAAGGAGGTCAAACTATGAGTAGAACAAAAACAAAACAAAATAATATTGTAACTTATTTGGAAAAGAATGTAGGGCAAGTTGTAACGCCAGCAAAGGTGTCAACAGATGTCAGCATCTCTCTTCCAACATTTTATAATTTCTACAACGCAAACCGTCAATTCTTTAAAAAGGTAAAGCGTGGTCAATTTGAAATTGTAAATCCAAAAGAACAAAGAGAGTCTGAATTAAATTAATAACAAACGGGCAGCCATTTTTTAAGGAAAGATAATGACAGTAGTAAAAAAACCAATCAAAAATAATAATGTAATTACTTGGGAAATGGCTGCCTACGACTCAACAGAAGAGTTGTATGCAGATATTAATACTCTTAATGATAAATCAATCTTGAGTCTGCGAGAAGAAATTGATTCTTATATAGATTCCAAAACATATCTTGATTCAGATGGATTAATGAAACATGCGCACAAAAATCGTTGGGCAGTTTTGTCAACAAATGCACTTCGTCTTGCAAAAAATTTGGACATAACTTATTTACTTACCAGTTCTGAAATTTTAAATACTGTTATTAAAAAACAAAGAGATTATGGGCATAAAAATATTTCAAAATTTGGCATCACCGGTCTTGTAATTAGAGTGCACGACAAAGTTGCACGAGTAGAGAATTTAATGAAAAAAGAAAACTACATTAATTCAGTTAGTGATGAAACAATGCTAGATACATTGATGGATATTATTGGATATTCAATTATTGCTTACATGTGGTTAAATAATACTTTTATGTATGAATTAGGAGAAAAAAAATGAAAAAACCACTACACAAACATTTGTTACTTAGAGGAATGATTGTAGATGCCCCAACTTCTGAAAAAGTTGTTGTTGAATGGCTTCGTGATTTTGTTGACAAAATTGGCATGAAAATTGTTCAAGGCCCATTTGCTTCTATGATCACAGAAAAAGGCAATCGTGGTCTTACAGCAACTGTGATGATTGAGACATCACATATTGCCTTTCACATTTGGGATGAACAAAATCCAAGCCTACTTCAGTTTGATTTGTACACATGTTCTGAACTTAATGTAGATTATGTTCTTGATACCATTAGTTCGTTTTTTAATTTTACAGAATATCAATACATGGTTCTTGATAGAGAAAAAGGGTTTAAGGTAATCCAAGGAGTTTACTCAGAGTAATGCCAGTACAAAAAAACAAAAAAAAACATATGGAAGCATGGATGCTCAGATATGTTATTCTAATAAAGAAGATGCTGCGCTTGTCAGACTGGACAATTATAATGCAAAACGAACCGTGTTCTTCTGACTGCCTTGCAGAGACAGATGTAATTACCGGCCAACATCTTGCCAAAATGTATTTGAGTAAAACTTATACAAAAGATACTCCAGAAAATCTTCGGGCAACAATCATTCATGAACTGCTTCATTGCCATCTATCGCCAATTTCAGAATTGTCAGAAGAAATATTAAAACCTCTTGCTGATGAACTTGGCGGCAGTAGAGTTATTAAATCAGCTATTAACGGTATTGAGTATGAAACAGAAAGAAGCATTGATGCTATCTCTGAAGCCATAGCTCCATACTTCCCCCTGCCATCTATGCCTAAAAAGAAAAGTGCTAGAAAGAAAAAAGTTGTTAAAAAAAGAATTGTTAAAAGAAAAGTGATCAAGAAAAAACCAGTAAAGAAAAAATAAAGGAGAAAGATGTCAAAACAAGATAAAATAACCCATGCTATTTATTTTTCCCTACATGCAATCACGATTGCTATTTTGTTGTTAAAATAGATCATGCCTGAATTAAACGCAAATACTCCAGCAATAGAGTGCTATGTTCGTGGGCAGTACCTGCGTGATCAGATTGATTCACATGACATTGTTTTCCCGTGTATGATTTTTGGTGTTAGTTCAATTCAAGGCCGGTCTCCGCAATTTCATTTTTTGATGGAAGATGGCGGGGTGTGGTGGAGAATGCCAATATCTGCTTTTTGTACAAAACCAAACAGCCCGCATGTGGATATTCACGAATTGGTTTTATGGAACGCCTTTAGCCCATATGTTGCGGTAACTGAGTTTCAAGCTATGCGTAATATGAAAATGACATATGTTTCTAGATCTGGCAATTTTGTAAAAGGCAAATACTTGTTTACTCTTGACTGGCATTCACCAGAAGATAATCAGTTAAACGCTGGTTTTAGCACAAGCCCTGGGCAGCATAAGTGCGGTCATGTAATTGAGAGAGAAGATGGCAATATTGCTATCCAGCCAAACAATAGAATTCGTTTATGGGACCCGTCTTACACAACCAAGAAAGAAACATTAATTCAAAGAAAGATTAATTCCCAAATGTGGGATGTAGAAGATGCCGACAAGTGGACATCGCCGGACAATGATGATTATGAATATTAAATGATAAAAAATAATATAAATGTTATCAATGACATTGTACCAATCCGTCAACAAATTGAATTATACAAGCATGTTCGGGATAGTAAAATTGCTTATCGTTTATATAACACACATATTTTTACGGGGGATGAAGATCAAAAATTCAATCACGCTCCGCAGCAGTTGTCTCATCACCTGTATATGGTGGAAGAAGACAAAGCATCCCCACATCTTGAAATCATAAAACCGTGGTTTGACGTAATAACTAAAAAATACGGGGATGTAAAGCTTTTAAGGGCCAAAATAAATATGACCTTCCCATACCCACCGATGGTTAGATACGAGCCTCAAATGCCACACATAGACATGCAATATGAAAATGGAGAGCCTATAGACCACAAGGTGCTTTTATATTACATAAATGACTCAGATGGACCCACATACTTTTTTAACGATTTATACGAGATTACAGACAGCATACAGCCCAAACAGGGCGTGGGGGTGTTCTTTGACGGCAGCCAGATTCACGCAGCTTCCAACCCGGTCTTCAATCCCTTTAGATTTGTGCTAAACATTGACTTTCAAGTTGAGCCAAGTGTGGCGCAAAATAAATTGTACTAACCAAAAAAGCCCCGCTTAAAAAGCCCTGCTTGAGTTTTATATTATTGATATAATATATAAATGCCACAATACGAATACAAATGTATAAATGATCACTACCATACTGAGGATAGATCAATTCTGGAAGACCAGAAAGTTGACAGATGCTTGATCTGCAACGAAATATTAAAACAAATTTACAACCCGCCTTTAATTACTTTAAAAGGGCATGGCTTCTATAAGAACAGCAAGTGATCTACCAATAAATAATAATTCACCCAATCATTATTTATACCCCGCAAAAAAATGTTTATGTATACTTAAACCGGCGGCGAACAATCGCTTACCTTAGGACCGTTATAGATGCACATGCCCTTGGACCAAAAGCCCAGGGGCATGTGCATCTTTATCGTTTTATCCAAACCAATTTTTCCCAAAATTTTAGTATGTATTTTTTTAGTGTTAATTATGTTTTTTTGTTTGTTTGATTTTGGTCTGTTGAGTAGGGTCAAAGCGGGCGTTCAACGGTGCGATTAGCACAAAGTTGAACACCCGTAAAATAGGTTACGCAGGCTATGCGTTTTGAATACACATTTGTAAGCGTATCGGTATATTATTATTCATCAAGCGAAACAGAAGTAGCCTGATACCTAACAAGGAGATAGATATGGATACCACAATGGATACACTCAGCCAAACAATTAACTGGCTAGAGCGTTTATCAAGAATAGCCAAAGATAGTGATAGAGCATTAGCAGATACAATGGCAATTGATACTTGGACTGATGTCAATGTTCTCATCAACAGTCAGCACAGTGTCAAGGCTCTTATCAAAGAATTAAATGTGATGGTATCAATGATGACAACTCGCAAAATTGAGTTGGCAAATATGCTCAAAGATATACTTTGATGATACCGTTGCCAAATGGGGACACAACAACAATAGCCAATGAACACTTGCTACTTATAGCGTTTGTCTCATTGTTTATCGGTTGGCAGTTATGTAAGTGGTGGAATAAGAAATAACAATTACCCCGAAGCACTCACCCCCCGAGTGCTTCGGGGTTTTTTGTTTGCCCGTACACCATTGCTCTTGAGATGATCGTATAGCAGTTTTAATATATTCTCTTAACAACACACGCAACACAAAGAAACAAACCAAACCGGATTACGGTGGAGGGCTACGGTATGCATAATACAAAGTAGAACACCACACGAAGGGGTTACAGGGTATACCAGGATTGAATACACATTCTTGGCTCACTCGGTATAGTTTTAATTGTCAGGGCAAGCGAGAATAAAATATGCCAACCGTAGCAGGCAAGTAGTCTCCTTAGGACAAGTAGCCGTAGGCAATCGGAATAATGTGTGCTGGATATCACGCACTGACGATGATATCGCTTGCTTGCTCTGACACTTAACCCAACACAATGAAAGGACATATGTATATACCAATCAAATGGACTAGGCGCAGAGATAACACTTGGTTCTCAGATAACCTGTCAGTATCACTGACGCAGTCATACCGAATACAGTATCACAAAGGTGCTTACAAAGATTACCTATACACCGTAGACACCTTAGAGATTGGCAATGGGGTTGATACGCCTGTTGAAATGTATAACCATAAGGGCTATGGCAAGACATTAAAGAAAGCCCAAGAGTTAGCAAATGAAATAGAATACATTCGTCAATTCCACCTTAGGCAAGCAGAGTTAAAGAAAATAAACGACCTAGATTGGGAAAGGGTCAATAGGTAAGATTAACCCGAGACACTCACCCCGAGTGTCTCGGGTTTTTTTTGTCTAAACTCCAAGCGTTATGTGTGTACATATATAATACTTTTAATACATTCTCATCACGCACTCACAAAGCTTGGTGGGCGACAGTGCGCCTAGCACCAAGTTGTACACCAACACAAAGGAACATATCATCATCTCAACTTGAATACACATTCTCAACGCCATAGGTATAGTTATATCTGTCGGGGTAGCCTGAGGAGGCAACGCTATGACTAAGGTAATGGATATAAGCACTCTCACCACAAGTGAGATTAAGTCTCTACTAGAGACAATCATTACGGATACGAGCCTTAATACTCAAAAAATTGAGGCTCTGGTCAAAATGCTGGTCAATCTCAACAAGCGAGTGCTCGCTTGTGAGAACGCCGTCATTGTAAGTAAGGTCAGTCAATAAGCAACCGAGTGGTTGAGTTTACCCACCCCGACACTCAACCACGGAAAGTCCCCTGGGCGCTTCGGCGCTCAGGGGATTTTTTTTGCCTGAACTCCCATGCCTTCGTGTATAACAAATAGAAAGTTTAATATATTCTCACACATTACTCACACACCACAAACCCGGCCTGAAAACGGTGGTGGGCAACGGTGCAAATAGCACAAAGTTGTACACCAGCAACAAGGGTTGCAGTATTTACTTAACTTGAATACACATTCTCAACGCAAAGAGTATAGTATTATTCATCGGGCGAAACGGAAGTAACCTGATAGATAAGGGTAAGTAATGTCTAAGTCAACTTTAGTTCAGTCAGCAGAGTCAGTGTTTGTTCAGCGATTACTTAAATTTCAGTGCCCGAAAGAATCTTGGGTAACTGACTTTGACGGTAAAGAAGTCGTTATGTGCGAATTCAATTTTGAACTCTGCTGTGATGGCTTAATTACAGTTTGGGCTTACAAAGTCTATGATGAAGACTTCGTAGTAGTTAAATCTGTAAATAGTCCAGTCAAGTTCAGCAATTTACAATAATCCCCAAATCCCCCAAGCCTTCGGGTTTGGGGGATTTTTTTTGCATTCGTTTTGGGCGGCGGTCCACGTTGCGCTTAGCAATAAGTGGAACACCGATCATAAGGCAGTGAGCAGTATCTCAACTTGAATACACATTCTCAGCCCGATAGGTATAGTTATTTATATCAAGTGAAACCCAAGTAACTTGATAGAGAGAGGTAAATAATGTCAAGTACATTTATGCGTAGTCAATATGGATTGATATTTGAATCTGTATTGATGTTCCTAACGGAATACAAGCCATACTACCCAGAGAGCGCCAAGCCTGCGCAACAGCGTGAGATTTGGGATAGGTGGTTCAGCAATCATCGTGGTACTGTAAATGAGTTGATTGATATTGTTGACAATATCATTCACACTAGTTACAAAGAGTGTCAATTCACTGAATCCTTTGTGGATAGATACTTCACGGTGCTAAAGCAGTTAAGACAAGGGATTGTAACCCACGCTGAGTTTGCTTCGCAAGTTTATCGTGAGTTGATGTCAATGCGTAGCCAACTGGCTATTGCTGGTCTTAAAGACAAAGATGTGGAGTTGGTCAGTTACGACTGACTTCATTAAAATAAATTCCCCGAGTGCTTCGGCGCTCGGGGTTTTTATTTTGTATTTTGACGGTGGGGCAACGGCGCGAATAGCGCTAAGTTGCACAACCGCTGACAAGGTGCGAACCATATCTTAAATTGAATACACATTCTCAGCCTCATAGGTATAGTAATAGTTATCGGTAGCGCCTCAATTACCCATACGGTATGGGTAATGGCATAACCACTACTGATAAAGGAAGCACAATGAGTAAGAAAGTTAATCTCAGTCAGATAAGCAACCTCGTCAAGCGTGGGCGTGAAGCCTATATAGACCCGAAACTAACTGACGACATTAAGTCGTTAGACGCTTCGGTTGAGGGCGACGCTTTCATCTACGAGGAAGCACAAGGCGACCCAGCAGATGAGGACTTCGTCAACCACAAGAACACTTGGCGTAATCGTGTTGCCAAGTGCGCTGAGGAAGCCGAGCGTGAGTGCTCAATTCAGTGGACTGAGGAAGGCGAGATGGTCGTCAGCCTCAAGCCAGTAAAGCAGAAGCGCAAAGCCCGTCTGCCTAAGTAAGACCCCCGATAGGCAATAACAATAAGCCCCGTATGCTTCGGCATACGGGGTTTTTTGTTTTTATCGGCGGGCGTTCACTTTGTGCTATGCGCACCGTGAACGCCCGCTGTTCTCAGATTACAATGATCACAAATTTAGTACAAATTTCTAATCACATCTCTTGACGGTTGGGCAACGGTGCGACTAGCACAAAGTTGCACAACCGCCAGAAGGCTCAAAGCTGTGCTGCAAATTGAATACAGATTTACACTCCCATTGGTATAGTTAAGAGTGTTGGTGAACGCCTAATTCACCTAGTCCATAGGTGGGGCATAAACGCACTAACAAAAGGACAAAACAATGAGTAAGAAAATTAACTTAAGCCAAATCAGTAACTTGGTCAAGCGTGGGCGTGATGCCTATATTGACCCAGACCTAACGGCAGACATTCAAGCACTTGACCCAAGTGTTATTGGTGATGCCTTTATTTATGAATTGGCGCAAGGTAATCCAAGTGATGAAGATTTTGTTAATCACAAAAACACTTGGCGCAATCGTGTCAGTAAGTGTGCCGAATTGGCAGAGCGTGAATGCTCTATTCAATGGACTACTGACGGCGAAATGGTTGTAACACTCAAGCCAACAAAAGGTAAGCGTAAGGCTCGCCTGCCCCAAGCCTAATAAGGCTTAAATTAAACCCCGTATGCTTCGGCATACGGGGTTTTTTTTTGTATTCGCTGGCGTTCACTTTGTGCTAGTCGCACCGTGAACGCCAGCTATCTCAATGCCTATGTAAATTCAAATTTAATACAAATTCTCAATCTCAATTCATATTTTAGACGGGTGTCCCAAAAACAAATGCATTTGTATTTGTACACCCGCGTTTATTTATATGTTTTTTTATTTATTTTTAATACAGTTTCAAATTATGATTATATTTATTCATATACTTTTAGAAATGTATATTTATTTACGACATGAATTTAGGCAAAATTTTTTTCGCTGCATTAATTGCGGGATTAAAGGCGGGATCAAAGCCTATAAATTACAGGCGTGTCAGTAAATGTATTTACTATTGGATATAAGACACTATCTATTCTGCGATAGTTCTGTCCATAGTTCTATGGACTAATATTCCATTAATCAACCCCAAATTAATGCGATCAATTAGACCATCAATTAGCCGGGATTAAGGCGTATTAAAAAATCTATTAAAATGGTTATAAATTAATATTTTATTGTATTAAATACCCCTAGAAGGAGTAATAATAGGCATATCTATTAGCGGCATATATAAGTTCTCAAATTATGGCCTTTTTTACCCAATTGTTGACTATTTTAGTAGTGTTTTGGTATGTTTTTACCTATTTTTATTTATTTATTACATGTTTTTTAGACAAAAAAAAGCCCAAAAATAAGCTATTTCTATGCTTATTCTTGAGCTTTTTTTAATTATTACTTATTAAATTGTGATACTGTAAATACTTAGAACTACAGTTATATTGAATATATCATACTGTCATTGGAGCGTGTGTTACTCACTAGCTAACGAATTTTATGGTTTTTATGGCTTTAGATCAACTATCAAATAGATTTTCTACTGAAACATTAGATTCTTCTAACTTTTCTACCATATGACTCAGTATTTCTTCTACCCAAGTTAGCCCCGAAACATATCCTTCAAAGTATGATACATAATTCTGTTCATCTTTGAAGGTTATTTCTTTTTCCCCATCTTTTATACGACCTGATACTTCGTTTAAAAGATTCTTTATATCATTCAACATCATCACCAAAAATTTCCCTTCTTTTTCTTTCATGATGCCTTCTCTTTACGGCATTACGAATTGCAGCCATTTTAGCTAGATCTTCTTTTTCTTTTATTTTACGAGATGTTTCTGCATCCCAGCTTTCATTCATTTGTTTCATCTTCATCTTCCCCTTTATTTGTTAAATATAAATCAAAGCTTAATTGCTTTAATTCTTCTACTACATGCTCTATATTAACCATATCCCCAGGGGAATAGTTAATCATAAAATGGTTTATAACTTTGCGCATATCTATCATATAAGCCCTCTAATCGTTATTTAAAGTGTTAATGAATTCATTTAGCCCGGCTTCTAAATTAGAAATTTGCCGCTTTAATACTTCAACCTGATCTCTTAGGTTTTGAATTGCCACCTCCAAATGCATTTCATCATCTGTATACAATTTACCTATAAACATCTTTAATCTCCCTAATCATCCAATATTCTCCTATATCCGGTTTTAAAGCCCAACCTTTTTCTTTACTCCAGTAATAACTTGGTTCAGACTTTGCTTTTACCCATTCCAATACTTTTACCCATTCACGTTTTTCATTATTATTCGCAATCATGCCCATACGCTTTCTCTTCTAGTGTTAATAGCTTATCGCATTCAATACATTTACCGTAATAAATTACAGCAGTTTCTTCATCTATCAATAAATTAACTTTGTCTTGTTTGATTCTTTTTAAATTATTAGGCATTTTTCCTCTTCTTTTTTTTAGGTAAATTAGGTATATTTTTAGGCTCACCTTTTTTATTTAATTTGATAAAAGGTGGCCTGCTATCTGTATAATTTTTCATTATTATCCTTAGTAATATATTGGTGATATATTAGGAATATATTTACTCAGCTGCTGAGTTAATTAGCTCTTTAATTGCATCTGCTAAAGCGCCTCTAGCATTACCAAAATCAAATACTGGTTCATCTGGATTATCTTTAAACGATATTGAACTACCAAATTGATTATTAATACTAGCTGTAGTTAAAAGACGAACTCTTCTTCTTTCTGGATGTTTAGATGGAGCAACTTCATTATTCTCATCATTACTTTTATCAATAGGCGCTGCCCAACCACAAGTTGCAAAAGTTATTAAATCATATAATTTAACACTATTTTTAAGTTCAACATCATAATTAATTAAATTATAAATATCGCCATCCGATGCAATCGGTGTTATTTTTACAGAATAATCATCATCTAATGTAACACCAAAAGCTTCTGCTTTTGATGAATCAAATGGATAATTTAAGTTATTATAGATTGTTTTTAATACTGTTTCAAATTGAAATTCATTTAATTTTTTCATTATTTCTCCTATTTTTGTTGTTTTGGTTATATTAATTAGATTTTATTAAGCTTTGAAATTTAATTCTGCGTTCTTTAAAGAATTCTATTGGTGATTTTGGGTTGTCAGATTTTAACTGTTCTAAATACATATTTCTCATATTATATGTTTTAGTATCTTTTTGTTTTAGCACAGCATTAGTTGATGTTGTGAGAAAGTCAGTCAATGTCATTCTTTCTGCTGTTTGTTTATACATTTCTTTTTGACCATCAAAATCGTTTATTCCCGGAAAATCTTCTATATCTCCATAACCTTTATTTGAACGATAAGAAATAAAACGATTCATATCTCTCCATACTAAAAAGGACATATATATCCAATTTTCTGGTTCAATACTATCGTGAACATATTGCAATAAAAGAAACAATTCTATCATCTGATCGTCAACTATAAGTTCTGGATTAGATTTTCTGATTGCGTCAGTTACAGGCATAGAATTAGCTAAACTATCTTCTATATACTCATAATAATTATCATCTGAAATTAAACAACCAATTGCACATTTATGATATTCTTCACCTTCATTATAAGCCCGATATCTACAACCTGACCCACCATCTTCTGATCTTTTATTTTGAACTATTAGATGGTTTACAACATTATTAAAAACATCTTGGAATGTCTTAACCGGCCTATAATCTTTATCTTGAACTATATCTGAAACTAAATCATGCACTTTCATTTTATTCTCCTACCTTTGTCGGTATGTTAATTGTAATATCACCATAATTATCACCTAATATGATTTCTTCATTCATAATTCTTGTTAAAACATCGGCTGCTGTTTTGTAATCAATAGATGAAAAATCAACTTCAAAACAATCATCATCCCAATCAGAAAATTTTTCTACAATATCTTCTGCTTCACCATCTTCTTCCCCACTATATTGTAAATTAAGATAACGATCTGATTCAAAATATCTAAGATATTTCCAAACACTATCATTATCGGCGTAATATAGTTTTTTACCTTGTTTACTTGTTAAACCAAGAAAACTATTTGATGTTAATTCAAAATCTTGAACCACATTATAAGGAGATTTTTCTGCGACTCCGTTTTGATATTCAAATGTCAACCATTCAGGAGTTTTCCAATCATTTGCTAAAGCTGCAGAAAAACCAGCAATGCAACCTACTGAATCACAATTAAACAAATCAGTAGTTTCAACATAACCCAAACTATCAACTCTATAATTACTTGCAAAAGATTGACCATTCTTAACAAGTTCTTTATCTTCCTGATCATTGAATATTAATTTACCAACAAAACAAGCCATATTAAATCTAACTTGTCCATCAAGTAAAATTGCATCAATTAATTTCTTAAAATTATCTTTATTCATTGTTTTCTCCTTTTAGTTGTTTAATTGCTTTAATGATTAACTGTATTGTATTATTGTTTAAAACTATTTCATTACTATTTTGTGCTATTTTCCAAGGAAACAAAATTTTAACTTCATCTTGTAATTCATTGATTGAATTAATCATATCTTCTTGGACTTGTTTTTCTGTACGAGTATCCATTTCTATTCCTTTTCCCATTGCTATACCTCTTCACTTGTCATAATGAATACGCTAATATCTTCTTTTATATTTTTACCAAACAAAGCGCCAGGTCCATTTCCTTCTGAATCTTGAGATGGATAAATAATATTTCCATCATCTAAAAGCAAACCAATACAAGGATAAGGACTATCCCCCCAGCCTTCATCTT
>Ga0222712_10001859_pt1 | contig 25235 bp, 22 predicted proteins | sample C33_657DmetaG_FD_165043 | JGI IMG/M metagenome (GOLD analysis project Ga0222712, IMG submission 165043) | Estuarine water microbial communities from San Francisco Bay, California, United States - C33_657D | ecosystem: Environmental > Aquatic > Marine > Unclassified | place: USA: California... | reverse complement strand
GCAGTCAAAGCAAAAAGAATAAATACGCTTAAGTTTGTCAATCGAATCATCAGAAAATGTAGAATTTCCCTAAATTTAGCCAAAATTTATTATTCCCTTTTTCACATGGCTTTAAATTGGATTTGGTTTTTGTTTTTTGGCGTCGCTTTTTTCGTAGCTATCATCCAATTTATATTTTTTGGCAACACCGAGATTTTCAAAATTCTAGTCGACGGCATGTTTGATTCTGCTGAAATGGCTGTGATGAAAATCGCCCTACCCCTCGCCGGAGTTATGACTTTCTTTATGGGCATTTTGCAAATAGGTGAAAAGGCGGGAGCCATCCATTTTTTAGCGCGCCGAATTAAGCCCTTTTTTACCCGACTATTTCCTGAAATACCACAAGATCATCCGGTCCATGGACAAATGATCATGAACTTTTCAGCTAATTTATTAGGCCTCGATAATGCCGCGACGCCTTTTGGTCTTAAGGCCATGCAAGGGCTACAGGAAATAAATCCAGTCAAGGATACGGCGTCCAATGCCCAAATCATGTTTTTGGTGTTGCATAGCGCAGGACCTGTTTTAATCCCATTGAGCATCATGGCGCAGCGAGCCATTTATGGTGCTCAGGATGCTTCTGACGTCTTTATTCCCTGTTTGATGGCGACCTATGCCACCACCATGACTGGTTTGATTGTTGTTTCAATCAAGCAAAAAATTAAGCTTTTTGAACCTGTGTTATTTGCTTGGATCTCCGGCCTAACTTTATTTTTGGGAGGGATATTGTGGTACTTTAGCCAGTTGCCAAAAGAGTCCATCGAGATCCAATCTAAAGTCTTTAGCAATGGGATTTTATTTCTATTAATCTTCTCTTTTATCGCGGCCGCCTTTCGGAAAAAGATAGACATTTTTGGAACGTTTGTCGAGGGAGCTAAAGGCGGGTTCGAAACCTCCGTTAAAATCATTCCTTACCTAGTGGGTATGTTGGTCGCCATCTCATGCCTTCGCAATTCGGGTGCCCTCGGATTTGTCGTGGATGGAATGAAGTGGCTTGTCGCACAAACGAGTTTAGACAATCGCTTTACCGATGCAATGCCCACAGCCCTTTTGCATCCCATTAGCGGAAGTGGTTCCCGCGCCATGATGATTGACACGATGAAAATCTTCGGGCCCGATTCATTTGTGGGAAGACTTGCCTGTGTATTTCAAGGGTCCGCTGAGACTATTTTGTATGTGGTGGCACTTTATTTTGGCTCAGTCCAAGTAAAAAACATTCGCTATACGTTGTGGGCAGGTTTGTTTGCAGACTTGGTTGGAATCATTACAGCTATAGGCGTGAGTTACCTGTTTTTTGGGTAATGATTATTGAATCGGAACCGACAAAGTGAAATTTCCCCCCACTAAATCTTTTTTCCAAGAACCCATATCGGCGCCAATATTACCAGATAAAAATGCGTCTTGTCCAAAGACAAAAATTTGGCGTTCCCACTGAAGTCCTAAGGCAATTTGCTTTTTAACAGGGATGTATTCCGAACCATATCCGCCAATTGCATTGCTAAGGCTGCCCCTAAACATGAGGCGATTTTCTCCAATCATGGCTTCGGCTCCAATATAAAATGTTTCTACCCGGTTATTATCATAATAGATGTCCTTGCCTGAATTCAAATCTGTTTCTGCGTCTAGCGTCATTAATGGGGACCCCAAGCCTCTTCCTAAATAAGTCCAACCTTCTCTGTAAACGCTATTATTAAAGTAATTATCCTGGCCTCGCAAAAAGCCTACGGTATTCCCTGATCCCCCTGCGCCTCCTTGAGAAGTCGTATTAAAATATTCAAAAACCAATTTTAACAACCCTTGTTTTCTTTTGGTAGAAAATGCCACTCCGTGTAATCCATCAGTAATATTATTGCCATAAAACAAAGACCCGTCCTCATAAATACTTTGTCGGTAAAAAAACAGCTTGCCAAATTTGCCATCAATCTCCATTCCGACATCCACCGTTCCTAAATGATTTCCTAATCTGTTATAGGCATCATTGTATCCATATTTTGCTGTGTCACCACCCGCAGCAGCCATCGATTGCCCTGTAATCACATATAAATAATCTCTTAAACTAGAGGCCACCTTCCCTTTGCGGCTTGCTTGATTCGTTGGGTCCGGATATTTTAACGTTCCGCCCCACTGAACTTGGTGATTAAAACCCCCATAAAATTTAAACAAAGAATTCGGCTTGCCTAAACGGCCATAAAATGATTTTTGATGTAAAAAAATATGATCTACATCGGACCGTTTATTGTCAAATAGCCCGTGAACAAAATTTCCTTTAAAGCCAAAATAGCCACCTAAAAAATCAGGGTGCCAATATTCATTCACCACGATTTCAACCTTAGGCATGGGCAATGCATTGCCCGAAAATGCAAAAGAACCCGAACTTAAAGTCGAGTCCATCAAACCTTGAATGTACTTTTTCCTTCCTGCCGACAACTCAAATATGCCCCATTTGCCTTTCAAATACGCCTCTTGGACTAATAAATTCGCTTTCGTTTGACCCAAGTTTAACCTACCAGAAGCCCCAAAACCCCAATCCATCTTTTTCCCTTTTCGGTATTCTATGTACGTTGACACACCCACATTAACATAATTCTCTTCCGTAGGAACAGCGCCAAATTGATTCGCCCTAAGCCAAAAAGGGGTGTAATTGCTAGATGAAAAACCTCCGCCAAATGAGAAAACAGGCGCAGTGGCCCTTTGGCCAAAAACAGAAAAACTGAAAATGCACAGGATCGCAAAAACAACCATCACCACATTACCTTTTGCTTTTTGAAACATCCTTTTTATTAAAAATCAAATATATAAAATTTATTAATGACTTAAATTAGCCACCAATTCAAATCCCAGACTATCAATACGCAGACGAACCTCGTTCTTATTTTTTAATCCGACTACTTCAGCCGTCTGACCTTTCAGTGGCCCTGTATCAATCGTGATGAAATCACCTACTTTCACCGCGGTATCACCTATGACCGAAACCTCCATATGATCCGATAAAAATTGTTGGATCGCTAAAATTTCCACATCCTGCACCACCGCAGGTTTGTGCAACCAATAAACAAAATTAACCACGCCAAACGTCTTTCTCACCGTAGCACCCTGCGTAACTAAATCGATGTTCACGAAGACATAAGAACGAAACAATACCTCTTCCACAATCTTTTTCCGATCCGACCACTGTTTTTTGCGTTTGGTTACGGGGCAATAACTCTCTATTCCTGCTTCTTCCAATCTCAAAGAAACCTTTTTCTCCATCCGAGATTTTGTATATACCGCATACCAAGCCATTCATTCCTAATTTATAACCTTGCGTCAACCAAAGTTCTGTCCAATACTGATTTAATGTCAAAAATAATTCCGTTTTCGGCCTTCAGGCTCGCATAGGGCAAATTTAAAAACTCCTGGTGCGCCACCGTCAACACAATCGCATCATAATTGGCCCCCAATTCAGCAACTAAATCAATGCCATGCTCTTTTTTTACTTCGGCTTTATTGGCCCACGGATCATAAACATCCACTTCCATTCCAAAATCGCTCAACTCGCGATAAATATCAACTACCCGCGAATTTCGAATATCGGGACAGTTTTCTTTAAAGGTAATGCCCAACATCAAGGTCTTCGCACCCCCTATTTTTTTGCCTTTTTGAATTAATAATTTGACCAATTTATTGGCCACAAAAAGTCCCATGTTGTCATTTACCCTTCGGCCCGACAATATAACCTGCGGATAATAGCCCAAGCTTTCCGATTTATGAAGCAAATAATACGGGTCAACTCCAATGCAATGTCCCCCTACCAAACCCGGTTTAAAATTTAAAAAATTCCACTTGGTCCCCGCCGCCTCTAATACCTCTGAGGTGTCTATTCCCATGCGATCAAATATCAAGGCCAACTCATTCACAAAGGAAATATTGACATCGCGCTGTGCATTTTCAATCGCCTTGCTCGCTTCAGCCACTTTGATGGACGATGCCTTATGAGTTCCTGCGACAATAATCGATCGATATAATTGGTCCACCCACTCCGCAATTTCAGGCGTAGATCCCGAAGTTACTTTTTTGATTTTCGTTAATGTATTTACCTTGTCGCCCGGATTAATCCGCTCCGGCGAATAGCCACAAAAAAAATCTTCGTTAAATGTTAATCCCGATTGCTTCTCTAGCACCGGAACACAGTCTTCCTCGGTACAACCGGGGTAAACCGTTGATTCGTAAATGACCACATCCCCCTTTTTCAACACATGTCCTATCATCTCGGAAGCCTTTAATAATGGCCCCAAATCTGGTTTTTTGAAATGGTCGATGGGCGTGGGGACAGTCACAATGAATGTATTGCAACCCGCTAAATCATTTAATTCAGATGAAAATTTTAACTGAGACGAAGCTTTTAATTGGGCATCACTCACCTCTTGTGTACGATCGTATCCCCGATTTAACTCCGAAATACGCGTTGCGTCGATATCAAATCCCAGGGTAGGATATTGTTTTCCAAATTCCACTGCTAACGGAAAGCCCACATAGCCCAAACCTATAATCGCAATGGATGGATTCATCTCTATTTCGTAAATAATTTGACGTCCGAAGCCATCATGTCTTTCACTAATGCCGGTAGGTCATATTGTAGGGTCCAACCTAATTGCGTTTTCGCTTTTGTTGGATCTCCAATCAACAATTCAACTTCAGTAGGGCGGAAATAGCGCGGGTCAACGGCCACAACTTCTTTGCCAATGGCCACTTGGTACAGCGGGTTATTGCACTTTGAAACCTTCGCAATTTCATTCACCCCTTCTCCGCTAAATTCAACCTCTATGCCCACTTCTGCAAAAGCCATTTTGATAAAATCGCGAACCGTGGTCGTAATGCCTGTTGCAATGACAAAATCCTCTGGTTTCTCTTGCTGCAAAATTAACCACATCGCTTCGACGTAATCTTTGGCATGTCCCCAATCTCGCTTGGCATCCAAATTACCTAAGTAAATTTTATCTTGTTGGCCCAGCGCAATCTGAGAAACCCCTCGCGTAATTTTACGCGTCACAAAAGTCTCTCCGCGCAAAGGTGACTCATGATTGAATAATATTCCATTCACCGCAAACATATCATAGGCCTCTCGGTAATTGACCGTGATCCAATAGCCATACATCTTTGCGACCGCATAAGGAGAACGCGGATAAAACGGCGTTTTTTCCGACTGGGGAACCTCTTGCACCAAACCATATAATTCAGACGTAGACGCCTGATAAATTTTTGTCTTTTTTGTTAGGCCCAACAAACGAACGGCCTCTAAAATACGAAGTGTTCCTATTCCGTCTACCTGAGCGGTGTATTCTGGCTCATCAAAAGAAACTTTAACATGAGACATCGCGCCCAAATTATAAATCTCATCGGGCTGCACATCTTGAATAATGCGGATGATATTGGTGGAATCACTTAAGTCGCCATAATGCAAGTGAAAATTGGATGAATCCACATGTGGGTCTTCGTAAATATGATCGATTCGACCTGTATTAATCAAAGAGCTTCTCCGCTTTATCCCGTGAACCACATACCCCTTAGACAATAATAATTCAGCTAAATAAGCGCCGTCTTGACCTGTAATACCAGTAACAAGCGCTATTTTTTGTTTTTGAGACATATAATAAACTTTAAATGGAGGCCAAAAAATTAGTTTGCCTCACGATATAAGGGGCAAAATTACAAAAAATAGCAGAGCGACACAATCAAATTTATTTAATGGGTCACCCAAAAAAGAATACTATTTATATAATTCTAAAATGGCCGCCTCGTGCTTCGCATAAATTTGCTTCCGCTTTAATTTTAGCGTAGGCGTAATTTCCCCATCTGAAATCGTAAATAAACGAGGCAATAAAACAAACTTCTTCACCTGTTCATATTGGGCCACAGAAGCCATCGTCATCAATACCTCTTCTTCCAATTTGGCAATGACTCTTTTATTTGCAATCATTTCCTGGGGCGAATTTGCATTGATTTCTTGTTGCTTACACCAAACACCCAAAGCGGTAAATTCCGGAATTATCAATGCCGATGGAAACTTTTGGCCTTCGCCCGTCACCATACATTGTTCGATAAAAGATGATTCCTTTAATTTATTTTCGACCAATTGGGGAGCGACGTATTTTCCGCCCGAAGTTTTGAAAATTTCTTTCTTGCGATCGGTTATTTTTAAATATTTTCCATCCACAAAAATGCCTATGTCACCCGTATGGAACCAACCGTCTTTATCAATCGCCTCAGCTGTTGCCTCCGGATTTTTATAATACCCGGGCATGATCGAGTCTCCTTTGGCTAAAATCTCCCCATCCTCGGCAATTTTCACTTCCACACAATCTAAAACAGAGCCCACGCAACCCACCTGAAAATCTGGTGGATTTACCTTAGAGATCGATATAATGGGCGATGTTTCTGTTAAACCATATCCTTCCGAAACAGGTATTCCGGCTGCCCAAAACACCCGAGATAAGCGCGGTTGTAATGCCGCAGATCCAGAAGCAATTAATCTCACTCGGCCCCCAAGAGCCTCTTTCCATTTGCTAAAAATCAATTTTCGATAAAGCCCAAGCTTGAGCGAATCGATTAATCCCAATTTTTTCATGGGATCATAGCTTAAGCCAAACTCAATCGCTCCAAAAAACAAGGTTCTTTTGATGCCCGTAAGCTCATTGCCCTTGGCCATGATTTTATCATAAATCTTTTCTAATAATCGTGGCACTGAAGTAAACATGGTAGGCTGAACCTCTCTGATGTTATCGGCAATGGTTTCCATGCTTTCGGCATAGTACGTTGAAGCGCGATAAAACAAATAAACATAAATCGTTGTCCGCTCATAAATATGGCATAATGGCAAAAAGCTCAGGGTCCTGTCGCCATTCATTAATCCAAAATAGTTTCCTCGGTCAGTAGATTTAATATTGCTGACAATATTATGATGCGTCAACATCACCCCTTTGGGGCGCCCGGTCGTTCCAGAGGTATAAATTAAAGTCAATAAATCGTCCGGCTTAACGTCATCCATCAAATTTTGCAAAATGCTTGCATCTTTTCCTTCGCCTTTTTCTTTCACCATGGACCAAGATTTCGCCCCCTCAACGGGATCAAACGTAAAAATCTCTTTAACGCCTTTGTTTTTCTTAGAGGCCTCCTTTGCTTTAAAATACAAGTCTTCGCCCTCAACAAACACAAATTTTACTTCTGCATTTTCGAAGATAAATTCGTAATCTTCAATCGTGATCGTCGGATACATGGGCACCGTTACGCCGCCTATAATTTGCGTGGCAAAATCAACAAAGTTCCAATGTGGCCTATTTCCTGAAATAATAGCGACTTTTTCTCCAGGTTTTAAACCTAGTTCCAACAGGCCTAGGGCGATTGTTTGAATGTTTTCTAGCACTTCCGAGCTGGAGTATTTTCTCCATTCTCCGTCTCGCTTTTGACAAAATAAATCAGGTATTTGATGCGTTTCAAGAGGTTTTAACAAATCGAAAACCCGGGTGAAGTTGTGGTTTATTGACATATTTAAATAGATTTTAAATCAAAGTTAATGGTTTGTGCCGAACCAAAATAGTACTATTAAATTATTTTTTTGGATTGTTTAACATTACCCTTACATCACTTAGGTGTAAACTACTAGGATATTGTTTGATAAATAAAAGAAATGGCTCACTATTGGCCGTATCGCTTAACGTCAAAAAATAAAATAAAGCATCGTCGCCATAAATATCCTCGGGAAACTTTTTAAAAATTTCCCAATACATTTCTTTGGCAAACGCATTCTCTCCTTTTTGTCTCGCTCGAGTAGCTCTAAGATATAAAATATCGTCTTGTAAACTTTCTTGTTTATTCTGATTTGTCAAGAGAACCAACAAAGAATCTCCCTCCGCCCACCTTTTTTGATCATACATAAATCGGATGTTGGCAAAATTTTTCAAGCCCACCTCCAAAGAGTCTATTCCTGTATTATCTTCAATCAACAGACTTAATTCCAGCGCATCATTGGCAATCTCCCTTTGTGTTCCCTGCTTTAAAATATCTGCGAGCTCTTTGGCTAATTCAAAATCTCCGGTATAAAAATACAATTTGGCCGTTTTGATTTTTGCTTCGTAGGCCAACGGGGAATCTTTGACCTGCTTTTCCACTTGCGCATATTGAATTAATGCATCGTATTTTTTTCCTTCATACGTTAAAATATCTCCGAGCTCCAGTTTCATTTGCGCTTGTAAATCGAGATCACTTTGCGCCAATAAAATTCCCTTGTTTAAAACTAAAACCGCGGAATCCAATTGCTTTAATTGGTATGCATACAATTTCGCCTCCTGCCAATATGAACTCATTGATATGGCATTATCCCCTCGGTCACTTCTTAATTTCTGGTAAGCAATAATTAAATTCCTCACTTCGGCTATTTCCGGATTCTCTTTTCTCAAAACAACTTGTTCTCTGGCGGCTATGGACATTTGTTGCCAACGCGAATTTTGATTGGATCCGGGATAACTTTTAATCAAGTAATCAAATACCTTACTCGCCAAAGACCATTGCTGACTTTGAAAAATATAGGAAGCGAATTCCAACAAGCGTTTACCCTGCTCATTTTTATATCGCATATCCAAAGCCCTTCGCTGATTCCAAGCCTTATCCCAATCCCCATTAAAAATATAAGTACTCACCAATAACTCGATTAAATTAGCATCATCAGGAAATTGTTGGATTTTTTGAATGAATAATCGCTCTATTTCTGAAAAAGGAATTTGTTGTTCATATAATCCATAAGCAAATTGCTGCACCAAAGATAAATCTCCCGTTTTTAATAAGTTATCCACATTCTTTCCACATTCATCAAGCCATATTGATGCTAAATTATCTTCATTAAACAAATTATAGGCATAATTTGTAAATAAATCACCATTAATTACATGATTACTTACAAATTCTTCCAGTAGCTTGTTTCGCTTTTTTTCATTTTTAATTAATTGAATGGATTTGAATTCAGATTTGAACTTTTGATTGGAAGTAGAATCTTGAACAATCAAATGATTATTTGAACCAAAGACTTGGTTTAAAATCAGACAGAAAAAGAAACACTTTATCCACATAGTATAATTAAAAGAAATAAAATTTTAAATACATCTTTTTTGTTCTTCATTATTGATGTCTGTGGATAAGTGGATAAGTCTAAAATAGCTTTTCAACTAGCAGATAATTAAACACTTATATTTTTCAATGCCATTATTACTAAGTGGATAAGTTTTCATTTGGTTGTGGATAAGTAATTAGTTATCCACAAGCACTTGGCCAAATTTTATTTATACACAATGGGCCTTTAACTTTGTGGATAATATGTGTACAAATTTGCCACTTATCCACATTAGTTTTGGGTACTTATCAACAAATCAGTAATTTGAAAATTGGCCTTTAATTTCACTTTGCCCTCTAAATAAAAGACGCTTTCCGGTTTTATTTTTAATATAAAATTGCCAATATCTTTATATCCATTTTTATTTGTGTCTTCGATGGCCCTAATCATATAGACGCCTGGTTCAATATGTAAAAAATTGAATTTTTGGCTTGTATTCTGTTCATATAAGACTTGCATGTTAGCGGCATTCAGAAGTTGTACTATATAGTTACTAGGCAGCTCGCCGACCCTTCCCTCTATGCTTCCGTACTCTTCTAAATCCTGGAATTGAAATGCTTGTTTTTGGACGTCGCTGGAATCATTTTCGACACTAACGAAGGCCCCCTTTTCTAGATTGAGTAAAAATTTCTCTCTATACGGCAAAAACGATCGTTTAATGGTCAATTGGTTGGAATATTTGTTCCACATGTACGCTTCATCAGGCAGCGTGATAGTTTCGTTTTCTTCAGTTATAAATTGGACTCGTTTGCTATCCCAAGAAACAACAGGCTTAGGAAAGCCTAAGACCAATGAATCCTCTGGCGAAACATATTTCCCTTGAGCCGGCAGATAACTTACCTGTAAGCTTGTTCGAACAATCTTTTCTTTTTTAATTAGCTCCCGGAATTTTACTTTTAAGGGTATTTTAATTTTCCTATTTAGCGAGTCTGTTACGTTGGCACTCAGGAATAACGTATCTTTTGCCTCCTGGTTTTTCACATAAATGCGTATGTTTTTATCCCCTTCTATCTGATAGATCAAGTCTTTTTTATTATCTAATTCTAAGGCCTTAATTCCTCGACTCATTTCATACAAAACGGTTTTGGCCGTACTTGTTGTTTTGGTAATTTTTAGAGGATCCAGATTTTGAAGCGTGATAGAAAAATTCTTTGTTTCATTTTTGTTCAGGCTAAAAAATGGCTCCGTCAAAAAATCAACCGGCTCCTTATTCGAGTTATACAAAAGGTTGTTATTGGCATCTATAAATGCAGCCATATAATATTTCCCCTGCGCCAAATTTTCTAAGGTATAGATACCCGAGGTATCTGTTTTTGTAAAATAATAGGGCTTTGCCTTATCGATTCGAAGCGTGTCATTATAGGGATATAGGCCCACCAAAACATTTTCAAAAGCTTTATTTAGGTCGACCAGTTTAATTTTCCCTGTAATACTTAGAGAATCAATCGTGTTTGATGTGCTAAATACGAGTTTGATGTTTTTGCCAACATTTCTTTCTGACATATCTTCGATCGAATTTCTAAAATTGAAGGTATAGGTTGTTTGGTCTTTTAGGGAGCTGTCCAATAATATGCTCAAGCCATTGGGCCGAATACGTGTTTGGTAGGTGCCTATATTGGGCGTGATAAGTAATTCTTGATTTAGATTTCTAACGTTGACATATTCATTAAACACTAGCTCCAATTTTTTCCCTTTGTAATTTTTACTCTTATTGAGCGGAATGGAAGTGACCAACTTTGGAGCAAGTGTATCTTTTTTTCCACCCGGAGGGCTAGCCATTTGTGCACAACTTTGAATCATTAATAAAGCCGTGACGAAAAAAAATAAAAGGAGAACAACCTGTTTGCTTCGAAGATCAGACATGCTCAAAAATATATAAATTACTTGAATAATTTCCTTTGCCAAAATAGGCGCTTAGGTTGGACCACAAACCGACCATAAACGAGCTGATCAATTTCTTCTTGCCCGTTTTATATTCATGACTGAGTAATGAGATATAAAAACTATCAAAAATCTGGCCCCTAGTTGATTTTAATTTAAACCCATGTTTTTTAGCCAAGGACTCGATTGTACTTGGGTCGAAATGGTAGATATGTCTTGGGACATCATAGGCCGCCCAATGCTCTTTAAAATGTTGTGCATCAAAACTTTTAGAATTAGGCAATGCCAAAAGTAAGACCCCCTCTTTCGCGATTCTAGATTTGAAAAAGGTAAAATATTCCTCAAGCTCATACACGTGTTCCAGTACATGCCAAAGTGAGATTAAACTAAATTTTTCATTTTTAGGAATGTTTTTAATGGAGGAATAAATATCAATGCCCAGCATGGTCTCGGCCCTCGCAGCAGTTACGGGATCCAGCTCCATTCCGCTAATTTTCCATCCAGCTTTTTGACATGCATGGAGAAAGTGGCCATTCCCACAACCGATATCCAATAGTTCAAGATTGCCTGTTTTCTCTTTTTCTATCCATTGTGTTTTTTGTTTTAAAGTAAAATTTCGAACTAAGTGGTAGAGCTTATTGATGATTCCCCTTTGGGTGTCGCTATGTGAAATGTAATTTTCTGACTTATAATAAGGACCTGCCTCGGAGGCGGTTGGCCTAGGATTTGTAAATAACAATTCGCACGCTTGACAATGAGTGAGCTCAAAATTTTCATGAGTGACGGTATAATCTTTTGCCGTTAAAAAGGGCAATATTTTTGTTTCACCGCAGGCAGGACATGAGCTTAGTTTTTCCATCATTATCGACCCATAAACAAAAGTAAAATAGAAACATCGGAAGCCGAAACGCCGGAAATCCTACTCGCCTGCCCTATAGTTTCAGGCCTAATGGCTTTTAATTTTATTCTTGATTCTGTGGACAAGGTTTTGATCTTATCATAATCAAAGTTTGATGGAATACTTAAGTCTTCCATGGTTTTCATTTTGTCAACCATCAGCCTTTCCTTCTCTATATAGCTCTCGTATTTAACAATGATTTCTACTTGTTCTAATTCTTCATTCGTATAGCCGTTTTTAATTTCCTTGAAATGCTCGTTGGTCAGCAATGCCTCAAAACTTAAATCAGAGCGCCTTAATAAATTGACCAATGGCGTGCCTTCTCGGATGGGAGAACTTTGATTATTTTCAAGCCAATCGTTTATATTTTCAGGGCGAATTTTAATCGTTTTTATTTCACTCATTAGAGCAGCCACATTCGATTTTTTCTGTGCGAAGCGATCCATTCTTTTTTGTGTGGCGAGACCCAGTTTAAATCCTTTGTCGGTCAATCGCTCATCCGCATTGTCTTGTCTAAGCAAGGTCCTAAACTCGGCTCTCGACGTAAACATACGATAAGGCTCATCTGTTCCTTTGTTGATCAAATCGTCAATCAAAACGCCTATGTAGGCATCAGATCTTGACAAAGTAAAGGGATCTAAATGATGTGTTTTTTGATGTGCATTAATTCCCGCCATTAGTCCTTGGCAAGCCGCTTCTTCATATCCCGTTGTCCCATTAATTTGACCCGCAAAAAACAGACCACTTATTCTTTTTGTTTCAAGCGTAGACTTTAATTGGGTCGGCGGAAAATAGTCATACTCAATCGCATACCCTGGCCTAAACATTTTGGCTTTTTCAAATCCAGGAATTAATCGAATCGCCTCAAATTGTATTTCTTCTGGGAGCGATGTTGAAAAGCCATTGACATAGATTTCTACGGTTCTCCAGCCTTCTGGTTCCACAAAGATTTGGTGACTGTCTTTATCAGCAAAGCGATTTATTTTATCTTCTACGGATGGGCAATAGCGCGGTCCTAATCCTTTTATTCTTCCCGCAAACATCGGTGATTTATCAAAGCCTTTTCTTAATGCTTCGTGAACTTTTAAGTTGGTATGCGTGATCCAGCATGAGCGCTGTTCCTTAATATGGGTCTCGCTCAAATATGAAAAAGAGCTTGGGTTTTCGTCTCCCTTTTGCTCTTCCATCGCAGCATAATCTAAGCTCCTTCCGTCTACCCTAGGCGGCGTGCCGGTCTTCATTCTCCCCGACTCAAAACCCAACTCAAGCAGTTGTTCCGTAAGCCCCATCGCCATAGGCTCCGCCATTCTCCCCCCGCCAAAATTTTTCTCTCCTATATGGATGAGCCCATTTAAAAAAGTTCCATTCGTCAATACGACACTTGGCGCAAAATAGCTCATGCCCATACGCGTCTTTACCCCCTTTACTTCATCATTTTCTAGGATGATTTGTTGGACCGAGTCTTGCCAAAAATCAACATTCTTATTTTCTTCCAATGCCCAACGCCACTCCTCCGCAAACCTCATTCTGTCTGATTGACACCTAGGCGACCACATGGCCGGACCCTTTGATCGATTCAGCATTCGAAATTGTATCATGGTTTTGTCGGAAATGATTCCAGACATTCCACCCAACGCATCGATTTCTCGCACAATCTGCCCTTTGGCCACCCCGCCCATAGCCGGGTTGCAAGACATTTGTGCAATGGTTTGCATGTTCATGGTAATGAGCAAAACACGCGAACCCATTTGTGCTGCTGCATGTGCCGCTTCACAACCTGCGTGTCCCGCTCCTACTACTATGACGTCGTATGTATTTTGCATGCAAATTTAATTGGGTGTTTCACGTGAAACACTTAGGGTATTAATATGTTTTAAGGTGTTCGTTTTCCTTAATGGTCATCAATTCTTTTTGGGCTTTGTCCTTGTCTTTATAGCCAGCAAGGTGCAATAATCCATGTATCATAACTCTCTTTAATTCTGATTCGGCCGTGTCAAATTTTAACGCATTTTCTTGGACCCTATCAATGGAAATAAATATATCTCCCTCAATCATTTTGGGGTCCTCTGAATTGTCGAATGTGACAATATCGGTTAAGGTGTCGTGGCCCAAATATTTTTGATTGATGTCCAATAAATAAACGTCGGAACAAAAAATATAATTCAGCTCTCCTATTCTAAAGCCTTCAGCTTTCGCCGCCTCTTTAATCCAAGCCTTATGTTTCAGCTTTTCTTTTAACTCAAATGTTATGTCTTCGGTTAAGAATGCAATCATATTTATTTTTCAAACTACGAATTTACGAAAAAGCATCTTCGAAATGCTCAATTTTGATGGCTTGCGGGTAAAAATTAACCGAAATTGCATCAAAACGGACCTCTTGGTGCCAATTATTATCCATTTGATAGGCGTCTGCTGCTTGAAATAGCATGTGTTTTTTATGTTTACCTATGCTATCCTCGGGATTTCCGTGAAATGTTTTTTGTAATGATTTAACTTCGAAAAAAACCAAGAACTTGCCAAGCTGTCCAATAATATCAACTTCTGCCCTACCGGATCTATAATTTTTCTCAACAATTAAATAACCTAAGTTCGTTAAATATCGGGCCGCTAGCCACTCCGCCTGTTGGCCTTGCTTTAAATGTTTCGCCATTCTCGTATATTTGTTTTGGCCAAAGTACGAGCTTTGTTTTTATGATTAGACGTGTCGAGCCCCATATGTACCATCAGAATAAAAAAGTCCAAGTTGTTGATTTAAATCTTGTGCCGTACCAAGAAGCTTGGGATATGCAGGAAAGCCTCATGGCGGAGATATCGGGAATTAAATTAGCCAATCGGGATCGCGCCCAAACCGAAATAAGCATAACGCCCAATTATCTTTTGTTCTGTCAACACCCCCATGTGTATACCTTAGGAAAGAGCGGCGACGCTTCACACCTTTTGATGCGTGAAGAGTTTTTGCATACCATCAATGCGACGTTTTTCAAAACAAATCGAGGGGGCGACATTACCTACCACGGGCCAGGCCAACTCGTTGGCTATCCCATTTTTGACCTAGAGAATTTTTATACCGATATACACTTGTACCTAAGAATGCTCGAAGAAGCCATCATTCTTACCTGTCAGGATTACGGCTTGATCGCTGGCAGAATTAATGGGCTAACTGGCGTTTGGGTCAATCATGAATCTGACCGAGCAAGAAAAATTTGCGCTTTTGGCGTAAAAGCATCCCGCTGGATTAGCATGCACGGATTTGCGTTTAATGTCAATTCTGACCTATCTTACTTCTCACACATTGTGCCCTGCGGAATTTCGGAAAAAGGAGTTACCTCTTTAAGCCATGAATTAGGCGTTGGCGTCAATGAAATAGAAGTAAAAGAAGCAGTTTTAGAACACCTTAGCAACCTATTTGGATTTGAAATCATTCGCGTTCCACGTGAAACGATATCCGTATAAATTAATGAACTAGTTCCACGTGAAACAAAAATGGAGACCATAAAAAACTTTAAGAATACATTATTCATTGATATCGAAACAGTAAGCGGATCCGAGAATTTTTCCTCAATTTCTGATAAAATGAAAGAATTCTGGGTAAAAAAAGCGAAGAATTTAGTCAATTCGGCCAATATCTCTTTGGAGGAAATGTATTTTGAGCGGGCCGCTTTGTATGCTGAGTTTGGCAAAATCATTGTGGTTGGGATGGGATTTTTGTTTGTCAATAAGCAAGGCGAGCTTTCGTTGAAGGTTAAGACCATTGCCAATGCAGATGAAAAAGTGTTGCTGCAAGAGTTTATTGCTTTCATCAATAAAACATATAAGTCTAGGGAGCTTACGCTGGTGGCTCACAATGGAAAGGAATTTGACTTTCCGTATTTGTGTAGGAGAATGCTTGCTAATGGACTGGAAATACCGAAATCATTGCAATTACAAGGCAAAAAGCCGTGGGAGATTATACACCAAGACACGATGGAAATGTGGAAGTTTGGCGATCGAAGATCGTATAGTTCATTAGAGTTGTTGGCTGAATTAATGGGGATCGAAGGCGCAAAAATGGATCTTTCTGGTGATCGGGTAAATCACGTTTTTTATAAGGAAAATGGCTTAGGTCGAATAGCGGCTTATTGCGGAGACGATGTAATCATTGTGGCCCAACTATACCTAAGGTTTCATTTCCTAAGTATTGTTGAGCCACAGAATATAGAAAAGCTGTAATTCTTATAGTATTTTAGCTGGATTTCCGAACACTCGTTTGCCGGCGGGTATATTTTCTATCACTACGCTCCCTGCTCCTACGGTTGACCCTTTGCCAATGGTCAAACTTCCTACGACAGTAGAACCGATGCCGATAAATACATTCTTGTCAATTTTAGCCCCTTTTCCTACCGTTGATCCAGCGCCGATTTGAGAAAATTCTTCAATGATTACGCCGGTTTCGAGGGTTACGCCTGGACCTATGATTACATTGTCTGCTATTTTAGTTTCAGGGGAAATGATGGAACCTGCGCCGATGTAAATTCCATAGGACAAACTCTTCACATTAGCGATCAACGCATTGGGATGAATGGCATTAACCGGTTTTGTTTTTCGGCCTTCTTCGATAGTTTCAATCATTTTTTTTCTTTCAATGGGATTTTCTAGGGCAACAAATACGCCACAGGTTTTGCCAATTAAATCCCAATAGGTGTTTTCTTCTGTGTTTCCCAATACAGGAATTTCGCCTATTTCGGTTCCTTGCTTTTTGGGATCATCGTCTAAGAATCCGTAAATGACTACGTTGTTGATTTGTAATATGTGAGCCACTTCTATGGCAAATGGATTTACGCCTATAATAATTACGGGTAATGATGTCATTGTTATTTGTTTATTTTATTTGTGTAATGTGTTAAATCAAAAGCTGTTTGATTGTTCATGGTTATTTGTAAGGAGGTATAATTTTTTCCTTTTTCAAGGTATTGAAGTTCGCTTAATTGATAATCACTTGCGTCAATTTCAGTCAATCCTGAATAAATGCTAAGGTCTCCAATTTCCTCTAATGTCCAGGTAAATATAATTTCACCATTGATATAATCTTCGCAGATGTTGAGTCCAATATCAGCCCTTACAGCTTTTTCTTTGTTATCAATGGGAGCATTTAATAGCTTAATATCAAAGATATTTCTTTCATTGGTTAGCAAAGATTGGTAGGTTGAAATCTCCTCCGTTTTCCATTCTTCGTTGGCTATGGCATAGAAGGCATCTAGTAATAAGCACGCATTCGTTTTTCGTAAGGATTGTTTTTCTAAATCCCAACCAGCGCCCCCAGATTCTAATAGAATTAAACCAAAGTTTTGGCCTTGAAAATAATCACCAAAAGCCCTGGGGTTATATTCATCGGTCCATTTGGCAATTTTGTTCGGATAAATTTCCTCTACAATTTGGGTTAGCCTGTTGGCCAATTTTCCTGCTCGCAAGCGCGAGTCTGTCCATGTTCCCGCCTCATCCCCTGTCGTGGCAAGTAATGCGATGTGAGTTTGGTGTGGGGTATTTCCTACTGAATACAATCGATGTTGATCATGTAAATTGAAGGAGAACAATGGATTTATTTGATGCGCCCAATCGTGTAAAATTTTCGCCTCAGGAGAGTTTAATTTACTTGCATCTCGGTTCATATCTATGCCTAATGCAGTTTCTCTTGTCCACCTTTCGGCCCCGTCAGCGTTTAATCTTGGAATAACAAATAAGGTAATGTTTTGATGCAATTTTTCCCTTATTTCATCGAACGCATTCCCTTTCTGGGATAAAAAAAGAAAAATATCAGCTAATGCCATCGTTGCCGTTGCCTCATCTCCATGCATTTGTGACCAAGCGCAAATATGGATGGGTCCTACGCCAAATTTCACTTGGTGTATGGGTTTTCCTTCATACGTTTGACCTATTTCCGAAACGTCTAACAAGGGACTTTTCTTCCATTCGTCGATCAATTGTAACCACAGTACATAGGAGAAAGCTCGTTCTTTAATTCGAGTCTCCTTGAAGGAATCGTAATGTTTTTCAATATTTTTATACATTATTGATAGGGTGTTTTTGGGATCCATTTGGCAACCATTTGAGATTTAAATAAACCCGTATTTCCTGATATGTACATGACGAGGCAAGTTACGATTAAATAACATGCCCAAGCAGATGGACCGAAAAGTTCAATGCCCAAGCATAATCCTGTGATTGGAGTTTTTGTTAATCCACAGTATAAACATATAAAGCCTATGGCAGCCAAAAATGCATGGGGCAACTGGATCCATTCGGAAAGGGATGAAGTTGCATGAGAGCCAATTAAAAATAATGGAGTTGCTTCGCCTCCTTTAAAACCCAAGGCAAGGCTTAGCGTCGTTGCTATTAATTTGGGTCCGGCAAATTTTATATTGGAATATGTTTCTTGAAATGGTTCTAATAAATATTCTGATCCCAAACCAATACTAGATTTGAAAATAGGAATTTGAAATAAGACGAAGAGAATTAACCCTGAAAAGAGTCCTTTGAGAATCGTTTGTCTGGGCAATTGGGCGAGCAGATTTGAAATATTCGATTCTAAGCGCTTATAAATTAGGCCAATTATACCTAAAAATAGGCCAATACTGATCAATTTGGCCCAAAATAGCATTGAAATTGGCGGTAAAAAAACGAGGGGATAAAATACATGTTTTGTGCCCCACACGTGTAAACTGATGAAATTCGCTAAAAAGGAAGCAGAAATGCAAGCAATTAGGGAAGGCCAATGAATTTTTCCAACGGTTCCGATTTCAAGTCCAAAAAAACAACCGGCCATGGGAGTTCCAAATATGGAAGAAAATCCAGCGGCCATTCCAGCTCGAATCCAAATGGATTTTTCTTGTGAAGGGCAGTTCAATTTTTGTAAAGCCATTTGGGCTACATTTCCCCCGAACAAAACCGCGGCTCCTTCTCGGCCTACAGATGCGCCGACCAAATGACTTAACCAAGTACTGACAATGGCATAGATTCCTGAAATTCCTGCTTGGGGATTCCTGCTTGATTTATCTTCATTTATTTGAGTAACTAAATCATTGGCACTCCCATTGGAAAAAGGAAAGTCATATGTTTTAATGACATGGAAAAAAATTCCTACTAATGGAAGCCCAAACAAAAGCCACGGTGTTTCGTTTCGAATCCAAGCGATTTGTTCCAATCCCCAAAGAAAGAGAGACGACATGGATCCTACTAGAATGGAAATGCTCACTAAAATCCCCAACCTTGTAATCAGATAGATAGGTTTTAATTCCACAGGGTAAAAATTTGTTTCAAAGGTAAGAATATTATTTTCCCTACCTTTGCAAAATTAAACAAAGCCAATTCTAATGAGTGAGTTTTTACGTTTGGGATTGAATCCACAATTACAACGCGCTTGCGATGTTGTTGGGTATTCTTTACCAACTCCCATTCAGGAGAAGGCAATTCCCTTATTATTGCAGGGCCACGATGTGTTAGGAATAGCTCAAACGGGAACAGGTAAGACTGCGGCGTATGCTTTGCCGATTTTAATGCGATGCAAATACATGCAAGGGAGCTTACCAAGGGCCCTGATTTTAGCCCCCACCCGCGAACTTGTCATGCAAATCCACGAAGTGATGGTGGGTTTGGCGCAGTTTACTGACTTAAGAATATTAGCTCTTTATGGAGGCCTAGGCCCCAAAACCCAGATTCAAACCCTAGAAGCTGGTGTCGATATATTAGTTTCAACCCCCGGTCGCTTTTTAGAATTATACCGCAAAGAAGCCATTGGCACCAAAGATTTGAAGTACCTGATATTAGATGAGGCGGACAAAATGATGGACATGGGTTTTATGCCTCAAATCCGTCAAATTTTAGAAAAAATACCCTATAAAAAGCGTCAAAATGGATTGTTTTCGGCAACTTTTCCCGAGAAAGTTGAGAATCTTTCCCATGAGTTTTTAGAGTTTCCGCATAAAATTGAAGTTACTCCGCAGGCTACTCCAGCGAGCCAAGTCACACAATATGTTTATGAGGCGCAAAACGTTCAAACCAAATTAAATGCACTTTCACATTTCTTGCAAAACCCTGTATTTGAGAGAGTTATGATATTTTGCAGGAGCAAAGATATTGTGAATCAAGTCGAGAAATATTTAAGTTTCAGAGTAGTTCCTGTGGATCAAATTAGAGTGATACATTCCAACAAAGGTCAAAACACACGTATAAATGCGATGCAGCAATTTCGAGAGGGCAGTATTCGGGTTTTGGTTACAACGGATGTGGCGTCACGCGGGATTGATATTCCTAAGGTTTCTCATGTGATCAATTTTGATGTACCATTAATTTATGAAGATTATGTGCATCGGATCGGTAGAACAGGGCGTGCGGAACAGGTAGGCGAGTCTATTACTTTTATTACTTTGGCGGAGACGTATCATTGGCATAAAATAGAAGAAATAATCCAGCAAAAAATAGAAATTACAGCATTGCCGGATGACATAAAGGTGGAAGAGACGCCATTCTTAGAGCATCAAGATATGCTGAGGTCGGTGGATGAACAGCGAAAAAGAGAGGATCCTGATTTTAAAGGAGCCTTTCACGATAAAAAATGGGTGATTAAGGCTAGGGCTAATGGAAATAGAGCTGCACTTAAAGGTTTAGGTAAAAATGGATTAACGCGTAGTGGAGCGGTGGCTCAGGGCGTTAAAACTGGGCCTAAGGCAAATGGAAAGACCGCTGGCAAACCTGGACCGAAGGGGCCAGATCGAAATAATCGACCAGGAAGAAATTCAAAATATAAGACAGCCGCACCAGGAAATAAAAAGAAACGATAGATTTGTGATATGAAAATAGTAAAAGTTATTACGTTGTTGATGTTTGTGTCAACCCTAACTTGGGCTCAAAAACCAGTTAAATACCAAGTATTGTTTGGAAATAAAGCGCTTCCGCAAAAAGATAAGTTGGAGTTAGACCAATTTATAACTAGTTGCGATGCAAGTTTTGCTTCCAGAAAAGAAGCCGCTAATTTCTTTGCAGAGCGTGCTTGGGAGTTTGTTGCCTCAGGCAAATTGGACACAGCGACTTATCGATTTAACTTGGTAAATGCGTTGGACACGTCAAGCATAGATGCCTTTTGGGGTTTAGGGGTTATTTCATTTCAGCGAAAGGATTATCCTTTGGCGAAACAATTATTGGCCAAAGGCTTAATTTCAGATCCAACCCAGGCCCTCATGCGCGTGGACTATGCCATTGTACTTTTGAGTTGTTATTTAGAAGGTAAGGATTGTGGAACATTGGCGGAAGTGGACGCAGAGTTAGCACAGTCTTTGAAAGACGAACCCAAAAATGCAAATACCTGGATGAAGAGGAGCCAAGTGGCTTTTTACCAAGAAAAGTATGAGTTGGCATGGACCTATTTTCACGAATGTAGGACCTTAGATATATTGCAAATGGACTTGAATTTTGGTAGCCAATTGGCCGAAAAAATGCCAGATCCTAAAGGAGTTTTTAAATAAGGATCGATGGGATTCCGTTCTTTTTTTGCTAAACCATTTGCCAAACGTGTTGTAAAAAAACATCGTTTAAGTCATCAAAATGCCCTAGAGAGACAGGATTTTTGGCTGTCGCACCATTTAAAAAAAGCTGAAAACACGATATTTGGGCAGGCTTTTACCTTCGCCAAAATCAGAAACTATTTAGAGTTTAAATCCATTGTCCCCATCGCCGAATATGAGGATTTAAAATCGTATATCGACGAGATGGTCAAAGGGGCTGAAAATATTTTATGGCCAGGAAAGCCCGCATACTTTGGTAAAACATCGGGTACCACTTCTGGGGTAAAATACATTCCTATTTCAAAAGAGTCCATGCCTTTTCATATTCAAGGTGCGAGAGACGCGTTATTGCACTATGTTTTTTACAGTGGGAATGCAGCTTTTTTAGATCGAAAATTGATTTTTTTATCAGGTTCTCCTGTATTGGATATTAAAAATGGGATACCTACTGGCCGATTATCTGGCATTGTAAATCACCATGTTCCCAGTTATTTACGGGCAAACCAATTGCCCACATATCAGACGAATTGTATCGAAGATTGGGAGGAAAAACTGGCGGCGATTGTTCAGGAAACCTATACTCAGCGGATGGGATTAATTTCGGGCATACCTCCTTGGGTTCAGATGTATTTTGATCGATTGGAGGAGTTGACAGGCCAAAAAGTCGGCGATTTATTTCCAGACTTTCAGTTGTTTGTCACTGGAGGGGTCAACTTCGAACCTTATAGGCAAAAATTAATGTCATCGATAGGCCGAGAAGTGGATGTGCTTGAAACTTATCCGGCTTCTGAGGGCTTTATTGCTTTTCAGGATTCAAGCGGCGAGGAGGGTTTATTGCTTAATGTAGACGGAGGAATTTTTTATGAGTTTGTACCTACGGATACGTATTTTTCCGCAGAGCCAAAGAGATTGTGTTTGGCGGAAGTTGAGCTAGGCGTAAATTATGCTCTTTTATTAACTACGAATGCTGGCCTTTGGGCCTATTCCATCGGCGATACGGTTAAATTTGTATCCCTAAATCCATATCGAATTATTGTCACCGGCAGGATTAAACATTTTATTTCTGCTTTTGGCGAACATGTTATTTCGGAGGAAGTAGAGAGAGCGATGAAAGCAGCTTTGACGGCATGTCCGGAGGCTAATATTGTCGAGTTTACCCTAGCCCCACAAATTAATCCTGCCCCTGGCGAACTTCCTTATCATGAATGGCTTGTTGAGTTTTCGAAGAAACCGAAAAACATTTCCTTGTTTAAAGATGCTTTGGAACAATCCATGCAGCAACAAAATATTTACTATAAAGACTTGATTGTTGGCGGTATTCTCCAACCCCTCGTTTTAACCCCATTGAAGAAAAACGCGTTTATTAATTACATGAAATCGGAGGGGAAATTAGGAGGACAAAATAAGGTTCCTCGTTTATCCAATGATCGCCTTATCGCAGATAAATTAAGCTAATTTTATGCTTTTTTGGCCCAATATTGGCATCAAAAATACAAGTATGCTGGCGATGAACATCGGGATTCCCATCGTGCCCAATAGGCTAATCCATAGAGCCAAGTAGATCGGGTAGGTAAATAATAAGGCGGCAAAAAGTACGGAATCAAAAAACACGGTTTGCTTGAATTTCAGGTCAACGCAATATTCGATCATTCGATAATAGGGAAGATGGAAATAATAGGAAAATCCATGCGAGACAAGAGTTTTTTCTAAAGGCAGGTGAATGTTTTTCGACATTTCTTCCATGGCACGCGCATTGAAAACAAGGCGGTCGCTAGATTCAATAATCGGTTTTATAGACCCGATTTCAGTGATGTCAATATTCACACTTTTGCCGATTCCTCTAAATGAATTATAGGCCATTCCGATGACATGAATTTTGGGAAAAACGTCAAGGGCGTGGAGCGTTTCTAAAATTCTAGAGGCGCCTTTTTTAAAGGGTTGAATTTCATGTGTGTTTAAACATATGCCTTCAATGAAGATTAAAACGGCACCGCCGTCTTTCATGATATCAACGGACTCTTGAAATGTGTGGCTATTTCTGTGCAAATGTTCCTTTCCTTCTCTTGCTCTAAATACAGGAATCATACCAATGGATCGAAGTAAATATCCAAATATGGGATTTTGGAAAACATCTCCTCGAGCTAAAAAATGTATTTTTCTTTGATAAAATGCACCTATAATGACAGCATCTAAAAATGAATTAGGGTGGTTGGCCACGATTAAAAGGGGACCCTCGGAATTTAAATAATGAGGATTTACAATATTTACCTTGGGGCAAAATATCCTTAGCGCTAGCTTAACCCAAAATTTTAAAAAATAAACCACCCGATAAAATTTAAGTAAAATCTAAATAGTAAAATTGCGTTGTGCAATATTCTTAATTAGCTTAAATTTATGGGAATATTTATAAAAAATGGAAAAAATTGTAAAACAGTTGGCGGAATTGTCAACATATATCCCACAATCCGACAGGCAAAATGTAAGCGTTTCAAATGCCAACATTGGTTGGCAAATAGACCATTCTTTACGAGTAATGAATCAAGTTATTAAGGCTTTACTGAGTTCGAATCCAGCGGAATATAAGCCTAAATTTAATTGGCGCAAATCCTACATATTCTTCACAAAGAAAATACCTAGGGGTAAAGTTCGTGCCCCTAAAGGCATTTTACCCACGGAAGAAATCACAGAATCGAGTTTAATTTCCAGCGTTGAGCTAGCCCACAAAAACATAGGGTTATTAGAGAATTGTGCACCCAATCACTTTTTTGTCCATCCCTTTTTTGGGCAGGTAAATGTTCGTGAAACATTTGTTTTTATTGAAGTGCACACGGAACATCATTTGAAAATAATTAGAGATATTTGTAAATAAGTGCCCTTGGTTTATAAGCTAAAATGCGAATGGATTGACAGCCAAAATTTTAGGATTTACGGCCCTAGTCATTATGACATTGGCAGCCGGAACCTACATTTACATGCAAATTTTTGATTAGACATAAGTCTAATTTTTAACCTTAAATGTCCAATGCATGTTGAATTCAGCAACAACAATTCCCTCCGAATTTTTACCTACAGAAAGACAAGTGATTTTAGTGCTTTCCCCTGTTTTGATCGCTTCTTCTACCGCCATTTCAATTTCTTTTCCTTGATCACAAGTAAATAATATGACCCCAGTTGCCTTTTTTAAAAACGTGGCTTCCATCCCTTCCACCAGCATGCTGACTTTGGGGGACCTTTGATATATTTGGGATAAGGCCAGCATCCCGCTACACATTTCAGCCGCCATAGCTTCTACTGCAAAGTACATGGAGCGGAAAGGATTTTGATTAAACCAAGAAAGCTTGATGCGAACAACACAAGTCTCAGCATCAAAATGATGGATGCTTAAACCGGCAAAAAAGGCAGATGAAAGTTTTTGAAATAAAAAAAACTTAAATAAGATGGGATGAGTAATGATGGACTTGAATTTATGAAATGAAGGGTTCATATAGCAAAATACAAATTAATTTATAGGGTAAAAAATTGGATTTTTATTCAGCGAATATAGCCAATTAATTTCCCTTCCACTCGATAATTTCGTAACCTTGCACTAGATTTAAACAAATCTAAAATTACATCAACAAACGTATATGGCAGATAATAACACATTAAAAGAAGAAGCCCTTCATTACCATGCGAAAGGTAGGCCAGGCAAAATTGAGGTAATTCCATCGAAAGAAACGGCGTCTCAAAAGGATTTGACTTTAGC
>Ga0222712_10001858_pt1 | contig 25249 bp, 18 predicted proteins | sample C33_657DmetaG_FD_165043 | JGI IMG/M metagenome (GOLD analysis project Ga0222712, IMG submission 165043) | Estuarine water microbial communities from San Francisco Bay, California, United States - C33_657D | ecosystem: Environmental > Aquatic > Marine > Unclassified | place: USA: California... | reverse complement strand
ATTGGAGACCGTCGCCCGATCCGATCGAGCGTGCCCGGCTGGCCTCGAAGCAGGGCGCCCTGACGCCGGAGTTGCTCGATCAGCTCGCGGCGATCCCGCCGGCGACCGCGGCCGCCGAGGCCACCCGCCGGGCGGTCGAGCCTTGGCTGCGGAAAGGCGCGGCGGTGATCGTCGCAGGCGATCTTAATCACCCATCGCACCTGGATTGGACGGCGCGGGCGACTTCGCTGCGGCGGTGGCAGGGCGGGGCGACCCCGGCGATCGATTGGAAGGCCACGCGCCTGCTCGCGCAGGCGGGGCTGGTCGACGCCTACCGCGCGACGCATCCGGATGAGGTCCGGTTCCCCGGCGATACCTGGACGCCCGCTTATCCGGAGAGCACTCCCGGTCGCCGGCCGTACTCGGAACAGTATTCGGTCCGCATCGACTACATCTTCACCGGCGGCCCGTGCCGACCGGTCGACGCCTGGGTCGTCGGCGAAACCGGTGCCGCCGCGGAGATCCCGCGGAAGACCTGGATCTCGGATCATCGGGCGGTGCTGGCCGAGGTCGAGGTGGGGGAGTGAGTGCGTCCGAGGTTTACTCGCCCGTGCGACCGGCTTTGATGGCGGGATGAGAGGGCTCTTTTCCTACGTCGTTCTGTCCGCCTGCGCCGTGGTTGGCTCCGCCCAGACCTTGCGGCAGGCCTCGCCCTGGGCGTCGGGCGTCGGCCTCTCCGACCGGATTGCGGAGCGGCCTGAAGATTGGCCGTTGCTGACGGCCCACTTCGGCCACGTCACCCCGGAGAACTGCATGAAGCCCGCCGCCATCAGTCCGTCGGAGGGCCGCTGGGATTTCGACCTGGCCGACAAGTTCGTGGCCTTCGCGAATAGCAAGGACCTCAAGGTCGTCGGTCATTGCCTGGTCTGGGCCAAGGACGATCGCACGCCGTCGTGGTTCTACCAGGACGGCGCCGCGCCGGCCTCGAAGGCGGTCCTGCTGGCCCGCATGGAGGCCTACATCGCCAAGGTCGTCGGCCGCTACCGGGGCAGGATCCAGGCGTGGGACGTGGTCAACGAGGCGCTTGACGACGGCCCGGGCGAGCTTCGCGAATCCGGCTGGACGCGCGCCGCGGGCGACGAGTTCATCGCGCGGGCCTTCGCGGCCGCCCACGCCGCCGATCCGGCCGCGCTGCTCATCTACAACGATTACAACAATGAGCTCGATGGGAAGCGCGAGAAGATGCTGCGCCTGCTGGCGAAGCTGAAGGCCGGCGGCGCGCCCGTCCAAGCGATCGGCCTGCAGGGGCATTACGAGATCGACCGCGTGCCCTACGAGGCGCTCGCGAAGACCTTGGCCGCCCTGCGCGCGCTCGGCCTGAAGGCCGTCGTCAGCGAGCTGGACATCGACGTCATCCCGCGCGGCCGTTGGTGGGCCGACGGCAACAAGCACCGGGCCGAGATGGCGAAGATCAATCCCTACGCCGACGGGTGCCCGCCGGAGGTGCTCGCCCTGCAGGCCGAGCAGTACGGTCGGCTCTTCCGCTTGTTCCGCCAGTACGATGACGTCATCCTGCGCGTGTCCTTCTGGAACCTGCACGACGGCCAGAGCTGGCTGAACCAGTTCCCGTGGGCGCGCGTGAACCACCCCTTGCTCTTCGATCGTCAGAGTCAGCCCAAGCCCGCCTTCAGCGCGGTCCTGAAGGAACTGTACGCCCCGCGCCCGCCCGTGCCGGCGAAGTGATGAGGGCCAGCTTCGGCTGGCCGGGTCACGGCGCAAGGTAACGCCGCGCCAGTTCGATCCAGAGCGGGATGCCGAACAGCAGGTTCAGCGGGAAGTTCACGGCGATGGCCAGTCCGAAGTAGAGCGTGGGGTTGGCCTCCGGCACCGCGTGCCGCAGGACCGCGGGCACGGCGATGAAGGAAGCGCTGGCCGCCAGGGTCATGAGCAGGGCGCCGTCCCCCGCGTGGAGGCCGAGGGCGCGGCAACAAAGCAACGCCAGCGCGGCGTGGACCAGCGGCGCCACCAGGGCGTAGACGAGCGCCGGTTTCTGGTCGAGCGAGAGTTTGCCGAGGTTGCGCGCCACGAGCAGGCCCATGTCGAGCAGGAAGAGCGCGAGGATGCACTTGAAGAGGTCGAGGAACACGGGCTGCAGCATGGCCTTGCCGGCGTCGCCGGAAAGGTAGCCGATGAGCATCGCGCCGAGCAGTAGCATCTGCGTGCCATCGGTGAGGGACTCATGCAGGATCTTGCCAGGGCCTACGCTGGTCGCGTCCTGACCGCCGCGGCGGCGGGCGAAGCCGGCGGCCACGACCGCCAGCATGATGGCCGGAGATTCCATGATCGCCATCGCGGCGGACAGGTGACCGCCGAAGGCCAGCCCGGCGTCTTCCAGCCGCTGCGTGGCCGCGATGAAGGCCACGGCGCTGACCGACCCGAAGCCGGCGGCGAGGCCGATGGTGTCGAAGACCGGAAGGAAGCGGCGGAGGCTGAGGTAGCCGAGGACCGGGATGGCCGTCGCGAGGAAGAGCGCGCAGCCCAGGCCGGCCAGCACCTCGGGGCCGAAGCCCGAGTGGGCCAAGGCGAAACCGCCTTTCAGGCCCAGAGAAATCAGCATCAGCTGCGCGAGCATCTTCGAGGCTTGCGCGGGGATCTCCAGGTTGGACCGTGCCAGACCCGCGACCATCCCGAAAGCGAAGAAGAGAAGCGTGGGATCGAGAAGCTTGGGCATACCCCGCGCTTTAAAAGGCGATAGGTTATTGATTAAAGACTATTCTAAAAATAATGAAAATAGACTTAATGCTATCCAATGCGCCCCATTCTCCCAAGGTGCCATCCGCGGGCCCCCGATTTGCATCCGAGGGCTCGGAGCGCTCTGCCGCGGTCGATTACCAGATTCCCTTGAGGAGCTTGTTGCCGGGGAAGGGCGCGTTGGAGTGAGGGCCGAAGAACATGCGGAAGCCGGCGAAGAGGGTGACGACATCCCGTTGGTTCATGCGGGCATGCTCGATCCCGGAGAGCAGCTTCATCCGATGCCCGGCGAGGTAGTAGTTAAGTCCCAGGTAGGTCGCCTGGTAATGGTCGCCGTTGGGCAGGCCGGCGGCGGACTCGTAGCGGCGCTGACTACGGAGGCCGTCGGCGTGGCTGGCGGAGGCCAGCTGGAAACGGCTGACCAGCTCGAGCTGGTCGGTCAGGAAAAGGCTGGGCTGCAGGTTGAGGCCGACGGCATCGCCCTTGGTCCCGCCGAAGCCGGCGGTCACCTCGGTGACGAGCGCGGCCGGACCTTTGGTCAAGATCAGCGCCGCCGAGGCCGCGTCATCGAACCGGGTCAGGTTGGTCGCGCCCGTCCGGGCCTCGCTGTGCAGCAGGCTGCCGTAGAAGGCGGCGGAGTCGGCGCCTCCGAGCTTGCCCAGGTCGTAGGTGACGGCGGCGAGCCCGGACCAGCCGGAGTGCAATTCCGTGAAGGCCTCCCACATGTCCCTGCCCGCCGCATTGGAGAAGACCCCGGCGTAATAATCGAGTTTGCCGACGCGGCCCGAGAGCGTCACCGCCGCGGTGTAGTCCAGCCCCATCATGTTGGTGAACATCGACCGCTCCATGAAGGTCATGTAACGGCTCGAGACGTTGCGGTCATGGGTGAACCGATGTTTCTGCTGGCCGACGGTGAGCGCGCAGGCCGGGTCGAATTCCCAGCGGACCCACAGCTCCGTGAAACCATTGTAGACGGGCTCGAAATCGCTGCCGCTGATCGCCTGCGCATGGATCGTAAGCCGGTCGATCATCTTCGCCTGGAAGCCCAGGCGGATACGGCGGCTTTCGAAGCCGCTATCGCTGCGGCCGGCCCCGCCGGTGTCATGGTAGTGTCCATGGTAGCGGCCCAGCAGCCAGAGCTCCTGGAGGCCTTTGGCCTTCGGGTCACGGTAGACTAAGCCGAGATTCTCCCACTGCTCCTTCAGGGTCTGTTCCTTCACCGGAGGGGTCGTCTCCGGAGGCTGGCTCTGGGCGCAGAGTTGACCGACGGCGGTGAGCAGGAGGGGTAGGGTGTAGCGAAATCGTGACATTTGTAACAATCGGTTAAGGGTAAAGGGGGGCTAAGCTGACGATTTCATACTTTAGAGGGCATTCGGGCTCCTTTTGGCAAGGCTCACCTTACTTAGGGGTGTTTTTTAATGGGGCGGCCGACGGAAAAGGCGGCAAGGTGCTCCTTTTTAAGTCCGAGAGCCTGGTGCGACCTGAGCAGATGCCGATCGCTCCGAGGGCTAAATCGTTACCGAGGGGCGGAGGCATCGGACTAGCCGCCGACATCGTTTTTTGCCGATGATGGGTTCGGTCCGCGGGCTTTGGCTGTCATCCTTCGCATGGCTAAGTCCCTCACGCGGTTTCGACTCCCCAACGCCCGAGGTAAAACCTATGGATACAATAGGAATAGATAAATGCTCCCAGGTTTCCTATCCGTAAATCGGGAACTTTGGTTTGCTTCTTGGGACAGAGACCTCGATTTAGTGCGTCATGGCTGACTCTCGGAATGTGCCTGGTCCGTCGGTGCCGTCCCCGGATCCCGCGGTCGAATCCGCCGCCGAACTTTCGCTCATCGGCTACCTGGCTCGTCAGGCCGGTCTGGCCGTCGATCCGGTACGCATCGCCGGGGCGCTGTCCGCCCATCGGGACGAGGAACCGCTGGAGCGCGTCGCCGCCACTTTGCCCGCCGCCGGCCTCCGGGCCGATGTGTGCCGGATGCCGCTGGCTTCGGCTCTCTGGCAAGCCCGGGCCTCGATGCCTTTGATCGTCCATACCCCCGCGGCCGGCTGGACGGTGGTCGTGGGGGGCGGTCTGTTCCGCGAGCGCGTGGCCGATTTCGCCGGCGACGAGCAGACCCGGGTCCTGACCCGCAACGCGCTGGTCCAGCAACTCGGTCTCGCCTCCGCCCAAGCCGAGGTCGAGGCCGCCTTCGTCTCCCCCGCGCTCCCCGCCGAGGGCCTCACCGGGCGGGATGACGACGACCTTCACGGGCATCACCCGACCCCGGTGAGCCGGCTGCTCGGGCTGATGCGCCCAGAGGCGGCGGATATCGCGACCATCTTCATCTTCAGCCTGGTCACCGGCCTGCTGTACCTGGCGCTACCGTTGGCGATCAACGGCGTCGTCGGCAATCTCGCCTTCGGCACCCAGTCGACCCCCTTCCAGCAGGCGCTGATCTTCATCACGATCGCGCTCAGCGGCTGCCTCATCCTCTCGGCCGTCATCCGCGGTCTGCAGTACGTCGTCGCGGAGCACATCCAGCGCCGTATCTTCGTGCGCCTCGCCGCCGATATGGCCTGGCGCCTGCCGCGCGTGAAGACCGAGGCGCTCGACGGCGTCCACGCCCCGGAGATGGTCAACCGCTTCCTGGACGTGGTGACCGTGCAGAAGAGTTCGGCGATGCTGCTGCTAAACGGCATCAACATCATCGTCGGCGCGGTGGTCGGCCTGCTCGTGCTGGGTTTCTACCATCCTTTCCTGCTGGCCTACATGATCGTCATCCTCTGCGGGCTGGCGCTCGTGGTCTTCGTGCTCGGGCGCGGCGCGATCTCGTCCAGCCTGGCCGAGTCGCGCAGCAAATATGCGGCGGTGGGCTGGTTGGAGGAGGTGGCCCGTTACCCGCGCCTTTTCAAGGGGCCCTCGGGCCTGACGCTCGCCTCGGCGCGCGCCGATGAGCTCTCCCGCCGCTACCTGGCCGACCGCGGCTGGCATTTCCGGGTGCTGATGCGCCAGATCATCGGTCTGCTGACCCTCGAGGTGCTCGCGACCGCCGCGCTCCTGATCGTCGGTGGCGGCCTGGTGCTCAGCCAGCAGCTCACGCTCGGCCAGCTCGTCGCGAGCGAACTCATCGTCAGCACCGTCGTGGCCTCCGTCGCCAAACTCGGTAAGCAGTTCGAGGCCTGGTATGATGCGCTGGCCGCCGTGGACAAGCTCGGTCACCTCGTCGACCTGAAGACCGACCGCGAAGGCGGGGAAGTCCCGGCGGGCGCCCCGGCCGGCGCGGCGATCTCCCTCCGGGACGTCGGCTTCGCCTACCCCGGTGGGCGGGAACTGCTCCGGCAGGTGTCCTTCCAGGTCGCTCCCGGGGCGCGCGTGGCGCTGGGTGGCGCGCAGGGAAGCGGTTGCAGCACGTTGATCGACCTCATCGCCGGCATGCGCGAGCCGACCGCCGGCGCCATCCTGGTGGACGGACTCGACCTGCGTTCCTGGGACTTGGAAGCCTACCGCGGCCAGGTCATGGTCCTGCGGTCGCAGGACATCCTCACCGCGAGCCTGCTCGACAACCTCCGGCTTGGCCGGCCGGACATCACCATCGGGCAGGTCCAGGCCGCCCTCGCGGAGGTCGGCCTGCTGCCCGACATCCTCGCCATGCCCGGAGGCCTGGAGACGGGCCTCGTCACCGGCGGGCTGCCGCTGTCCAGCCGCCAGCGCAACCGGCTGCTCATCGCCCGAGCGTTGCTGCATCGTCCGCGTCTGCTTGTCATCGACGAGTTCCTCGACGGCATGGATCCTGAGAACACCTCCCACCTCGCGGACCTGATCATGGCCCCCGGCCGACCTTGGACCTTGTTGCTCGCGACTCGCGACCCGCAGCTGGCCCGCCGTTGCGCGACCATCCATACCCTCAGTCTCCCTAAGGCATGAACCCTCGCTCCGACTCCTCGCCCATCGCCCTGCGCGGTCAGCTCCCCGCGTTGCTGCTGGCCGGTTCGTCCCAGCGGATCCGGCTGCTGGCGCGCCTGGCCGCCGTCGGGTTCGTGACCCTGTTGCTGGCCATCTGGTTCCTGCCTTGGCAGCAGTTCGTGCGCGGGACCGGCAAGGTGATCGCCTTCGACCCGCTCGACCGCCGGATCAACGTCGAGGCGCCGGTCGCGGGCCTCGTGCGGAAGATGCACGTCGTCGAAGGCCAGCGCGTCAAGTCCGGGGAGCCCATCGCCGAACTGCAGGACAACGACCCGAACCTGCTCGCCAACCTGAAGGCGCAACGTGCCTCGCTGACCGACCGCCGGACCGCGACCGCGCGGCGCATCGAGGACCTCGACCTGCAGGTCCGTCAGCTCGAACTCGCCCGCGGCCAGTCGGTGGATGCCGCCCGCCAGCGGGTCGTCGCCGAGAAGATCGCGGCCGAGACCGCCGCGCTGAACTATACCCGCACCAAGGAACTCAAGCAGGGTGGCCTCGTCTCCGTCCGCGACTACGAGCTCGCCATCCAGTCGCGCGACAGCACGGCTTCGGCGTTGCTCGCCGCGGAGGCCACCTTGGGACGCACCGAGAGCGAGTTCAGCGCGACCATCGCGGGGGTGCGGGCGCAGCGCGGTTCCGCCCAGTCCGACCTCGCCTCGGTCGAGCGCGACCTCGGGGTCATCGACGTCCAGATCAACCAGAACGAGCGCCAGCTGGTCCGCGCACCGCGCGACGGCATCGTCCTGTCGGTGCAGGCGACCGACGGCTCCTACCTCCGGCCCGGCAGCCCGATCTGCGTGGTCATCCCCGAGACCGATAGCCGGTTCGTCGAGATCTGGCTCGAGGGTAATGACATGCCCCTGCTGCAGTCCCGCATCATCAAGCCGGACGGCACCGTGATCCCCGGCAGTCCGGTTCGTCTCCAGTTCGAGGGCTGGCCGGCCATCCAGTTCGTGGGCTGGCCCAGCATCGCGATCGGTACGTTCGGCGGCGAGGTCGTGTTCGTCGACGCCGCCGGCGATCCCTCGGGCAAGTTCCGCGTGGTCGTCGCCCCTTCGCCCGACATCGTGATCAAGGACGGCAAGCCGACCAAGGTCGAGTGGCCCGGCAACCGCTTGCTCCGGCAAGGCGTGCGCGCCAACGGCTGGGTGCTGCTCCAGCAGGTCCCGCTCTGGAAGGAGATCTGGCGTCAGCTCAACGGCTTCCCGCCCGTGGTCTCCATGGACGAGCCGGGCAAGGAGACCCGCAAATGAGGTCCTGGGTCCTGCTCCTCCTGACGACGTGCCTGGCCGGCGCCGCCGAACCTTTGCGGCTGCCCGAGGTACTCGCCAGCGTGCAGGGCCGTTACCCGCCGTTGCTCATCGCCTTGATCGAGCAGGACATCGCCGCCGGCCGGCTCCGCCAGAGCGAGGGCGCCTTCGACCTGGGCTTCGCCCTGCGCGCCGGCGTCACGCCCCGGGGTTATTACGATGGTTCGACCGGGGATGTCTCGCTTGAGCAGCGCCTGCCGTTCTGGGGCGCCAATCTTTTCGCCGGGTATCGCCGCAGCAGCGGCATCCTCGCCGACTACGATAAGGACCGGACGCAGCGCGACGGCGAGTTCCGGGCCGGGTTGCGTTTCAACCTGCTGCGCGACGGCTTCATCGACCGGCCGCGGGCCGACCTGCTCAAGGCCCGGCTGGACCTCGGGCTGGTGGATCCTTTCGTGGACCGGCAACGGCTCGACATCTCCCGGGCGGCGACCCGCGCCTATTACGGCTGGGTCATCGCCGGTCAGCGGGAGAAGGTCGCCCGCGAGCAGCTCCGCATCGCCGAGGAACGCGCCGCCGGCCTGACGGAACAGGCCAACAAGGGCATGCTGGCGCCGATCGTGGTGACGGACAACGAGCGCCTCATCGTGAGCCGCCAGCTGACCGTCACGCAGTCTCGCCGCCGATGGGAGGCCGCCGCGCTCGAACTGTCCTTGTTCCTTCGGGGGCCCGATGACCAGCCCATCCTCCCGCCCAACGACCGCCTGCCCGCCACGCTTTCGCCGGAGCCCCTCCCCGCCGGGGTAGGCGACGCCCTCGTCGTCGACTCGGCGATCGAACGGCGACCGGAACTGCGGCGCATCCGGCTCGTGCGCGAGAAGGTCGAGGTCGACCGGCGTCTCGCGGACAACGCGACCTTGCCGAACTTGGACCTGACGCTGGGCGTGACCCGCAGCCAAGGGAATGGGCCTTACACCGACATCCGCCGCGAGGAGACCCGGGCCGGCCTCGAGATGCGCCTGCCCCTGCAGCGAAACGAGGCCTTGGGTCGCCGGCAGGCCGCCGATGCCGAACTCCGCCGGCTCGACCAGGACCTGAACTTCGTGCGCGACCGCATCCGCGTCGAGGTCCGCGACGGCTGGTCCGCCTTGCAGGCCGCACAGGAACAGCTGGGCCTCGCCCGGCGCAACGTCGAGCTCGCCGATGTCCTGGTCGCGGCCGAGCAGACGCGCTTCCGGCAGGGGGCGGGCGATCTGTTGGCGTTGCAGCTCCGCGAGCAGGCGGCGCTGGAGGCGCGCTTCACCGAGCTGTCCAGCGTCTCCGATTACTTCCTCGCCCTGGCGGATTACCGCGCCGCGATCGCGGAGGAACTGCGCTGAACCTTCGCCGGGCCGGGGGCGTCAGCGAGCGGCCAGCACGCCGATCCGGCGGAGCCAGGCTTCGCCTTTTTCCGGCCAGGCCTTGATCTCCTTTTCGGAGCGGAGGCCATGACCGTGGCCGCCGGTGGCGACCCGGAAGAAGTCGCTCGGGACCTTGGCGGCCGCGAGGCTCTCGTGGTAAAGCTTGCTGCCCTTGATGAAGCCCTTGTCGTCCTCGGCGTGCGCGATGAACGTCGGTGCTGTCTTCGCGTCGACGAGTTTCGCCAGGCCTTGGTCGAGGTAGGCCGGGTAGACGAGTAGCGCGAAGTCCGGCCGCAGCGGTTGGTCGTCGGCCTCGTCGATCCGCGCGTAGGTGGCGGGGCCGCCGAGCGTGCTGAGGCGCGCGGCGAGGTGGCCGCCGGCGGAGAAGCCCATCGCGCCGATGCGGTCGCGCGCGATATTCCATTCGGAGGCGCGCTGGCGGACGATCCGGATCGCCCGCTGGATGTCCTGGTAGGCGCCTTCCTGGTTCTTGGGCACGCGGTATTTGAGGACGACGCCGGTGACACCGAGGGTGTTGAGCCAGGCCGCGACCTCGGTGCCTTCCTTGTTGTAGGCCAGACCTCCGTAGCCGCCGCCGGGGCAGATGATCACCGCGGGCGTCGGCTTGGTCGCCGCGGCTTTGTACACGGTGAAGGACGGTTCGGAGACGTCGGTCAGCCGCACGACGTGATCCCCGCGGGCGGGCAGGGTGCGCTCGGGGCCGGCCACCGGTTGGCCGGGCATCGCGCCCTTCGGCCAGAGCGTGACGACCACGCCGGGGACGGTGGGCTCGGGTTTGGCTTCCTCGGCCCGACCGAGGCAGGTCAGCAGGCAGAGGGAAAAGGCGAGCGTCGGTAGGCGAGGCATGGTCGGGGGTGCCTCAGGGATAGGCATCCGGTGGGCGTCATCAAGGGTTTCCCCTGGACGTGCCTAGGGCCGTTCCTCGAAAAAGGGGTCAGGCCGTTCGTCGTACCCCCTGTTAGTTTAAAAGGCAAAAATGGGCCTCTAAACTAACGCCCTCCGGCACGAACGGCCTGACCCCTTTGATGAGGCTGCGCATCCATGCCCTTGCTTCCAGGCAGTCCGAAGTTTTTTTACGGACACTGGGCGTGAAGCGGGAAGGTGCTTCAGTTGCCGCCTTTCTTGTCGCCCCTCGGCTTACCCTTGCCTCCGCCTTTGGCCTTCTCCGGGGGTGCCAACGTCTTCGGATCGGGCTCGGTCTTTTCCCGCGGGCCAGCCGTGGGCTCGCCCCCGCGTACGGCCAGGAACCATTGCGGCGTCGTCTTGTCGGCGTAGGTCACCAAGCCCGAGGTGAAATCGGTGAACCAAGCCCGCTCGGGCCGGTTGCACTGAGTGGTGGAGGACCAGTAGGCGGCGGCGTTCATCCCCGGGAGGAATTTTCGATCGGCTGACGGCGCGGCGAGCGCATCGTCGCTCAGCGACCGCAGCTCCTTGATGTTGGGCAGCCGCCAGTCCTTGCGTCCCGCGAGGTCGAGTTCGGAGCAGGCGCGCAACGCCTCCTCCCACGTGCCGCGTCTGGCTGGGCCGACCTTCTGCCAGACCAGGCCGGTGCGCTGGTCGGTGACCGTGCCGTCGCCGTTGTCCTTGAGGGTCGGCCCGGAGCCTAGGCGCGAGGTGCCGCGGACGCAGCGGATATGCACGGGACGGTCGCCCCCGGCGCTGATGGTTTCGGTCTTCGCGTGGGCGCCGATGCCGCCGCCCGTGTTGACCAGCCAGACTTTGGACGGGTCGTCGACCTTGGCCGTGCCCGTCCACCAGTAGCGTGCTTCCAGGTGCGGGAACACGGTGGTGTCCATCGCCGGCCCATGGAGACCGTGGTTCATGAGGCTCAGCAGTTCGTTGCTGTTGGGCAGCCGCCAGTCCTGTTTGCCGGCGAGGCGTAGCGACTTCGCGTATTCCTTGGCCTTCTCCCAGGTCATCTCGCCGCCGTCCACCCTCTGCCAGACCAAGCCGGTCACGAGGTCGGTCACCGTGCCATCCTTGTTGTCCTGATAGGCAGGGGATGACCCCGTGAAGTCGGAGTCTTCCCCGAACGACTTGGTGTAACGCGTGGTCTGGCCCGTATCCGGCAACCCGCCGGTCGGCCCACGTTCGGCGCCAGCGGCGAGGGTTGCGGCGAGCCAGGCGACCGCGAATAGCAAGCGTTGCTGCATGGGCGGAACCATAGGATGGGTTCACGACGAAGTCAGCCTGCCGATGTGTCAAAAAACGATGCTCCCCGACAACTTCTCCCGTCCTGCGGGGTTTTCGCTTGGGCCAACCCGCCTGGCACGATTCCGGTTCCTCCGGTTCTCCGTATCCGCTGCGGCGCAGGGGGCGCGGCCCTATCTCCCGCCGGGGTGCGGCCGGAAAGTTTCACGTCACCAAAGGGCGATCGCCTATTTCTTGGCCGGAGCCGCTGGCTTCAGCGGGTGTTCCTTGAGGATCTCCTCGGCGGTGTAGAAGTTGACGCGTTCCTGGGTGGCGGCGCGGACCTTCGCGACCTGCGCGGGCGTGATGACCTTGCCGCTGTTGCCGAAGGAAAGGCGTACGAAGCTAAGCACGGCGGCGGCTTCCTGATCGTTGAGCATCCCGCCGAAGCCCATCATGGGCGGCACGCCTTTGGCCGGGTCGAAGGACTGGCCGCTGACCGTGATCGGCCCCCAGAGTCCCTTGAGCACGATCTTGATCGCCCGCTCGTCGTCCGCGAGCCAGTCGCTGCGCAGGAGGGGAGGGTAGACGTTGGCGATACCCTTGCCGTCGGCCTGGTGGCAGGTGGCGCAATGCGCGTCGCGGAAGTAGACCTCGCGGCCGAGCTGGTAGGTCTTCTCTTCGGCGGCGGTGAGCTTGCGGACGGGCTTCGGCCCCGTCTCCGCGATCGGCTGGCCGAGCTTGGATTTGCCCGCGAGGTATTCGGCCGCGGCGGGGTTGTCGGCGAGGTCCAGCGCTCCCGCGGCCTGCAGCGCGGCCACGTCATCCTTGAGCGTGTAGGTCAGGGCGTAGTGCAGGACGGGGGCCAGCCACCGATCGACCGGCTTGCGGAAGGCCTCGAGCGCGACCTTGGCGCCGTCGGCGTTGTCGAGCCAGGTCGCGGCCACGATCGCCGTCAGGCGCACACGCGGGTGCTCGTCGCGCACCGCCTGGTTCAGCAGGGCGACGTGGTCTGGGAACTGACGGAAAGCATGCCGGACGACATCCGCGGCCGCGGCGCGGGCCTCGAACTGCCGGGCCTTGAGCAAGCGACGGATGAGTTCGCCGTCGGGCTGGTTCTGCGCCCAGGTCGCCCAAAGTGCCTCGCAAAGATGATGCTCGTAGGCCGGATCCTGCGGGTCGAGCTGGGCGACCCACGCCTTGACCGCGGGGAGCACCTCGGCGGCCGGGTGGGCGCGCAGCTCGCGGCGGGTGCGGTAGCGCGTGCGGTATTCGGGTTCCTTCAGGTTCTCGAGCAGTTCGGCGACGGTGGCGCCGGCGACCTTGGCGGGCTTGACCAGCGGCCGCCCAGGATAGGTGACGCGGTAGATGCGGCCGTGCTCGTGGTCGCGGTTCGGGTCGCGCGCGTTGTGCTGCATGTGGCCGATCAGCGGATTGTGCCAATCGAGGAAGTAGAGCGAACCGTCCGGCGCGAACTCTAGGTCGACCGGGCGGAAGTTGCCGTCGGTGGAACTGAGCAGGTCGCCGTTGGCCTGACCGACGAAGCCCGCCCCATCGTCGTGTTTCTTGCCGAAGCTGATCCCCAGGAAACCGATCGTATTGCACGTCATGAAATCGCCCTGATTCGCGTCGGGGAAGTGGCGGGAGGACACGAATTCGGCGCCTGAGCTGGGGCGGGAGCGCTTCGGGACGAACTGCTCGACCTTCACCTGCTCGATGCCGTACGGCATCTTCGCCGCGAACGGCAGCGCCCACCAGTTCTCGCCCGGGGAGGCGTCAGAGATGAACGGCTGCTCCCAGCGGTCGAACGAGAAACCCCACGGGTTGGAGACGTCGACCTGCAGGCGCTCGAGGCGGTAGGACTTCGGGTCGAAGCGCCAGGCGCCGCCGTCGTTGCAGCGCCGCGGTCCGTAGGGTGTCTCGACCTGGCTGTGGAGGAAGCGACCTTCCAGCAGGTAGAAGGCGCCGGACGCGTCGGCGCAGTAGGCGGAGATGGCGTGGTGGGAGTCGTGCGAATCAAACCCGTGCAGGATCAGTTCCGTCCGGTCCGCCTTGCCGTCGCCGTCGTCGTCGATGAGCAGGGCGAGGTTCGGCTCCTGCGAGACGTAGACGCCCTCGGGCGCGAGCTCGAAACCGATCGGCAGGTGCAGGTGGTCGGCGAAGACCGATTGCTTGTCGGCCTTGCCGTCGCTGTCGGTGTCCTCGAGGATGATCAGCTTGTCGTTCGGCAGTGCGTCCCCCGGGCGGTAGTGCGGGTAGGTCGGCGTGGTGGCGACCCAGAGGCGGCCGCGGTTGTCGAAGGACATCTGCACGGGCTTCTTCAGGTCGGGGAATTTCTCCTCCGAGGCGAAGAGCTCCACCTTGAAGCCGGGTGCCACCTTCATCTTCGCGATCGCGGCCTCGCCCGACAGGAACTCGGTCGGGTTGCCGTTCTTCATGTCCGGCTTGAAGTTCGAAGGCACCGGCGGGAGCGCGGCCGTCCCGCGGTCGTCGGCGGTCAGGTCGCGTCGCTTACCTTGGGCGAGGTCGTGGATCAGGGTGTCGCGCACCGCGGCCAGCTGGCGGGACTTCGCCACCTCGGCCGGGTAGTTCTGGGGCCCGAACGGGTTGTAGCGCTGGCCGTGCGTGTGGACCCCGTTGATGATCGCGTAGTCGGTGTTCCAGAAGTAGTCCTTCATCTTCACGGCCGCGTTGACCAGCGATTCGTCGGCCTGCGGGGCGCGGGGCGCGGGACCGTAGAGCCCGTCGGCGAGCAACTTGGCCAGTTCGCGGTAGCCGAAATCCGTCGGGGCGAAGCCGTTGATCGTGTAGGCAGCCTTGGCCTGGCGGTAGGCGGCCAGGGTGGGGTGGAAAAGGTCGACGTAGGTCAGGCCGTGTTTCTTGGCGACGCGCTCCATGGCCGCGGCGTAGAGCTCCAGGTTGGCGTTCTCGCGCTTACCGTCCGGGAGGTCGCGCTTGGCCGAAAGGTCCTCGAAGGCGATGGGCGATACCAGGACGAGGCGGGGGGCCGTCGACCCGTTGTAGGCCTTGGAGAGCGAATGGACGACGAAGGCGTCGACCTCCGCCTCGTAGTTCGCGACCCGTTCGGCGCCGTCGAAGGATTCGTTGTAGCCGAAGAACGCGACGATCGTGTCGGCCTTCAGGTGGAACAGCCATTGGTCCGGGGCGGGGAAGAAGCCTTTGCCGTTATGTTGCGCATATTCCGGGTGGAACTTCTCCGCGCCCGGGAACGCCCACTGGCTGGGCCGCGCCGGATGCGGGCGGAAGGCCGGCGTGTCGCCCGACCGGCCCATGTTCCGGACGATCAGGGCCTGGTCCGGGAAACGCAGGTGCAGCTCGGTCTCGAGCCGGCCGTAGTAGGTGTCGCGTTCCGCGAAGCCGTTACCGATGAAAACCACGCGTTCGCCGGTAGCGGGCGTGGTCGCCGCCTGGGAGCGGGTGGCGGTCGCAAGCGGCGGAAGCTCCGCGGGCGCGTGCGGCGTCGGGGAGCCCTTGCTGTGGTCGGGCCAGTTCGCCGCGTTGGCCTTGTCTTCGCGTGTCTTGATCAGCTCGAACCCGCGGGGGGCGGGCTGGGCGGGCAGCAGGCTCATCGCGAGCAGGCAGGCGAGCAGAGAGGAAAGCGGGCGCATGGGAGCCGGCATCCTTGCCCATCCGGCCGCGAAATCCAGCCCGACCTGCCGCTTAGTCCCGCCATTTTCGGGCGATTGCGCCGCCGCCGCGGGGAGAGAGCGGGCAGGATTTCGATTGGTATGCGGTTCGGGGCGACTTTAATGCCACCATGCGTTTCCTCGTCTGCCTGCTCCTCGCTTGGGCGACCCTCGGCGCCGCTGAGCGGACCCCGGTCGCCGTCTATCTCCTCGGCGGTCAATCCAACATGCAAGGTCTGGGCAAGCTGGCCGAGCTCCCGCCGGCGGCGCTGGCCGAGTCTCCGGGGGTCTTCTTCTGGAACGGAAAGGACTTCGAGCCGATGCATCCCGGCAAGACCAAGCTCTCGACCCGCGCCGCGGAGTTCGGCCCGGAGGTCGGCTTTGTGCGCGGCCTCCGCGCGGCCGGCGTGCGGGGCGACGTCTACCTGATCAAGCATCACCTCAGCGGTCAGCCGCTGGACGCCGGTTGGAACAACGCCCGCTGGCAAGGTCCCGACCCGGGTCCGAAGCGGGCGACCTTCTACCCGGGCAAGGAAGCGACCGACCCGAACATCGGCCTGCATTACCTGGCATGGCAGAAGATGAATACCGCCGCCTTCGCCGCCTTGCGCGCCGCCGGCAAGGAGCCGGTGGTCAAGGGAATCGCGTGGGTCCAGGGCGAAGCCGATGCGAAGCACGAGGTTTCCGCGCAGCGCTATCCGGCGACCTTGGCTTTGCTGCGTCAGCGTCTGAGCACCGACCTGGGCCTGAAGCCGGAACCTCCGCTGGCCTACGCCCAGGTCCTGCCCGCCGCCGGCCCGGTCGCCCGCTTCGTCGCGCGCGACCTGCTGCGGCGTCGCATGGCGGAAGCCGATGAATCCTCCCGGCACGCGGACGCCGTCCCGGGTCTGCGGATGGTGAAGACGGACGGTTTCGGCGTCATCGCCGACCTCGTCCATTTCGACACCGGCGGACAGCTCAAGCTCGGTGAGGCCTTGGGCGCGGCCGTGGCGAAGTAGTTCCGCGATCCGGCTACTTGCCTTCCGGGGGGCGCGGGGCCGCCGGTTTGGTCAGGCGGGCCGGTTCCTTCGACCAGGTGTCCAGCTGCTTCGGGTCCAGTCTGGCCTGCAGGATGAACGGAGGCAGCCCGCGGCCGTCGGGGTGATTCGGGTGGGTCGAGTCGGGGGCGAGAATCCAGTGACCGTAAGTCACCGCGAGCACCTGGCCGTTGGGCAGCAACTCCACGCCGGTGTAGCCGCAATCGCCGATGTTGTTGTTCGTCGAGTTGCCGTAGTTGCGCCGGAGGCGGACCCGATACTGGCCTTCGCGCCCGGCCTCGAGGTCGGCGAACGTGCCCATCCAGGCCACCCAGTCCCCGTGCGTCGGGTTCCCGACGTGCAGGGGGCTGAAGTCGCGCATGAAGACCAGCGTCCGCCCGTCGGCGAGGTTCACCGACTCATGCCGGTGGCCGGTGAGCGCCCCGGGGAGCTCGCGCGGGTCCGTCCAGGTGAGGCCCGCGTCGTCGGAGAAAGCCACCATCGAGTTCGTCAGCCGTTTCTCGGGGCGGAAGAGCAGGGCGATCCGCTGGCCGTCGGGCCGGGTCACGAGCCCCGCCTCGCAAAGCCCGGCGCGGTTGGCGGCGGTCCGGCCGGCGGGCGTCGCGAAGTCGATGCGCCGCAGGTTCTCGAAACGCAGGGTCGGCGGGCCGGTCAGCGCCGACTCGACCTTCAGGTCCACCGTCCAGTTATCGAAGGCGAAGTCGTGGAAGACCCCGCGCCAGGAGGGTTGCTTGCCGGGGAGCGGCCAGAGCGAGGCCAAGGCGACGATGATGCCCTTCGGACCTTCGAGTTTCCATTGCTGGCGACCCGACCAGGTGTCGCCGCGGTCGTCGCTCCACATCCACTCCAGGATATTGGCGCGCGGCTGGCAGGTGACCATCAGCACCCGCTCGCGGCCGGCCGGCAGGTCGAGCCGGTAGAGCACGGGCGTCTCCATGACGCGCTGGCCCGACGGGGGCAACGCGACCCAGGTCTGGCCGGCGTCGACGCTCCGGCGGAAGATCAGGTTGCCGCGGCCGTGGCCGTCCGGGTAGGCCACGAGCAAGGTTTTTCCGTCGCGGAACAACACCGTCGACGGGTGGCCGAGGTAAGTCTTCCGGCGCTCCACCGTGGTGAAGAGCTTGTCCTCCTTCATCAGGTCCACCTGCGGGATCGAGAAATCGCGACGCGGTTCGTCGGCGCGGACGACCGGCAGGGTGAGGCCGAGGGCGAGGAGCAGGCAGGCGGCGGGGAGGCGCATGGGGGGCATCCTCGCCTTTGCCCCCGTCCTGCCAAGCGGGAAACCTTGCTCAGGCCTGCTTGAGCGAGGCCATGTCGATGACGAAGCGGTAGCGGACGTCCTGCTTGATCATGCGGTCCCAGGCCTGGTTGATCTGCTGGATCGGGATCAACTCGATGTCGGAGACGATGCCGTGCTTGGCGCAGAACTCGAGCATCTCCTGGGTCTCGGGGATGCCGCCGATGCAGGACCCGCTGAAGTTGCGGCGCGGCATGATGACGCTGAAGGCATGGACCGGGAGCGGATGCTCGGGCACGCCCACGAGGCAGAGGGTGCCGTCGAGCTTCAGCAGGGCGAGGTAGGCGTTGAGGTCGTGCTGTGCCGAGACGCAATCGAGGACGAAGTCGAGCGAGCCGGCATGGCGGGCCATCGCCGCCGCGTCCGCGGAGACGACCACCTCATGGGCGCCGAGGCGGAGGCCGTCGGCGACCTTGGACGGGGAGGTGGTGAACAGGACGACGTGGGCGCCGAAGGCGCGCGCGAACTTCACGCCCATGTGGCCGAGGCCACCGAGGCCGGCGATCCCGACCTTCTGGCCCGGGCCGACCTTCCAGTGGCGCAGCGGTGAGTAGGTGGTGATGCCCGCGCAAAGGAGCGGGGCGGTGGCGGCGAGGTCGAGGCCGGCGGGGACGCGCAGCGCGAAGGCCTCGTCGACCACGATGCTCGTGGAGTAGCCCCCGAGGGTGTGGCCGCCGAGGTGCTTGTCCGGGCTGTTGTACGTGAAGGTCGCGCCGGTGAGGCAGAATTGCTCGAGGCCTTTTTGGCAGCTCGGACAGGTGCGGCAGGAGTCGACCATGCAGCCGGTCGCGCCGATATCGCCCACTTTCAGCTTGGTGACCTTGGCCCCGACCTTCGTGACCCGTCCGACGATCTCGTGGCCGGGGACGCAGGCGTAGTTCGTGCCGGGCCACTCGCCGCGCGCGGTGTGGACATCGGAATGGCAGACGCCGCAGAAGAGGATCTCCATCTCGACGTCGGTCGGGCCGGGCGCGCGCCGGGTGATCGTCAGCGGGGCGAGGGGGTTCTGGGCGGCGGTGTTGCCGTAGGCGCGGGCGGAGGTGGTCATGGGGGAGACTTGCGAACTTGGCTGGTCCCAGGTCGAACGCAAGTCGCAGGGCCTGTCTTCATCGGCTGTCGAGCGCCGAGAGTCCTCATTCAAAGGCGGCCTGACTTCTGCTACACTCTTTCCATGAAGCCGCCTTCCCTGATTGACGCCGACCCACTTGACACGGTTTTGCGCCAAACGCATCATCGTCTGATGAAGACCATCACCTACGCCTCCGCTCGTCGTCGGTTAGCCGGCTTGATCGAGTCGGTCCAGGGTGGCCGGAAGCCCGTGATGATCACCCGTCGCGGGGTCGCGTCGGTGGTCCTGGTCGACGCCGGCGAGTTCGCGGCCATGTCGGAGACGATTCACTTGCTTTGTTCGTCGCGTAATTCCGCCCGGCTTCGGCGCGGTCTGGTCGACTTCAAGGCGGGAAAATTCCGGGCTCTCTGACGTGTCCGAGGTCAGATGGTCCCCGGGGGCCATGGCCGATCGCGCATTCTGGATCAAGACCGACCCCGGAAGGCTGGAGCGGATCGAACGTCTGGTGCGGGCCATCCAAGCCTCACCTTTTGCCGGTATCGGCAAACCCGAGCCCCTGCGGGGAGACCTGACAGGTTGGTGGTCTCGTCGCATCGATCGCGAGCACCGTTTGGTCTATCGGGTCGAACGTGGTGTGCTCTTCATCCTACAGGCCCGCCGTCACTACTGACCCTCAGCGGAGCGCGCCCGCGAGCGGCTTGCCGTCGGCGTCGAGCAGCTGGAATTCGTGCACGCCGAACTTGGTGCCGTCGACGTAGGTCCAGACGACCTGCTTGTCGCGGGTGATCTCGACGAGCTTCGGACGGGGCGCGCGGGCGTCGTAGTTGCTGAACACGATGTTCCCGTTCGGGAGCCAGGTCAGGGCGGTGGTCCGCGTCAGCGGCGCGTCGGCCAGCTCGCCTTGCTTGAGTTCCCAGACGACCTTGCCCTCGGCGTCGACCTCCACGAGCTGGTTGCCGATGGTCAGGCTGATGAGCGTGTGGCCCGCGGCGTTGCGCAGGGCGCAGAAGGTGCGGTTGTCCAGTTTCGAGGCCGGGGCCTGGTACTCCCAGACGACCTTGCCGGTGGCGTCGAGCTCGCGGACGAGGCGGTCCTGCGGCACCAGGTAGTGGCCATCCGGCAGCTTGCGCGCCATCCGGCTCTGGATGTGCGGGTTCTTGGCCGCGCATCGGAGCGGGATCTCGACCTGGATGCGACCGGCCGCGTCGACCTCGAGCAGGCGCGGACGGTCACCCGCCTCCGTGAGCAGCGTGCGCCCGTCGGGCAGGCGTTGGGCGGTGTTCACCTCGGCCTGGGTGCCCTTGTATTCGAAGACCACCTTGTGGTCGCGCGTGACCTCGATGACCGCGCCGCCGGGGTAGGCGTCCGACTTATGCAAGGTGAGCAGCATGTTGCCGTTCGGGAGGACGCACCCGTCGCGGGTCTCCGCGGGGTATTTCCAGACGACCTTGCCCTCGGCGTCGACGATCTGCGTGACCCCGCCGAGCATGAGGAAGGAGCGCTTGGTCTGCGGCTCGGCGGCGAGGGCGCCGAGGGCGGTGGCGAGCAGGGCGAGGCAGGAGCGCATCATGGGGTCGAACTTAAGTCGTGCCGGCTCGGAGGACAGACTTTAATCGCCAGCCGACTCCCGGGTTGTCAGCCGGGAGGGCAGGGCTATGGTAGGGTTCGCCTCGCCCCATGAGATCCCTCCGCCTGCTCGTCGGTTTGCTCACCTCCGCGGTCCTCGCTTGCGCCCAGTCCGCCGAAGCCCTCGCGGGCAAACGTATCGTCGTGCTCGGTGATAGCATAACCCAGGGCGGCACCTACGTCTCGTTCATGGACTACTTCCTGCAGAAGGCCCGCCCGCAGCTGCGTTTCGAGGTCTATCCACTGGGTCTTTCCAGCGAGACGCTCTCCGGTCTCAGCGAGGCCGGTCATGCCGGAGGCAAATTCCCCCGGCCTAGCCTGTTCGAACGCCTGGGCCGCACCTTGGAGAAAATGAAGCCGGAGGTGGTCTTCGCCTGCTACGGCATCAACGACGGCATCTATCAGCCGCTCGACGAGGCCCGCTTCAAGGCCTTCCAGACCGGTGTCACCAAGCTGCTCGACCAATGTCAGGCGGCCGGCGTCAAGCAGGTCTATCTCGTCACCCCGCCCATCTTCGACGCCACCACGAAGCCAGGTGAATTCAATTATGACTCCGTGATGACAGCCTACGCCGCCTGGGAGATGCAGCTGAAGCGCCCCGGGCTCACGGTCATCGACCTCCACACCGTGATGCGCAAGGCGCGTGATGCCCGGACCGAGGTCTTCTCCCGTGATCGCATCCATCCGGGCGACGATGGGCATCTCCTCATGGCCCGTACGATCCTCGCGGGCGCCGGCGTCACGACTCCCGACGTCACCGCCAAGGAGGCCATGGCCGACCCGCTTTTCAAGGCCGTCGACCAGCTCCGCAAGTTCCGGGCCGGGAAGTGGTTGGCCCATATCGGTTACTCCCGTGAGAAGGTGGTCGCCCCGTCCCCTCTAGGCGACGCCGAGGAACAGGTCACCAAACTGCAGGCCAAGGTCGACGAACTGCGCCGCGCGAAGTGATCGGACGGTTGCTGCGAGTCATCGGTGGCGTGGTCGCCGCGCTGGCCGCCTTTCCGGTTCGCGCCGACACGGCTTCGGCGCATCCGCCAATCTGGGCATTCTATTACGCTTGGTACGGCGTGCCGCAAGGGCCGCGGCAGCGCTGGGAGTTGTGGGCGGACCGCGGCGAACCCGCGACGGGCGCCAAGCTGCGGCTACCGTTCCGTCCGCTGGTGGGCCCTTACGACAGCACGGACCCCGCCATCGTCGCCTGGCATTGCCGGCTCGCCGAGGCCGCCGGCATCGACGCCTTCCTCGTCTCCTGGTGGGGCGGAGCCAACATCAGCGGTGAGGCCTTCGAGCGGGTCATCCTGCCCGCTGCGCGCGCGACGCGCGTGAAGGTCGCCCTGAACTGCGAGCTCGCCCAGTTCCACGGCGACATCGGCCCGTTGGTCGAGCGTCTCGCCGGCGTGCTCACCCGCTGTCAGGGTGATCCCGCCTACCTTCGCCGGGCTGGACGCCCGGTGGTCTATCTCTATCAGGTGCCGTTCGACCCCAAGCTCACCCCGGCGAGGTTCGCGGAACTGCGCCGCGGGGTGGAAGCGAAGGTCGGCCCGGTCTGGTGGGCGATGGATAAGATCCGCCATGAGGCCGGGAACTATGGCGTGCCCGCGGAGTGGCGTACCACCGAGGGTATCGATGCCTTCGGATTTTATGGTACCTTCAGCGTCCGCCGGATCTCGGAGCGCGCGGAGCTCGTCCCGTTCTTCGCGCGTTACGCCCGCGATGTCCGTACCGCCGGCCGCGAACTGCTGCTCCCGATGCACCCCGCTCTGGATAACCGGGTCATCCAGCCGAAGGAAGGTTTCGCGATCCCGTTCCGGGATGGGGAGACCTTGGAAGGGTACCATGCGGCGGCCCTGGCTGCGGGGGCCGACGTCTTGCTGCTGACGAGTTTCAACGAGTGGCCGGAAGGCACCGTCGTGGAGCCTTCGGCCGATTGGCCCGACCCGTACCGGCATCTCCGGCAGGTCGCGCGGTGGCAGGGCCGGGAGTTCGTCCCGCCGCCCTTGCCCGCGCGGTGAAGCGCCAGCTTATTTGTCGGTGGCGCCCGCCTTGCCCTTCGCCTTGGCCTTGGCGCCGGGTGTGTTGACCTTCTTGACGAGCTGGATCGCGGCATCGTTCGCCTGGTCCGGTCCCGGGGTGCTGCGTCCGCGCGCGATGAGCGCCTCGAGCGCGGTCCGCATCTTGGCCGCTCGTTCCGGTTCGGCCGCGATCAGGTTACGCGTCTCCCCGAGGTCTTGGGCGAGGTCGTAGAGCTGGAACTCGGGCAGTTTCGCCTCCTCGGCGCTACCGGGCTTGGGCGCGCTCCATCCGCCGGAGCCGCGGCAGAGCGCGAGTTTCCAGCTGCCTTCGCGGTAGGCGAAGCTCCCGTTGATCGATTGGCTCACCAAGTGGGTGCGCGGGCCGGGCGCGGCGCCGTCGCGCAGCACCGGCAGGAAGCTCACGCTGTCCTCGCCGGCGTTCGGCGGCAAGGTCGCCTCCGTCAGCGCGGCGAACGTGGCCAGGAAATCGATCTGGCTGACCAGCTGACCGCTCACGCCAGGTTTGACCCCCGCGGGCCAGCGCACGATGAACGGCACGCGGTGCCCGCCCTCGAACAGGTCGGCCTTGTGTCCGCGCAGCGGACCGCTCGGTTGGTGTCCCTTGGCGATGAGCTCGTCGATATCCGCCGCCGGCGAACAGCCGTTGTCGGCGGTGAAGATCACCAGCGTGTCGCGCGTGAGCCCGGCGCGCTCCAGCGCGGCGAGCATGCGGCCGACCTCGGCGTCGACCTGCCGCACGAAATCGGCGTAGGCGTTGAGCCCGCTCTTGCCCTGCCATTCCTTGGTCGGGACGATCGGGGTGTGCGGGGCGGGCAAGGGCACGTAGGCGAAGAACGGGCGCCCGGCCTTGGCGTCCGCGGCGTGCTCGGCGACGTAGGCGCAGACCTGGTCGGTCAAGGTGGGCAGCACGTCGACGGCTTCGAACTTCGGGCCGGCGGGGCCGCTGCGCAGCCATTTCTTCGTCGCGGTCGGCAGTTCCGTCGCGTGGCGATCCTTGATCCAGACGAACGGCGGCATGTCCAAGGAGGCGCTGATCCCGAAGTAGGTGTCGAAACCATGCTCCAGCGGGCCATCCTTGATGGGCCGCGCGTAATCGAACCGGCCGATCGCGCCTTCGGCGGGATCGATCGCGTCGCCCGCCTTCGCCGGCGCCCCGCCATGCGTGGCCCATTCCAGGCCCAGATGCCATTTGCCGAAGCAGGCGGTGCGGTAGCCCTGCGCCTTGAGCATCCCGGCCACCGTCAGCCGGCCCGGCGCGATCAACGGCGGCGACCAGCCGCCGAGCACCCCGTTCTGCAGGCGCGTCCGCCAGTGGTAGCGACCGGTCAGCAGGCTGTAGCGGGAAGGTGTGCAGACACCCGAGGTCGTGTGCCCGTCCGTGAAGCGCCGGCCCTCGGCTGCCAAGCGGTCAAGGTTCGGGGTGGAGATCTTGCTCGCCGGATTGTAGGCACCCACGTCCCCGTAGCCTTGGTCGTCGGCCAGGATCAGGAGGATGTTGGGCCGTTCCGCCTCCAGGCTTGCTCCGATCAGGCAAAATAGGGCGCAAAGGGAAGGGAGGGGGCGCATAAGGGGTGCCTTTTCCTAGATGGGCGGGCGGGTCTGGACAAGAACCGACGTTTAACCCGGATGCGGCGGAACTTTTCCCTCGTTAAGCGTCTCTGCTTGGCTATCCCCAACCTCACGACCGTCCGCCCCGGCGCTCGTACCCCCTGCCGCTTTGGCCCCTTACCTGCCACCCCTGCTCGCCGCGGCGACCGTCCTCGTGCTGACGGCGCTCGCCGAGTGGTGGCATGCCCGTAAGGTCGCCCGGCTGGCCCGGCTCGCCTTCGGACCCGCCGCCGCCGCCCGGACCTGGACCCGGGTGGCGCCCTTCCTTCGGGTTCTCGCGTTGACCGCTTTCACCTGGGGCTTCGCGGTCATGTACCAGCTGCACCTGGCCGCGGGCAAGGATGGCCGGCCCGAGCCCAAGGAGTCGCCCCGCCTGATTTTCGTCGCCGACCTCTCCCCGAGCATGCTGCTCCAGGACGCCGGCCCGGAGGGCAAGCAGACCCGCCGCGAACGGATGCGCGCCGAAGTCGAGAGCATCCTGATGCGCGTCGGCGGCGACCTCCGCTACGGCGTCATCGGTTTCTACACCGACGCCAAGCCGGTGGTCATGGACGCCCGCGACCCCGCGCTCGTCCGCAACGTCTTCGACGGCCTGCCTATCTCCTACGTGATGAAAGCCGGCACGACCGACCTCGGCACCGCCGTCACCGCCGCCGTCAAGCTCGTCGAGCCGCTCCCCGCCCGCTCTGTCCGCCTGGTGATCTTCACCGACGGCGACACCACGCCGCTGCAGCCCATCCCGCCGCGCCCCGCCTCGGTCTCGCAGGTGCTGGTGCTCGGACTCGGCAACCCGCGCAAGGGTACCTTCATCGACGGGCACCAGTCCCGCCAGGACCCGGACGTGCTCCGCAGCCTCGCCGCCGCCCTGCGCGGCGCATACCTCGACATCAACGAGAAGCACCTCCCGACGCCCAAGCTAGGCGACCTGGTGGTGATCACGCCGCCGCCGCACCCCGGGCTGACCCTCGAGGAGTGGGCCTTGCTCGCCATGGCCGTGGGCGCCGCAGTCGCGGCCCTGCTGCCCGTGGCGCTGGAGTTGGCCGGCACCGACTGGCGCGTCGTCGCGCCGACCCGCGGGGAGGGGGCCGACGTCCGATGAGGAAATGGTTCCTGCTGCTCTGGCTGCTCTTCCCGGTCGGGGTGGTGTATTATCATTTCAACTACGGGGCGGACCAGTTCGCCCGGGAGAAGGCCCGCCACCGGTTGGAGGGCATCCGCGTGCTCGCCGCGGCCAAGGAGCCCGACTGGATCAAGATCGTCGACCAGTATGACCTCCTGCTCGCCGACCTGCCCGCCGACGAACGTCCGCTGGTGCGCCACCAGGTCCGCCACGAGAAGGCGCGGGCCAAGCTCGAGATGCTCGATGTCGCCGGGGCCATCACCGACCTGACGACCCTCCTGCAGGAGTCGGCCGCCGCCCACGGTGACGATCACCGCACGACGCGCGCGA
>Ga0222712_10001857_pt1 | contig 25251 bp, 24 predicted proteins | sample C33_657DmetaG_FD_165043 | JGI IMG/M metagenome (GOLD analysis project Ga0222712, IMG submission 165043) | Estuarine water microbial communities from San Francisco Bay, California, United States - C33_657D | ecosystem: Environmental > Aquatic > Marine > Unclassified | place: USA: California... | reverse complement strand
GCATCAGGGCCACGGGAATCAACTAAGCATCCCGAAACAAGGCCGGATATAAGGATGCAGCCGACTTCTTCACAAAATCGAGCAAAACCGCTTGTCAGCCGGGAGGCATCCATATAAGCGCCGCCCCCGGCGCGATGGGACTTTGTGGGAGCGCCGCCCCCGGCGCGATGGGGCCTGTGAACGATGCCTGCTGGCTCAATCAAGCCTGCATCGCTGCGAGGGCGCAGCTCCCACAACTCTCCAGTGAGGTTCACTGGCACTTTGTAGGAGCGCCGCCCCCGGCGCGATGGGACTTTGTGGGAGCGCCGCCCCCGGCGCGATGGGCCTGTGAACGATGCCTGCTGGCTGAATCAAGCCTGCATCGCTGCGAGGGCGCAGCTCCCACAACTCTCCAGCGAGGTTCGCTGGCACTTTGTGGGAGCGCCGCCCTCGGCGCGAAGGGCCTGTGGACGATGCCTGCTGGCTGAATCAAGCCTGCATCGCTGCGAGGGCGCAGCTCCCACACCTCTCCAGTGAGGTTCGCTGGGACTTTGTGGGAGCGCCGCCCTCGGCGCGAAGGGCCTGTGAACGATACCTGCTGGCTGAATCAAGCCTGCATCGCTGCGAGGGCGCAGCTCCCACACCTCTCCAGTGAGGTTCGCTGGGACTTTGTGGGAGCGCCGCCCTCGGCGCGATGGGGCCTGTGGACGATGCCTGCTGGCTGAATCAAGGCTGCATCGCTGCGAGGGCACTGCTCCCACTGCGCTTTTTACTGAGCCTCAAAAAACGCATCAAACAACTCCGTCAGTGCCGCAAAGTCGGCACGCAAGCGGCTGCGGTTGACGAAGTAGGCCTCGCAGGCCACTGCAAAAAATTCCGCCGGTGCAGTGGCGGCATAAGGGTCCAGCCAGGGCTGGGGGCCGCCGAAGCGCTCGGCCATGGATAGCGCTTCGGTGAAGTCCTCATAGGCGGCCTGCATCACGTTGGGCCAGCGGCGGGCCAGGGCGCGTGAGGGCAGGGGCGGGCAGCCGTCGGCCACGCCGTCTCGCATGTCGAGCTTGTGGGCGAACTCATGGATCACCACGTTGTAGCCATTGAGGGCCGAGGTGTCCTGCACGTCGCGCCAGCTCAGGGTGACCGGCCCGCCGGGCATGGCCTCGCCGCTGAGCTCTTCCTGGTAGCGGTGCACCACGCCGGCTTCGTCCTGAACCTCGCGTGGCGCCAGCATGGCCTCCGGATGGACCACGATGCCGCGAAAGTCGTCGTACCACTGCAGACCCAGATGCAGGATGGGCAAACAAGCCTGGGCGGCAATGGCCAGCGCGATTTCATCGGTGATTTGCAGACCGTGGGCGCCGGTAAATTGCTTGCTACGCAAAAACCGTGCGCTCAGCTCGCGCAGGCGCTGCAGCTCGGCCGCGCTGCGCTCAGCCAGGAAGGGGTAGTGCGCCAGTGTGTTTTGCCACAGCGGCTCAGGAATGGGTTTGGGCGCACCGCCCAGCCAGACCTTAACCCCCTGCCACCAGGCACTCATGCGCGGGGCTCAGGCCAGGTTCAGGCGCTCGAGCCGAGCCGGCTGGCCCGCCTCGAGGCTCAGCCGCAGGACCTGCGCGCGCGGCGGCTCGGCCGCGGCGTCCCAGTCGCTGAGCACCTCGCGTGCCAACCCTTGGCCCAGTTCGTGGCGGGCCGGCCTGTGGGTGTGGCCGTGAATCAGCGTGCTGCTGCCCGCCTGCTGCAAGCTGCTGCGGGCCGCCTGCGCGTCGACTTCGGCATAGCCGCCGCCGTCGGACCAGCGCTGGGCCTGCTGTTGCTGGCTGCGTTCGCGCATCTGCCGGGCCAGAGCCTGCCGCTCGGACAAGGGCCGGGCCAGAAATTCCTCTTGCCAGATCGCGCTGCGCACCTGTTGCCGAAAGGCCAGATAAGGAGCGTCGTCCAGGCAAAGCGCATCACCATGCGAGAGCAGCCAGCTCTGTTCGGCGCCGCTGATCAGGCAGGGATCGGCCAGCAAGGTCGCGTGGCAGCGCGCGAGCAGGGCCGGGCCGACCAAAAAATCGCGGTTGCCGTGCATGAAAAAAAGTTTGAGGCGCTGCCCAGCTTGGCTCAAGCTGAGCGCGCACTGCGCCGCAAAACGTTCCTGGGGCTGCTCCAGCAGGTCGTCACCGACCCAAACCTCGAACAGATCGCCCAGGATAAACAGCGCATCGGCCGGTGTGCTGGCCATATAAGCTGACCAGGCAGCGTGGGTTTGCGGCGCGCCGGCGTCCAGGTGAACGTCGGAGATGAAGTCCAGCGTGCGCCAGCTTGCCGGCAGCTGCAGTTGAGCCAGGCCGCCTGTCATGCTGGCGTGCTTCAGGCGAGCAGCTCGACCTTTTCGATGACCACGTCCTTCTCGGGCACATCGTCATGAAAGCCGCGCCGGCCGGTGGGGCTGGCTGCGATCTTGTCGACCACTTCGGTGCCTTCGACCACCTTGCCGAAGACGGCATAGCCCCAGCCCGAAGCGGTGGGGGCGCTGTGGTTGAGGAAGTCGTTGTCGGCCACATTGATGAAGAACTGTGCGGTGGCCGAGTGCGGGGCGCTGGTGCGCGCCATGGCCAGGGTGTAGCGATTGTTCTTCAGGCCGTTGTTGGCCTCGTTTTCAATGGCCGCATCGGTGGGCTTTTGCTTCATGCCTTCGGCAAAACCGCCGCCCTGAACCATAAAGCCGGGGATGACGCGGTGAAACACGGTGCCGTCATAGTGGCCCTTGTTGGCGTAGCTGAGAAAGTTGGCCACCGACTTGGGGGCTTTTTCTTGATCGAGCTCGACGGTGATGGCGCCGAAGGAAGTGATGTGCAGTTTGATTTTTGGATTACTCATGGCTTTAACGGATCTCGCTGGCTGAAAGAATGATCACGGGGGTGCGGGGAACGTCGCTGGGAAAGGGGCCGCCGGCACCGGTGGGCAGAGCTTTGATCTTGTTGACCGTCTCCATGCCGCTGACCACCTTGCCGAAGGTGACGTAACCAAAAAGCTGAGGCGCGCCCAGCAGGTTAGCGCGTGGCACATTCTCGTACACCCGGCCCTGGTATTCGAAGCGTGGCACCGGATCGCCCGGCGGAATGGGCGTCGGGTTCAGGAAATCGTTGTCTTTGACGTTGATGAAGAACTGCGCCGAGGCCGAGTTCGGGTCGCTGGTGCGCGCCATGGCCAGGGTGCCGGTCAGGTTGAGCGGGCCGCCGCGGGCCAGAGCCTCGCGGCCTTCATGGGCAATCGGTGCGCGGGTGGGCTTTTGCTGGTAGCGCTGGTCGTAGCCGCCGCCCTGGACCATAAAGCTTTCAATCACCCGATGAAAAATCGTACCGTCGTAGTGCTTGTCGCGCACATAGCGCAGAAAGTTCTCGACCGTGCGCGGCGCTTTGTCGGCATAGAGCTCGACCACGAACTCCCCCTGGTTGGTGATAAACCGCACCTGCGGCGTGGCCGGGGCCTGTGCGCTGGCGCTGCCCAGCCAGGCCAGGTTGGCGAGCAGCAGCAGTCGGGCGATGAACTGCAGGAAGGGGCGGTGCAGGGCGGGCATGGGCATCATGGGCGTTCAGGGCTTGTCAGTCGGGGGCTTGTCGGTAGAGGGCAGCAGCCGGCGCAGCGTTTCCAATTTAAGCTGGATGTGCTGGCGGCTGGGTGCCAGTTGCAAGGCGCGGGCGTAGGAGCGAGCGGCCAGTTGGGCCTGCACATCGCCCAGATTCTCATGGGCGGTGGCGTAAGCTGGGTCGTTGCGCACCGCCATTTCCAGCGCGCTGCGGGCGGCGTCCAGCTCCTGGCGCGCCGCCAGCAGGGCAGCCAGGTTGTTGTAGGGCTCGGGCAGTTCCGGGTAGTCGCGGGTCAGGCTCAGAAAGATTTCTTCGGCCTCGCCCTTGCGGCCCATTTCGCTGAGGATCACTCCGCGCATGAAGCGCATCTGAGGGTCGCGTGGCTTGGCTGTCAAATGCGCGTCAGCCTTGGCCAGGGCCTGGACCAGCGCGCCGCTGCTGCTCAGGCGCTGCACCTCGGCGTACTCGTCGGCCAGCGCCGACAGGCTCAAGGCCAACAGGCTGGCGGCCGCCGCCCAGCGCGCACCTTGCAGCAGCGGACGCAGCTTCGGCTGGAAGTGGGCAGCAGCAAACATAGCCGGTATAGGGGCAGAAAAGGTCGTGCGGGGCGGGGGCCGGAGTACATGCCTGCCGCAGCGGGCGCTGCAGAAATGGCGACCACAGCTTGCGGGGCGTCAGGCTGAAAGTGTAGCGCAGGGGTATAGTTAGTGCCCTGCCCGGCTGGCGTGGCGCAGGTCATGCCCGGGCAGCCCACCCGTTACTCCGGCCAGAGTCACGACAGCGCGCCTTCCTACCGATTAGCCGACCTTCCTCATGAGCTTACGCATCTACAACACGCTCTCGCGTGCCGTGGAAGAATTTTCACCGCTGCAGCCCGGCCATGTGCGCATGTATGTCTGCGGCATGACGGTCTATGACTTGTGCCATGTGGGACACGCCCGTTCCAGCGTAGCCTTCGATGTGGCCCGACGCTGGCTTGAGACATCGGGTCTGCGCGTGACCTTCGTGCGCAACATCACCGACATCGACGACAAGATCATCCGCCGGGCGGTCGAAAACGGTGAGAGCGTGCGCGCCCTGACCGACCGCATGATCACCGAGATGTACCGTGACTTCGACGCCCTGGGCATCGCTCGGCCCACGCACGATCCGCGCGCCACCGACTATGTGCCGCAGATGCTGGACATCGTGCGCACCCTGGAGGCCAAGGGCCTGGCCTACCGCGCTGGCGGCGACGTGAACTACGCGGTGCGGCGCTTTGCAGGCTACGGCAAGCTGTCGGGCAAGTCGCTTGACGAACTGCACGCCGGCGAGCGGGTGGCGGTGGCCGACGGCAAGGAAGATCCGCTGGACTTTGTGCTCTGGAAATCGGCCAAGCCCGAGGAGCCGGCCGATGCCCAGTGGGCCAGCGACTATGGAGCTGGCCGGCCGGGCTGGCACATCGAATGCTCGGCCATGGCCTGCGCCCTGTTGGGTCAGACCTTCGATATTCATGGTGGCGGCGCCGACTTGACCTTTCCGCACCACGAAAACGAGATCGCGCAAAGCGAGGGCGCCCACGGCGTGCCGCTGGCCAAGGTCTGGATGCACAACGGCTTTGTCAACATCGACAACGAGAAGATGTCCAAGTCCCTGGGCAACTTCTTCACCATCCGCGATGTGCTCCAGCGTTACGACCCGCAGACGCTGCGCTTTTTCATTGCACGCACCCACTACCGCAGCCCGCTCAACTACAGCGACGTCCACCTGGACGATGCGCGCGGTGGGCTCAAACGGCTCTACACCGCGCTCGACCTGGTCAAGCCTGCGCCGGTGGAGCTCAATTGGCGCGACCCTTTTGCGGCCCGTTTCAAGGCCGCGATGGACGAGGACTTCGGCACGCCCGAGGCGGTCGCGGTGCTGTTCGAGCTGGCCGGCGAGGTCAACCGCAGCAAGTCGCCGCAGCTCGCTGGCCTGCTGCGCGCCCTGGGCGGCATCCTGGGTCTGCTGCAAGATGATCCGGCCGCCTTTTTGCAGGCCGGCGCGCAGGTGGCAGGCGACGAGATCGACGCCTTGGTGGCCCAGCGCAGCGCCGCCAAGGCCGCGCGCAACTTTGCCGAGGCCGACCGCATTCGCCAAGAACTGCTGGCGCGCGGCATCGTGCTCAAGGACTCGCCGGCGGGCACCACCTGGGAAGTGCAGGCATGAAGACCCTGGCCAAGACAGGCCCGGCCAAGACCGAGCTTACCGAAGCGGCCGCGGTCAGCACCACCGTGCCCGGCTACTGGCAGGAGGCCTGCGCCCACCTGGTCAAAAAAGACCGGGTCATGAAACGCCTGATTCCCCAGTTCGGTCAGGCCTGCCTGCAGTCCCGCGGTGATGCCTTCATCACGCTGGCGCGCAGCATCGTGGGCCAGCAGATCTCGGTCAAAGCAGCGCAGAGTGTGTGGGACCGCTTTGCCGGTCTGCCCCGGCAGATGACGCCGCGCAATGTGCTCAAGCTCAAAGTGGATGACATGCGCTCGGCCGGCCTGTCGGCCCGCAAGGTGGAGTACCTGGTCGATCTGGCCTTGCACTTTGACTCCGGCGCGGTGCACGTCAAAGGCTGGGAGGCCATGAGCGATGACGAGATCATTACCGAGTTGGTGGCCATACGGGGCATAGGACGCTGGACCGCCGAGATGTTTCTCATCTTCCATCTGATGCGGCCCAATGTGCTGCCGCTCGACGATGTGGGCCTGATCAACGGCATCAGCCAGAATTATTTTTCGGGTGAGGCGGTCAGCCGCAGCGAGGCGCGCGAGGTGGCCCTGGCTTGGGCGCCCTACTGCACCGTGGCAACTTGGTATATTTGGCGCTCTCTCGATCCGCTGCCTGTGGAATATTGAGGGTCGGCAGGGCGCAGGCAGCGCTGTGCCGGGCTGGGTAGCCCGTTCAAGGAGGAACAGAACATGGCCAAGAAAACCTTTCTCGATTTCGAGCAACCGATTGCCGACCTCGAGGAAAAGATCGAAGAGCTGCGCTACGTCCAGACTGAATCGGCGGTCGATATTTCCGCCGAGATCGACCAGCTGTCCAAAAAGAGCTTGCAGCTCACCCGCGACATCTACAGCGACCTGTCGGCCTGGCAGATCACCAAGATCGCCCGCCACGCCGAGCGGCCCTATACCCTGGATTACATCAACGACATCTTCACCGATTTCGTTGAACTGCATGGTGACCGCCATTTTGCTGATGACCTGAGCATCGTGGGTGGCCTGGCCCGCTTCAACGGTTCAGCCTGCATGGTGCTGGGCCAGCAAAAAGGGCGCGACACCAAGGAGCGCGCCACCCGCAACTTTGGCATGACCAAGCCCGAGGGCTACCGCAAGGCCCTGCGCCTGATGAAGCTGGCAGAAAAATTCAAGCTGCCCGTCTTCACCTTTGTGGACACGCCTGGCGCCTACCCCGGCATTGACGCCGAAGAGCGCGGCCAGTCCGAGGCCATAGGCCGCAACATCTTCGAGATGGCCCAGCTGGAGGTGCCCATCATCACCACCATCATTGGCGAGGGCGGCTCCGGCGGTGCGCTGGCCATTTCGGTGGCCGATCAGCTCATCATGCTGCAGTACTCGGTGTATTCGGTGATCAGCCCCGAAGGCTGCGCCTCCATCCTCTGGAAAACCTCGGACCAGGCGCAGACCGCGGCCGAAGCCCTGGGCATCACCGCACACCGCCTCAAAGCTCTGGGCCTGATCGACAAGATCGTCAATGAGCCCGTCGGAGGCGCTCACCGCGATGCCAAGCAAATGGCGGCCTTCCTCAAGCGCGCACTCGGTGAGGCGCTGCGGCAGATCAGCGACCTCAAGGTCAAGGAACTGCTGGAACGCCGCTACGAGCGCCTGCAAAGCTATGGCCGCTACACCGACACCAAGGCCGATGCCCGCTGAGCCGGCGGCACCTCAGCCCCTGGAGCCGGCCGCTGCGCCGGCTTTTTTGCAGGCGCAAGCCAATCCTGCCATTCCTGCTCTGGCGGCTTTCGTGCAGCAGCATCCGGGCCCGCCCCGGCCCTGGGCGCTGGCTTACAGCGGCGGCGCCGATTCCACCGCCTTGCTCCATGCGGCAGCGGCGCTGTGGCCCGGCCAGGTCGTGGCGCTGCATGTGCACCACGGCCTGCAAGCAGCCGCCGATGACTTTGCCCGCCAGTGCGAGAAGGTTTGCGCCAGCTTGTCGATTCCGCTGCAACTGCTGCGGGTGCAGGCCCGGCCCGAGCCTGGCCAGAGCCCGGAGGACGCCGCCCGCCGGGCCCGCTACCGGGCGCTGGCCGAGGCGGCCCAAGCCCAGGGCTGCGGGCTCGTTTTGCTGGGCCAGCATGCTGATGACCAGGCCGAAACTGTGATGTTGGCCCTGGGCCGCGGCGCCGGCTTGCCTGGCCTGGCGGCCATGCCCGAGCGCTTTGAGCGACACGGCATGCTCTTTGGCCGCCCCTTGCTCGCGCTGCCCGGCGCTGCCTTGCGCCAGTGGCTGATCGGCCAGGGCTTGGGCTTTGTCGATGACCCGAGCAACAAGGATCTGCGCTACAGCCGCAACCTGCTGCGTGAGCGCCTCATGCCGGCCCTGGGCGAGGTGCTGCCCCATTACCGCCAGACCCTGGCCCGCAGCGCCCGCCATGCTGCGCAGGCCCAGCAACTGCTCGAGGAGGTGGCGGCCCAGGATCTGGAGCACACGGGCTGCCCGCCGCGGCTGCAGGCCCTGCAAAGCCTGTCATCGGCGCGCCAGGCCAACCTGCTGCGTCACTGGCTGGCCGGTACGCATGGCGCCAGACCCAGCGCGGCTCAGCTCGATGAGTTGCTGGCCCAGGTGGCCGCCTGCACCACCCGGGGCCACCGTATTGAGCTCAAAGTGGCCGCAGGGCGGGTCATGCGGCAAGGTGTGCAGTTGGTCTACGCCGAAGGCTGAGCGCGAGGACGGCCGTATCGCGCCGAGGGTGACGCTCCTACAAATTTCATTCGAGGCTTGGATGGGCTGTGGGAGCTGCGCCCTCGCAGCGATGCGGCCCAGCCCTTTTATAATCGCAGGTTTTGTTGTTGGCAGGCCTTTCCCACCTTGCGATGGGTTCCGAAGCTGCCCCTTAAATCATTTCCCATGGCTTTGATCGTTCATAAATACGGCGGCACCTCGATGGGCTCGACCGAGCGCATCCGCAATGTGGCCAAGCGCGTGGCCAAGTGGGCCAGAGCCGGCCACCAGATGGTGGTGGTGCCCAGCGCCATGAGTGGTGAGACCAACCGGCTGCTGGCCTTGGCCAAGGAGCTCGCGCCGGCCAAGTCCGATACCGCCTACCAGCGCGAACTTGACCAACTGGCCGCCACCGGCGAGCAGGCTTCTTCGGCCCTGCTGGCCATTGCGCTGCAGGCCGAAGGCATGCCCTCGGTCAGCTACGCCGGCTGGCAGGTGGCGATCAAGACCGATGCGTCCTACACCAAGGCCCGCATCGAATCGATCGACGATGCCCGCGTGCGCGCCGATCTGGCCCAAGGCAAGGTGGTCATCATCACTGGCTTTCAGGGTGTGGACGATGACGGCAACATCACCACGCTAGGCCGCGGCGGCTCAGACACTTCGGCAGTGGCCGTGGCTGCGGCCATGAAGGCCAAGGAATGCCTGATCTACACCGACGTCGATGGGGTCTACACCACCGACCCGCGGGTGGTGCCCGAGGCCAGGCGCCTGAAAACCGTGAGCTTCGAGGAAATGCTCGAAATGGCCTCGATGGGCTCCAAGGTGCTGCAGATCCGCTCGGTCGAATTTGCCGGCAAGTACAAGGTGCCGCTGCGGGTGCTTTCGAGCTTTACCGCCTGGGACATCGACATCAACGAAGAGGCCCAGTCGGGCACCCTGATCAGTTTTGAGGAAGACGAAAACATGGAACAAGCTGTTGTCTCGGGCATCGCCTTCAACCGTGACGAGGCCAAGATCTCCCTGCTTGGCGTGCCCGACACCCCCGGCATTGCCTACCAGATCCTGGGCGCGGTGGCGCAGGCCAACATTGAAGTGGACATGATCATCCAGAACGTGAGCAACGAGGGCAAGACCGACTTCAGCTTCACCGTTCACCGCAACGACTTTGCCCGCGCCAGCGACCTGCTCAAGAGCCAGATCGCTCCCAAGCTCGGCGCCAAGCAGGTCATCGGCGACGCCAAGATCTGCAAGGTCTCCATCGTCGGCATCGGCATGCGCAGCCATGTGGGCGTGGCCAGCAAGATGTTCCGCGCCCTGAGCGAGGAGGGCATCAACATCCAGATGATCTCCACCAGCGAAATCAAGACCTCGGTGGTGATCGACGAGAAATACATGGAACTGGCGGTGCGCGCCCTGCACAAGGCCTTCGACCTCGACCAGGCCCAAGCCTGAGGGGTCCTGGCCCGGCTTGCAGGACAAGCCTAAAGTCGTGCCATAATTTGCCCACCTGGAAACGTGACCGAGTGGCCGAAGGTGCTCCCCTGCTAAGGGAGTATGGGGTGTAGAGCCTCATCGAGGGTTCGAATCCCTCCGTTTCCGCCAGAACAAGACCTGCTCACTCGCTCAGTCGAGTTATCAGGCGCTCAGAGCCCCGCACCATGCGGGGCTTTTTGCGTGCGCCCTGGCTGACCCATTGGCAAACGATCGCGACAGTCTGTCGCTCTTGCGCGCATCTTTCCATCATGGAATTTGCAAAAGCGCCCTCATCTTGGCCCTGACATGCAGCATGACATCAGCGCTGACGGTGGCCTTCTTTTTCGCGCGGCGGATTTTCCAATCGAGAGACTTGATTTGGTCCGACAGGATCACGCAATCCATGTCGTCGACCTGGGCGAGCACTTCGAATGGGTGCCCCTTGATCTTGGTGGACATTGGGCAACAGACCATCAAGCCTGTCTTGCCGTTGTAGTTGGCTGGACTAATGACTAAGGCAGGACGGTGCCCCGCCTGTTCATGCCCCGCCTGCGGATCGAATTCCAGCCACACGACGTCGCTGGCATCGGGCACATACGCACGCCGTGGCATCAAAGTGCCTCGTTCCCAACGGGTCGCCCGAAGCTAACTTCATCATGGGTATTGCCGGCATGGATGCCGTTCACCAGCGCATCAAGGTCGTATTCAATTCTCTTTGATGGTTGGATGATGATCCGGCCGCGCGAGACCACAAGATCCACCTTTTGCTCCAGTTGATACCCAGCTTCTTTCAGGACTGCTGTGGGCACACGCAGGGCGGGACTGTTACCCCATTTTCGAATGACGGTTTCCATGGCTGAAGACTCCTTATGTGTCTACATTGTAGATACGCTGAGGCAAGAGAGCAAGTGCTTCGAATCACTGAGTTGGATACTTGACGAGCAAGGGTTCGAATCCCCGTTGCATCGGCTGGGTCATACGCTATCTTCACGCCGTTTGAAGCCTCAGTGCCTTGATGCCCCAAAGGGTCTTGCTGGCCTTCGCCGCAGCCCGCGCCTGCCAAAGATCGTAGGCGGCCTGCTGAGCTAGCCACACTTCAGCGGCTCCGCCATGGTCGCGCCCAAGCCAACGCTCAATGCGCAGTGCCATTGAAGGGCTGATCGCCGCCCGTCCATTGAGCACCTTAGACAAGGTGGTGCGGTCCACGCCCAACTGGGCAGCGGCTTCGCCAACCTGCAGATTCAAGGCAGGCAGGATGTCGTCCCTCAAAGTGAGGCCGGGGTGTGGGGGGGGTGAACATTGAACTCATGGTCACCTCAGTGGTAATCCTGGTAGTCCACCAGGATGGCATCGCCGTTTTCAAACGCAAAAGTCAGACGCCAGTTGCCGTTCACGCGTCAGACGCCAGTTGCCGTTCACGCTGATTGACCAGTGGCCGGACAGGCCGCCCTTGAGGGCGTGCCAGTCCCATCCTGGTCGGTTCATGTCTTCTGGCCTTGTAGCCGCGTTCAGCGCAGACAGTTGCCGAGCCAGGCGCGGGGCATGAGCCGCTTGTATCCCGTGCTGGCTCCCCCGTGCATGCGGGGATAGACCCCACGAATGCAAAATGCCGCGCAAGCGCGGGGATGTCCGCCAAGCGCTCGCGCAGGGGCGGCAGATGCAAGGGCAGCACGTTGAGCCGATAAAAAAGGTCTTCCCTGAAGCGGCCAGTGGCGGCCGCGCAGGCCCATTCATCTAAACTCGTCTTTCACTAAACGCCAGCTGTGTCGACCCAGGGCGACAGGGAAGAACGAGATGCAAGACATCGAATTGCTGGGCCTGCCAGGCTCTCCCTACACACGAAAAATGCTGGCTCTTTTGCGCTACCGGCGCATCCCGCACCGCGTATTGTGGGGCTCGCTGTTTGAGCCGCCTGCCGGATACCCCGAGCCCAAGGTCAAGCTCCTACCGACCTTCTACTTTCCTAGCGCGAAGGGTCTAGAAGCCGTTGTTGACTCCACGCCGATCATCCGCCGCCTCGAAGCCGATTATTCGGGCCGTTCGGTGATTCCCGATGATCCATTGCTGTGCTTTCTGGATCGGCTCATAGAAGACTTTGCCGACGAATGGTTGACCAAGGCGATGTTCCACTACCGTTGGTACCACTCAGAGGACGCTGCGCACGCGGGTCCCTTGCTGACTTTCTGGCAAAACCCTCAGCTCGATGCTCAAACGGCGCAGCAAGTCAGTGATGCTTTTGCAAAGCGGCAGATATCACGCTTGTTCGTGGTGGGCTCCAGTGATACCACCGCAGCTGTCATCGAAGCCAGTTTTCAGCGTCTGGTGGGCATCATGGATCGCATCATTGAGCGACAGGGCTTTGTGCTGGGCTCAAGGCCGGCGTCGGCTGACTTCGCCATCTTTGGCCAATTGACTCAATTGGGTTTGGTCGAGCCTACCTCAGCTCGTTTTTTAGAGCGTACCGCGCCGCGCTTGCGCGCCTGGTTGGATCGAACCGACGATCTGTCGGGACACAGTGCAGAACAGTGGATGGCGCATGCCGACATCACGGATCATCTGGGTGAATTGCTCAGCGAAATTGGCCGGGTCTATGCGCCCTTCCTGGTGGCCAATGCAACAGCGGCTGCTATGGGTCACAAGGAATTTGTCACAACGATTGATGGCACGCCTTGGGCACAACCGGTGTTTCCTTATCAAGTCAAATGCCTTGAAACCTTGCGCAATGCCAGGACGGCCATGGATGCTCAGGCTCGATGCGCCTTGGACGCGCTGCTGGCCAAAACGGGTTGCGAGCTGATGTTTTAGCGGCGCGGCCGCTCGAGTCGCCTTTATCTCTGAGCAGCGCCTTCAGAACTTCAGAGCCGCGAGCACCTCTTGCGTGTGTTCTCCGAGGGCCGGCAGTCGCCCCGGGCGGCGTTCCACGCCACCCAAGGTCATCGGCAGGCCGGGCACGCCTATGGTCTTGCGCTGTGCGGCGCCGACCTCCACAAACAAATCGGCCGACACACCAGCCTGGCCGGCCTTGACGTCGGCCATGGTGCGAATGGCCCCAGCCACGACGCCCGCCGATGCCAGAAGATCGCAGAGTTGGTCTGAGCTTAGGTGCGCCATGGACTTACCCAGCACGTCCATCAGCGCCGCCCGGTTTGCCACGCGCCCGGCGTTGTCGCGAAAGCGTGGGTCCTGGGCCAACTCGGGTGCGCCGATCGCGGCACACAGCTTGGGGAAGTGATCTTGGGTATAGGCCGAGATCACCACCATGCCGTCTGCGGTGCGCACCACATCAGCTGCCGGCGCCGCTGTGGGCTGGCCGTTGCCACGGCGCAGCGGCATGCGCCCGCTCAGGTGGTACTCGGCCCAGGGATAGGCCAGCGAGGAGACCGCCACATCAATCAAGGACACGTCGACCAGGTCGCCACGCCCGGTGATGCCGCGCCGTACCAAGGCAGCGAGCACGCCGTTGCACAGCACCTGCGCTGCCAGCGCATCCACCACGGTGAAGCCGACGCGGGTGGGTGCGCGGTCGGCGTCGCCGTTGAGGCTCATCATGCCGCTTTCGGCCTGGGCCGCAATGTCCAAGCCCGGGCGCACGCTGGCCGGGCCCTGCTGGCCAAAGCCACTGACTTGACCATAGACCAGACGGGGCGTCAGCGCCATCAGGCGCTCAGCGCCCAGACCCTGTCGCTCCATGACGCCGGGGCGGGCGTTTTGCAGTAGCACGTCGGCGCTACAGGCCAGTGCTTGGGCTTGCTGTCGCCCTGTTTCGCTGCGCAAGTCCAGCACCACCGAGCGTTTGCCGCGGTTGTAGGCGCTGAACATCGGGCCATAGGCGTCATGGGCCCAACCGACATGGCGGGCGGCGTCGCCGGTACTGGACTCGACTTTGATCACCTCGGCCCCCAGATCTCCCAGCATCTGGGCTGCGGCAGGCGCGGCGATGTACTGGCCAAACTCGACCACCCTCAGGCCTTGCAGAGGCGGTGTTTGTGCGGGGTCAGGTGTTGTCATGCTTTGTGCTGTACGGTTGGAGCCGGGCAGGAGGGCAAGGTTCGATCAGGTGCTTTAGCGCCCCTTGAAGACCGGTTTGCGCTTTTCCAAAAAGGCATTGGCTCCTTCCCGGAAGTCCTCGCTGGCGAACAGGCCGGGCCCATTGTCCATTTGGTATTGCAGCGCCTGCTCGAGCGACATTGGTGCCTGCCGCAGCCCGGCCTTGATGCGCCCGTAGGCGCGGGTCGGCCCCTGGGCGAGGCGGTCGGCAAAGGCCATGGCCGCAGGCAAGGCGCTACCGTCGGCGACAAATTCGTCGGCCAGGCCGATGGCCAGCGCTTCGGGGCCGCGCACTTCCTTGCCCAGCACCATCATCCGACGGGCGCCGCCAGCGCCCAAGCGAGATGGAAGCGACCAGAACAGGCCGGCATCGGGCATGGCGCCGACGCGGACAAAGGCACAGCAAAATGCGGCCGACTCGCCCGCCACGATCCAGTCGCAACAGGTGGCCAAGCCCAGGCCTGCGCCATAAGCCGGACCGTCCACCGCAGCGATCACCAATTTGTCGCACAGCGCGATGCGGCGGTACAGCCAGGTGTTCGCGTTCATGCGCGCGCGCACCTGGTCTTCGGGCAGCGACGACAGCTCATTGAGGTTGCCGCCCGAGCAAAATGCGCCGCCAGCGCCGGTGATGACCGCGCAGCGCAGATCCGGATCGCGCTCGAGCAGGTCCAGGCCGGCGAGCAGGCCGTCCACGACGCCGGGTGCCGATAAGGAGTTGCGAGCCTGTGGGGCGTTGATGACCATTTTCAGCACGCCGTCTGCGGCGGTGGTGATCAACGGTGATGCCGAAGGCGCCGCCGATGGTTCAATGGGATGGGGCACTGATCGTCTCCTTCAAGTTGCTTGGGGCAGACGCGGCTCGATCGGTCAGAGCGGTCAAGGCCGTGCCATCCAGTGCCGAACTGGCCAGGCGTTGCAGGTGAAATGTCGCGTCGCCATACAGGCTTGCGGCCAGAGCCAGGCGCTTCACATAGGGTCCGATAGCGCATTCTTGGGTCATTCCGATCGCGCCATGCAACTGCACGGATTCTTCCCAAACATGGCGGGCCACTTGCGCTACGAAGGCTTTGGTCGCTGCCACATGGCGGCTCTGCTCTGCCGCTGCGGCCGCGCCTGTGTCTGTAAACAGGCTGGCGCTCAGCCTCATCAGGGCGCGGGCCTCCTCGATTTCTACAAACAAATCAACCAGTCGGTGCTGCACCACCTGGTTGGTGGCAATCGGCTTGCCAAACTGGCTGCGTGTGCCCAGGTACTCGCGGGTGATGGCAAAGGCCTGCGCCATCGCACCCACGGTGTCGGCACAGTGCGCCAGGATGGCTCGGTCCCAAGCGCGCTCGATGTGGCCCAGTGCCACGCTTCGTTCACCGCGGTACAGCAGGATGGCGCCGCTGGCAGCATGCATCGTCAATTCGGCCGCGCTCTGCCCATCAAACAGGGTCTGGGCCACCAGCCTTTGCCCCGGTCCACCCGTAGGAAGCAAAAACAGCGCGAGATCGCTGCTGCCGCTGATGCAGGCGCTCACCACCAGTCCATGCGCGCCGTTGCCGCCCAGGATCATGACCTTGGTGCCGTCCAGTTGCCAGTCTGCGCCGTCCGGCGTGGCTCGCGTACTCACCTCGGTCCAGTCGAAGCGCGCGCCAGGCTCCAAGGCGGCCAGCGCCAGGCGCTGGCTACCGTCGGCCAGAGCGGGCAGCCAGGCCTCACGTATGGCTTCAGGCGCTATCTCGGCCAGCAGCATTCCGGCGAGGACCGCCGATGCGATGTAAGGCTCCTGGACCAGGCCCGCCCCGAGTTCCTCAGCCAGTGCACAGATGTCGGCCATTGAACCGCCCAGGCCATCACAGGCTTCGGGTACGGGCAAGGCCAGCCAGCCCAAGTCGGCTATCTCGGCCCAACGCTGATCCCCATTGACTTGTTCATCAGTGGGAGCGTTGTGATGCACTGACGCCTTGCGGCGACCCAGGTAAGTGCGGGCACTGGCAGCCAGCATGTGCTGCTGTTCATTGAGTGCATAGGCGCTCATAGGGCGAGGACCTGTTTGGCCAGAATATTGTGTTGAATTTCGCTGGAGCCGCCGGCGATGGTGAAGCCGCGCGCCAAAAAACGCCGGGACGATGCGGTGCCAGCGATCAGATCCTGCGTGTCGGCACCGGTCTGTGACAGCAGCCACGCATCGTTCAATGGCAGGGCCTCAGGACCGAGCGCGTCCACGATCAGTTCTTCCCAAAGCTGTATCAGCCGACTGCCGCGCAACTTGAGCATAGAAACTTCTGCACCGATAGGCTCGCCAGCCTGGGCGCGCTCAATAAAGCGTCCCGCATTGGCCTCGAGTGCCATGAGCCGGCAGTCAAGTTCGGCAAAGCGTTCACGGAACCAGGGCCGATCGGCCAGGGGCTGACCGCCCTCGCGCCGACTGTGCGCCACCGCCAGCGCCCGGGCGCGCCGACGCTTGTTTTCGCCGATGCGTGCGAGCTTCAGACGCTCGAACTCCAGCAGTGACTTTGCAATGGTCCAGCCCTGGTTTTCCTCGCCAATTCTCAAGGACACCGGCACTTCAACCTGATCGAGAAACACTTCGTTGAAAACTGCCCAGCCATGAATGCCCACGATGGGGCGTACGGTAATACCGGGGCTTTTCATGTCAATCAACAAAAAGCTGATGCCCTGCTGCGGACGAGCCTGGCGGTCGGTACGTACCAGACAGAACATCCAGTCTGCGTATTGCGCATACGAGGTCCAAATCTTGGACCCAGTGACTCTGTAGTGGTCGTCCACCCTCTCGGCCCGCGTCGAGAGCGACGCCAGATCGGAGCCGGCATTGGGCTCAGAATAGCCCTGGCACCACCACTGCTGCCCGCTGGCGATGGCCGGCAGAAAGCGCTGCTGCTGCTGTGCGCTGCCGTAGCGCTGCAGCACTGGCCCGATCATGTCGAAGGTGATCGAATTGAGCTCGGGCGCATCACCCAGTGCCATTTCTTCGTCAAACACCATTTGCTGGGCCACGCTGAAGCCTTGGCCGCCCCACTGGGCTTGCCAGTGCGGCACGAGCAGGCCATGCTTGGCCAAAATGGTGTGCCAAGCCTGCATGCGTTCGCGACTGACTTGGCGGCCCTCGCGCACCGTCTGGCCGATGTCTGCTGGGAGTTGCTCCCTGACGAAGCTGCGAATCTGGCTGCGAAAGGCACTGAGTTCTGGGGTGTCACGCATGGCAGGTTTTCACTGGCTCAGGCGGCCAGGCCTTTGCTGAGTGCTCTTTTGGCAATGGCCGAGCGGTGTACTTCAGAGGCACCGTCGTAGATACGAAAGGGCCGCAGCATGCGCAGGATCATCGACAGGGGCAGATCCTCGGAGACGCCCAGCGCGCCGCAGATCTGCACTGCCGAATCGGCGACGCGGTTGACCGCCTCCGACACGAACACCTTGGCCATCGATGAGTGGTGGCGTATGGACTCACCGGCGTCGAGCTTGCGCGCGACGTCCAGCGTCATCAGCCGCGCAGCGTACAGGTCGATGTGGGCGTCGGCCACCATGGCCTGCACCATCTGGTGTTCGGCCAAGCGCATGCCTTGCGACTCGCGTCGGCCGGCATAGTCCTGCGCCATGCCCATGGCCCGCGAGGCCAGGCCTATGAAGCGCATGCAGTGGAACAGGCGTGCACCCTCCAGCCGGATCTGCGCATAGTCCAGGCCTTTACCCTCCTGGCCGATCAGCGCGTCTTCGCCCACCTGGCAGGCATTAAGCCGGATCTCGCCATGGCCGCCGCCGATCTCGAAGGGCTCCATGGTGGCAATGTCGCGCACCACCTCGAAGCCGGGGTTATCGCAGTCCACCAGAAACCACGACACGCCGGCCTCGGTGCGGGCCACGACGATGGCAAAGTCAGCATGCATCGCCCCGCTGATGAACCACTTGTGGCCATCGATCACCCAGCCCTGGCCATGGCGTCTGGCCTGCGTTAACAACATCCGAGGGTCAGAGCCCGCACCAGGTGCGGGCTCGGTCATCGCAAAGCAAGAGTATTTTTCGCCGCGCATCAGGGGTTCAAGGTAGCGCTGGCGCTGGCGGTCATTGGCCAGCCTGTCCAGTGCGGCAATGTCCGGCTGGCCCGGTGCGGCGCACTGCAAGGCGCCTGGCCCAAGAAAGCTGCGGCCGGCCTGTTCCAGGTAGCTGCAGCACTCCTCCCAGGACAGGCCCAGCCCGCCTTCTTCCACGGGTCTGCGCGGATTGCCCAGGCCCTGGGTCACTGCGCGCTGGCGAAGGGTGCTGGTCAGCTCCCTCATGGCCAGGGCGTCATGGGCATTGCGCAGGTCCTCAGAGGGTATGACCTCCTTATCGACGAAGGCGCTCACCTTGCTGATCAGCGCGGCGAAATCTTCCTTGGTTCTGGTGGTGCTCATCGCAGTGGGCGGTGTTTACTTCTTGATCGCCTTGGCGAATCGTTCCCAGCGCGCAGCGTCGGCCTTGATGAAGGCGGCAAAGTCGGCTTGCCCGAGAAAAGCTTCTTCGCCGCCCGCATTGATCAGCCGCTCCTTGACTTCGCTGGTGGCCGTCGCCGATTTCATGGTGGCTTCAAGCTTGCGGACGATATCGGCGGGCGTGCCGGCTGGCACATGCAGGCCGTACCACGACAAGGCCGTCACTTCGGGAAAGCCGGCTTCTGCAATGGTCGGCACATCCGGCAAATCGGCCGAACGTACGCTGTTGATATTGGCCAGCGCTCGTAGTTTTCCGGCCTTGACCTGAGGTACCACGACGCTCGATGGCATGATGGCCATTGACAGCATGCCGTTGATCAGGTCCGGGATCACCGGCGGTGCGCCCTTGTAGAGCACAGGCTCCAGGGCAATGCCTGCCACCTGACGAAACATCTCATTGGCCATGGACTGGGTTGAACCTTGTCCGCCATCGCCATATTGGAACGCTGGCTTGGCTTTCTTGGCCAGTTCCACGTATTCCTTCACGGACCTGGCCGGTGAACTCATGGGGATCACGAAGTAGCTGGGCGACAGGGCGAATCGGCCGACCGGCACGAAGTCCGATGGCGCCCAGCGCAGGTTCGATGCCAGCATCGGGTTGTTGATGAAAAACGGCGCGGTGACCAAAATCGTGTAGCCATCGGCCGGCGCGCGCGCTACAAACTCGGTAGCGATGTTCGCATTGGCACCGGGTTTGGCTTCCACGATGATGGCTTGTCCCAACTCTTCGGCCATGCGAATGGTGAGGGCCCGGGTCTGCACATCCACCACGCCGCCGGCGGCGTAGGGCACGATCACGCGGATCGGCTTAGCGGGGTATGCACTTTGAGCCAGGCTTGTAGCGACAAGGCCCAGGCCTAAGCCCAGCGTCACCATCAACTGGGCGAGTATTCTGCGTTGCATGTTTGTCTCCGGTGGATTTTCAAGAGCGGCTCAAGCCGCAATGAGGGCTTGCAGACGAAGGGGTATCGGTCTCATCCTAGCTCGACCTATTATGATAGGTCAATGGTTTTTTGAGCGTCTGTCATGACAGGTGTACATTCGACGGGCGCTGGTCCTTCTCATGACTAACCCTGATAACCATGCCTAAAAAGCCGCCGCGTGATCCGCGCGATGACCTGCGGTCTTTGTTCGCCCAGGTGGCCGACAGTTTGCGCAGCGACATCCTGGAAAACCGGATGGCGCCCGGTCACAAGCTGCCATCTGAAGCGGCGCTTGAGGCGAGCTTTGGCGTCTCGCGCATCACCGTCAGGCAGGCCCTGGCAAGCTTGCATGCGGAGGGCTTGATCGAAAAGGTCAATGGCAAGGGCAGCTTTGTGACCCGGCCGAACGAATCGCCGGATATGGGGCCTTTGACCGGCTTTTACGAGCACATGCGTGCACAAGGCAGGCAGGCCGTCGGACGCATTGTCTCTGTCAGGGAGGTTGGCGCGCCGGCCTCAGCGGCCCGGGCCCTCGACGTGCCAGTGGGTCATCGCCTGCTCGTCTTGCGTGCCTTGCGGCTGGTGGACGGCAAGCCCCTGGCCTTCGGCGTCTCCTACGGTGAGCCCGCGCTAATGCGGGCGCTGATCCAGGAGGATGTCAATACCAATGACGTGGTGGTGCTTTTGGAGGCTCGGCTCGGCCACCGTCTGAGAAGCAACCGCCTAGAGGCCCGCGCAGTTGCGGCCAGCGCAGCAATGGCCAGACGGCTGGACCTTGCGACTGGCGCGCCGCTGCTGCGCATTGACTTTACGCCCATCGACGTTTCTGGCCAGCCCATGGTCTACTCCGAGATGTTTTTTCGGGGCGATCGTTTCAGCTACAAGGCGGTGGTCAGGCGCTGATGCCCGGTGGCCTGCGTTAATCGGTGATTCTCATGCCGCAGCCGGCCAGCCGCCCGAGCCAAGATCGTCCCTTTAGCGCAGTGTGCAGGCGTCAAGCTCACCCATGAGCGACAGGCCACCGCACTGCGCCCCGATGCCGGTAGGCACGCCCATGCGCGGCGGTTCAAAAGGTTGTAGCCGGTGCTGCGCCGGCAGCGGACCATCTTGGGAATCCTGCTGCGCCAGGTACGGCGTCTGGCGCCAGCGCAGATCATCCACCGTGGCCGATTCAAGAAGGGCCTGGTGATGAGCAAGCGGTCGGCCTCGCGGGGCCACCGTGAAGTGTGCCTCCCCCTGGTGGCATTGCGGCGGCATCAGCCGGACTGATCTGCTGGGGCGACCACCTTTTTTAGGCTATAAATGGCCAAATTGACCGGTAAAACCAAACCGCAGGCCCTGAATGAACAGGGCACCGTTATATGACGCCATTGGAAAGTACACCGGTTTTTGCCTTCTGCCGGGGCCACCACCGAAGAGCCTTGGCCAATGACGCAGGCCGTGCGGCAGGTCGGTGGCTTAGGGCATGAGCGACACAAAGTTCCCGATTGTGGGCATCGGTGCATCAGCCGGTGGGCTTGACGCTTTTCATCGCCTCTTTCACAAGCTGCCCCCCGACAGCGGCATGGCCTTTGTGATCATTCTCCACCTGCCACTCAATCAGAAGAGCATGCTGGCGGAGATCATCCGGCACTGGACTGCCATGACGGTGATCGAAGCACAAGACGGCACCTTGATCGAGCCCAACAGCGTGTACGTGCCGCTGCCGCATACCCTGGTAGCGCTGCGGGAAGGCTGTCTCCGGGTGCAGGTCCCCGCGGCCGGCGATCAGCGGTACTTTCATCCCATCGATGCCTTTTTCGATTCGCTCGGCCAAGCCCGGCAGGAGCAGGCGGTGGGCATAGTCCTTTCTGGCACCGGCAGCGACGGAGCCCTGGGTCTGAAGGCGATCAAGGCCAGTGGTGGTTTGACCATCGCTCAGGCTTTGATGGGGGGCACCCATGAATTTACGGATATGCCCGCTTGTGCCATTGCGACCGGATCTGTCGATCTTGTGGCCCCGGTCGATGACATCCCGGGCGAGTTGATGCGCCTGCATGGCAGCCCTTTGTCCAGGCGCGAGACGCCTGAGGAACAGGCCGCTGCCATCGAGAAAGCCAGGCTGCAGATCTGCGAGGTCATCAAGTTGCGCTTGGGCCATGATTTCAGCGCCTACCGAGACAAGGCTTTCTTGCGACGCGTACAGCGGCGCATGCAGATGGTGGGGGCAGTAAGCCCGCAGGAGTATGTGCAGCGCCTGCAAGCGAGCGCTGAAGAGGTCAGCGCGCTCTTTCGCGATCTCTTGATTAGCGTGACCAGCTTTTTCCGTGACAAGGACACCTTCGAGGTGCTGGCCACGGAGATCATTCCCCAGCTGTTCCACAACAAGACGGACTCGGACACGGTGCGCATTTGGGTGCCGGCCTGTGCCACGGGCGAGGAAGTCTATTCGCTGGCGATTTTGCTGCGGGAGCAATTGGACAAATTGTCCAGCAGGCCCTCTGTGCATCTGTTCGCTACCGATCTGGATGCGGCGGCCATTGCCACAGCGCGTTCGGGGTGCTATCCCCCATCCCTGCTCGAAGGCATGCAGGAAGATCGCCTGAAGCGTTTTTTCCGGCCGACGCAGACCGGCTACGTCATCAGCCCCGAAGTGCGTGAGATGTGTACCTTCGCAGAACACAATCTGCTGCATGACCCGCCGCTCTCCCGGATGGACATGGTGTCTTGCCGCAATCTGCTGATTTACCTGAGCAACCAGGCGCAGGAGGCGCTGATCCCCATCTTCCATTACGCGCTCCGGCAGGGCGGTATCTTGCTCCTGGGTGGGGCTGAATCGGTGTCTCGCCATGAGAACTTGTTCCAGCCCCTGCACAAGAGCGCCCGCATCTACCTGCGGCGCAACGTCGAAAGTCCGCCCTTCGCCCTGAGTCTGGGGCTGCTCAAGGAGCCAGGCTCGGGGTCGAGCAAGTCCCGGGGTAACCGGCCGCTGGGCTTGGCCGTGGGCAGCGACAACAGGGGCATCCCCCCGAGTGACAAAGCGACGCGCTGGCTATCCAGGCCCACAGACGTGATCGAGGCCGAGCTTGTGCCGCAAGCCGGTTTGGCAAGCCATTCTGTGTTTGGGCGGGTGGCAGCCATGGGACGCTGGCTGGTCTCGCGCACCGCTGCGTTTCGGGACCTGGAGGCCAAGGTGGCCAGCCATCGCCAGGACTTGCTGTCGCTGGACGGCGAGTACAAGAGTGCGGTGGAGGATTTGCGCAGTGCCAATGAGGAGCTGCAGTCCGACAACGAAGAGTTGGAAGCTTCCAAGGAAGAGTTTCAGTCGCTCAATGAGGAGCTCAACACGGTCAATGCGCGCCTTTCGGAAAAAATCGATGAGCTGGCTGCGGCCAACAGCGACTTGCACAACCTGTTTGAGAGTACCGGCATCGCCACGATCTTTCTGGACCGCCATCTTGTCGTGCGCAGCTTCACGCCAGCGGTGACGGCGCTCTACAAGCTCATTCCTGGAGACAGGGGGCGCCCCTTGACTGACATCGTCAGTCACTTTGAATATTCCGGGCTTGAGGGCGATGTGGCCCAGGTGCTCCAGAGCCTTGAACCGCTGGAGCGTCGCATCACACGCGACGATGGGGCATGCCACTACATCATGCGCATCCTGCCCTACCGGGCAGCCGATGACACCGTCAGTGGCACCCTCATTACCTTCATCGACGTGAGCAGCATGGTGCAGGCCGAGACTCAACTCAAAGCCGCCGATGTCCGCAAGGACACCTTTATCGCTACGCTCTCCCACGAATTGCGCAATCCGCTGGCACCCATTCGCACGGCGGCTCAACTGCTGGCCTCGCCGGATCTGGAGCCCGCGCATGCTGAGCAACTGCGCGGTGTGATTGCCCGTCAGGTTCTCCACATGAGTTCACTGCTGGATGACCTTTTTGATCTTTCCCGCATCAATCGCCATTCTTTCCAGCTGAAAAAGGCCGATGTGCTCTGGTCGGATGTGCTCAGGGATGCTGTGGAAACGGTGCGGGCGGGGGTGGACGCCAAGCGTCTTAGCCTGCGCATCATGCCCATGGAGGAAGCGCTGACCCTGGAAGTCGATCCGCTGCGGCTCACGCAAATTCTGTCGAATCTCCTGGCCAATTCAGTCAAATTCACGCACGAAGGTGGGACCGTCGAGCTAGGCTATCGCGTCGAAGGCCGCTCCTTGATTTTCTATGTCCGCGACAACGGTGTCGGGGTCGCCGCTGCGCGCAGCCCGCATATTTTTGACATGTTCGCGCGCGAAGGTGGCGGCATGATGGAAGGAGAGGGCGGTCTCGGTATAGGCCTGGCCCTGGTCAAGGGTCTGGTGGAGCTTCATGGCGGCACCATTGAGCTCAACAGCCTGGGGCTGGGCCATGGAAGCACCTTTACGGTGACGCTGCCGCATGCGGTGGTAAGGCCGCAGGCCAGCAAAGAGGCGCACAGCGCGCCTGTGTTGGCTGCTGGCCTGGCGCAGCGCCGGGTGCTGGTGGCCGACGACAACCGCGATGCCGCTGACACGCTGGCTGCCTACCTGCGGCTAGAAGGCCATGAGGTGCTGGTGGCTTACGCTGGAGACGAAGCCCTGCGGATGGCGGCCGAACACCGCCCCGATGCCTGTGTGCTCGACATCGGCATGCCCGGACTGACCGGCCTGGAAGTGGCTGAGCACATCAGGCGCGAAGCCTGGGGCCAAAGCATGATTTTGGTGGCGGTGACCGGTTGGGGCCAGGCCAAGGACAAAGCCATCGCTCTTGCCAGCGACTTCGACCACCATCTGACCAAACCCATTGATCCCTCGCGGCTCAATCAGCTGGTTCTCGGAGCCGGTGGGGCGATGCCCGCTTCGCCAATTCGCGGCTAAGGCCGTGCGCCAGGTGGCAGGCCGGGCCCGGCTTGTGTAGCCACCGGAGTTCAACACCCCTGACTCAGCGCCTCCTGGTCGGTGAACTGCTCACCGAAGGTCGGGCAGGCTTCAAGGGCTCGGTTCACTCAAGGGCAGCCCCCAAGGGCATCCACTCGGGTCGCGACCTACATAAAGAGACGCCCAGAGTAATAAATTCACATTAGCACATGAAATTTCATGAAATAACACACTGGATGAGCTACGTAGAGTCAGTTGTCATCAGATCTGTAATTGGCCCGGGGTAGATGCACGGTCGTCGTCGGCGATTGACACGAGCGGAGCAGTTATGGATCTCACTACCGCCGCACAGAGCCAAGACGATCCATGACCAAGACCGCCCACGAAACCCTTGTCCTGCATACCGGCAAGGATGCGCAGCCCCTCAAACCTGGGCAGTCCCACACCTTCAAGGCCAAGGCGGGCGAGCGTTACAGGATCGTCAAACGCAAAGGCGACGACGAGCAACTGCTGGACAACGTCATTGCCAGGCGCAGCGGTGATGACCTGCATCTGAGCTATCACGACGGCACCCAGGTCACCCTGGAAAATTACTACAACGAGTGCAAGGCACTGGTGGCCTGTGACCTCACCCTGCCGGCTGCAGATGATGGGCTCTACCGTCCTGGATCAGAAAGCGCTGCGGGCATCGCGCTGGCCGACGGCAGTTCCCTTGTCTACGCCCATGGAAGGCCTGATGAACTCAAGGCCATGGGCCAGGGCGATACCGCCATCGCCAAGGCCTTGGCTGGCCTCAGCGGCAAGACCATTACCTACATTCCCTCGGACACACAAGCGTTGGCCGCCTGGCCCTTGGCCGCCTTGTTAACGTGAAAGAACGGCGCATCTAGGCGAGTGAAACCCTGGCCTCACCAAGCCATCAGCAAGAATTGACAAGTTCGACGAGTCAGTAAATCAGGCCACAGCAGGCACGTAGCCGTGCTTGACCA